>Ga0208277_1000944_pt1 | contig 17187 bp, 17 predicted proteins | sample ETNtaG_5_FD_185782 | JGI IMG/M metagenome (GOLD analysis project Ga0208277, IMG submission 185782) | Marine microbial and viral communities from oxygen minimum zone, Eastern Pacific Ocean - ETNP201406SV205 (SPAdes) (version 2) | ecosystem: Environmental > Aquatic > Marine > Oceanic ...
GATGATAAATGGTTTACAACATACATGGCTGAAATACACGGCACATTGGGGTGCATTTCCGAGGCTGGTGGAAAGGACATGGAGGATATTCGTGACCTCTACACAAAAGGAATTTCATACGAAGTTGCTTCAAACTTTGATGGATTAAAGCCCACTTCATGGGAAAAGAGAACGATTACGGATGCGCATGAAGCACTCAAGGTGAAGATTATCGAAATGCTTGGAAGCGAAGGCCCAGCAAAAGGTGACCAGATCATTGATAGATTGCCTTTCCCGCAAGGCCAAATCGATTCAATACTCCACGAGCTAGAAATGCGTAACGTTATTTCAGTAGGTTTTTACAAACAAACCGACGATGCAGAATATATTCTGAAAGTTGATGAGCATAAAATTACAGGTGGAGAAGAAGATGTTGTTGAATATCGATGGGTTCAGAATTTAGTAATGCAGAAATCATTCGAACAATATAACGATGGCTTCACAGCTTTCGACCAACACATACTATTCCAAAAGCAGCAAGAAATGTTGTATCGTGTGGATGGATTCAGATATGCGGATTGGAAGGATTTACAACTAGATTCTGATGTCGTCATGGGTCGTTTATTACACAACAGAATTGGTTACACGACTAGAAAGAATATTCCTATGCTACTTGGATTAAAACCCGAACCCTGGCTGGGAGAAATGGAAAAACTCATTCTAGAAAAAATACCTAAAGGTGAGAATTTAACAAGGCAAGAGATTTTGGCAGACTTCCCTAAAGGAGAAGACCACAAGTCCTTACAACGTGATTTGAAGAATGCAATAAGCAACCTAGAGCGCCAACTCTGCCTCGTTAAACAATTTGAAGATGTTAGTGGAAGGCGTCGAAGATTATCCCTATTCCACAGAGTTATCGACGTCTATGAGCCAATAGATTTCGAGGATGCTTTGGTTGAAGTTATCAAAAGAATGGGTCCTGTAAAGGCATTTACACTGCGTTATTATGTTTCAAGAAGTGTAGAGGAACTGGCTATAGCATTACGCAATTTGGAAAATCAAGGACGTATTGCAAAAATAATGGCATTAGTTCCTGAACCTGAAGCATTCTATGTATTGCCTGATGAAGTCTCCAAGTTAACCACTCAAAACCGAGAAGATAGAACATTACGTATCTTAACTCAATCAGACCCATACGTTTCTCGATTTATCTGGGAGGTTAGATCAATATTGGATAGAGGATGGTATCTGCCTGTCTTCAAAGGTGTTGACCCTATAGGGAAGGTACTCATGTTCAAAATTAATGACTACCTTGAGATTAAAGATATGCACATCCCATATTCCTACTTAGATGAATTCTGCGTGGCATTTGAGAAACTATTGGATAACCATTCAGATCAATTGGTTGACGTAGCTGTTCTGTCGCAATTTAATGGAATCCCAGTAACAGAATTAGAAGAAGATTCACGCACTGCATTGGAAAATATCGGATTCAAATTAGCAGGTGAGCGTATGATTAGGGGTGGTGTCGTTGACCCACAACCTAGAGAAATTGCTGAAAGAGCATTATTCAATCGCCACCATTTGCACCAAAACTCACGATTAGAAAATGAAATACAAGCTCTAGAATCTGTGCAAGAAGTTAGAGATGATTTCGGCCTAAGGGGACGTGCAGAAGTATATCGTGTAAGTCTGAAAAATATGGCAAGTGCTAATCAATTACACCAAGGAATAAATCTCAGAGGACACCAAGTTTGGGCATCATATGACCACTTCTCGACTCTACTAGCAATAAGAGGTGAAGATCCTAACGAGGAATTATTAGATGTGCTGGAATTCTTTGAGAATCACAGCGATCCGAACTTGTTTATGGAGAGACATGCAATGAAGAGGGCTGCATTTAGGAAGCTAATTCAGCCACTTCTGAGAAGTGGTCATATGGTCCAAGACTATCGCGGAGGTTTCAGATCAGTAGCACCACGAAGAGGACTAGACAGAGTAATATTACGAAGAGAATATTTGCGAAGATTAGTATCGGATTTCCCAGTAATCACCCTGAAACAATTCACGCGTTTGGCAGGAACTCCATTCAAACCGGAGGAATTGAAAGCGATTTTGACGGAGTTCGAAGAAGATTCTACTCTAATCAAGGGTTTCCTGATTCAAGATCTGCACGAAGTATGCTGGGGTCGGAAGGACTTACTTGAAGAAGCCAAAAATGTACCACCTATTCGTGACTTTGTCATCCCGCCATCTGATCCCATAGCACCATATTTCTCAGAAGTCCTAAAGCAAAAGTTTGGATTTGGTAGCGCGTACCTGGTATTCAGAAATGCTGAACCAGTAGCTGCATTCAAGGCCAATACAAGAGACAAGGTAATCGATGTAACCGATTATGAAGGTTCAGAAAAAGGTTGGAGAATCGTAAAAGAATTCGCATGGGAGCATCAGATGCCACTGAAAACAGATCTGCGTATTGGTGGCAAGAGAATAAAGTAAAATTGACTTACACATCTCATAATCATCAATTTTTGTTCCTTTGAGTATGGGACTTTCCTGTGTTAGATTAAATAACAAGTTTATTCGTAAGTGAATTGTGAACCGCAAGGCGATACTCCTTACTGCCCTGATGCTTTTGGTTTCAGCAAGCCCATTTGTAACTCCATCTTCTGCTAATGAAATAGAAGACATAGAGGTCTTGCAAACTGTAGTTAATCCAAGTAACAACCATACCTATCATCTTCTTTCAGCATCATCTTGGAGTGATGCTGCTTCTGTTGCTAGGAGTTTGGGTGGTTTTTTGGTAACAATTGATGATGCTAGTGAAGACGATTGGATTTTCGATACTTTTGCAGTCGATAATGACACAACTCGACATTTATGGATTGGACTATCCGATCATCAAGATGAAGGAGATTTCAGATGGCATGATGGAACACCATTTACCTACAGAAACTGGGGTGAAGGCCAACCTGGCGATGGAGATGATGAAGACTATGTTCATATCACTGGAACCAATATGGGTTCCATTGAGCCAGCCACATGGAATGACCTAGAAGATGACCCACAGTACTTCCCAGTATACGGAGTTGTAGAAATTGGAGAGGGGGCAGATTACGCCCTAAGATTTGATGGTGATGACGACCACATCATTATCGATGAAGAAATGCCTGACTGGAACGGAGAAATCGAAATAGAAGCGTGGGTAAATCTCGCTGAAACTGAAGGAATCCAGTTCATCACAATGTACGGTGACTATGGATGGGGGCTTTACCTAAACGACGGATACTTAGCATATTCAAATGAATATTCACTGTCAAGAAACCCTACATCTAACATATCTGTTCAACAAGGAGTTTGGACTCATGTGAAAGTGGTTGTCAACACCGAAAATGGTGGTGAATTTTTCATAGATAACCAATCAGCAGGAATGATTGATGTCAACAAATCTCAAATTCCAAGTGGAGACTTTGGATCGAATGATTGCTTTCAATCCGGTGAAGAATGCGACGAATTGTACATCGGAAGAATGGGTGCTGGATGCGATTGCAACTATTTCTACGGTTTACTGGACGATGTAAGAATTGGAAATTCGAATAATGAATCAATATGGATGTTTACCGAAGGGGAAGGTGACATTACTGAAGATTCTCTAGGTTTGATGGGAGATATTCATGGAGCAGCATGGGTAATGCCTGATGGTACCATTATCGCCCAAGCAATAGAACTTGAAAATGGAGAATACTACTTTGACATAAGCTCTAACGCTGGCGATACTCTACTGTTTTTCATGGAGATTCCAGAAAATACTCAATATGTGACATTCTCTATGTATTCATATGACTACGAATATGAAGAGGATTACTATGAAGAACCAGAATATGAAATTTACATATCAAAGGATGAAATCCCTTCCGCATGGGATCACGATTATGAAATCGAAACATATTACGGATTGTATGTCTATGAATTCATCGAATGGCCAGAAGAAGGTGTTTATTGGATTACAGTCTCTTCAAATTATGATATTGATGAACTTGAGATTAGTGCATACTGGGAAGAAGCACCTGAGCCTCCAGAACTCGATGAGATGACAGAACTAAATGATGGAATTGCTATTACTAACCAAAGAATCACAAGAAATAGTGGGGATTCTTTGTACTTCTATGTTGATTTAGAAGAAGAACTTGCAGAGTTAAGAGTCAATACATATGGAGGTCGTGGTGACTGCGAGCTACACATCGCCCTTGGTACCCTACCATACATCGATGACTGGGGATGGTTAGAAGATGAATTCTTGATGGAAGGAAAATCTACCGAAGGCAGGCAACTTGGAGGCCAAGATGTTTCTGACCACTCATACGGCCCTGGTAACGATGAAAATGTACAAATTTTTGATGCACAACCAGGAATATATTATGTTATGATGACTACTTATAATCAATGCAGAGACGTCACAATACAGGCTGAATTCACATATAGTCCTGAAAATGTTGATCCTGAATCAGCAATTGAATTAACTGACGGAATTACCTATGGTCCACTAAGTGGGTTTGAAGGTTTAGATCAATACTTCTACATCGATGTACCAGTGGACACAGAAAGATTGGAAGTTGACTTGAGTAATGGTGATGGAGAAGCTAAACTGATGATGCGTCTAGAGCAATACCCTACTTGGACTACATATGACGAACATTCTAATGCACCTGGTGCAGGAGATAAGATTGGTTTCAACGACCCAACACCTGGAAGATGGTACATACTGCTTGGTAGCGAAGAATACTACAGTCGCATCGATATTACTGCATCTTTTGAGGATAGATATGTCTGGAGTTATGATGGTGAGCCAATTCAATTATTCAACGATGAAGAAATTGGAGGAATTAGTGCTCCTGAAGGTGAAGAGTTGTACTTCTTTATCGACTTAGATGATTCATCTGCAATGGATTTGTCAATAAAAACATGGGGAGGTTCTGGGGACCTTGCGTTGTTTGCAGAAATCGAAGAATTCGACTGGGAGGAATTTGGTGACGGACCAGGAGGAAGGCAGTTTGGTGGAACTGAATTTGAATCGAATTCTGGTGAATCGAATGAAGAAATAAACATCTTTTTCGTCACAGGAAGAATTGACATCACAATTTATCCATATGCAGATATTGATGAAATTACTATCGTCGCAACATGGGAAGAAATGGATATTCCTGGACCCGGCCCTGGGCCAGATCCCGGACCAGATCCTCCAATAGGTGAAGAGATTCTAACTTGCGATGAATACTCTGATTTCATCTTTGAGGACATGGATATGAATGGAGATGGAGATATCTCGAAAGATGAAATCATGTTTGAGGAAGATGATGAATTCGAGGAATTTGACCGGAATAAAGACGGGGTTATTGACAAATCAGAACTCAAAACTCTAGCCTGCACATGTGAAAATGAGCTATACATTACGATTGAACAAATCTCTATGGATAATTGGGGATATAGCATTGAGTACCTTGGCTCTATAGCTTGGAAAAACGAGTATAATTTCTTCGAGATGGATTCAAACAATGACATGGAACTCGATTATGAAGAAATAGAAGATTACGCGGAAAATTGTGAAACAACGTATAATCCATTCGATAGAGATGGCGATGGCACTCCTGATGATAAGGACGCATTCCCTGATGATCCTGATGAAGATACTGATACAGACGGTGATGGAATTGGAGATAATGCAGATATCATCGCCTCGGTTGATAATGACATAATCTGGGTTTCAGCAAGTGTTCTAGGAATTATCTTGGTTACTGTTCTTGGAATTCTCTTTGTTAGATCACGTAGAGGTTCAGAATATGCTTGGGAAGAGTATCAGAAGGACAAAATGTCTGAAGCAATGTTAGGTCAGATGTCAAATCCTGTCCAATCGGTACAGGCCAACGTTCAAAACGTGCCACCAGCCCTAGATTTAGGACCACCTGTAGAAAATGTACCAGAAGACATGACTGTATCAGATCTTTACGACTGATTACGTTTCTTTCCAGGTGAAAGTCCCAAAGGCCGCATAAGAGATAGCACATGACGGTGCATTTGTGGTAGCATTTCAAACAAGACTAGAGCAAGTAGGAACATCGCACCTAGTGAAACAAATCGTGCAGCATATGCATGTCCAAATTCAAAAATTGACAGACCCATCCATCTCCAATCTGGATAACCCATCTGTAGCCAAATTAAGCCTGCATTTCTGAATAAATTAAGTATATGAATCAATGATAGTGCAATAAATAATGCCCTAACACGCTTTCTCCAATCCATTTCTAAGACAGAAATAGCACCGACGAAGATAATCATCGATTGAATTGCCGTACACGCTAAAACAAAGTTGATGTAGATTGGTTCTCCATTAACAAGCAATTCTGTGTGGAATGCGAATTCTGACATCTCCTCGCTGAGAAACCACTTATTTCCATCCCAAGTTTCCCAATTAACCGAAGGACCATTCGAGGGGTTGACATAGGTGTCTCCAAGGGTCACATTTGCCCCGCCTGCAAATGAAAGGAAGGCTGCAGATTGCCATGCTACGAACCATATCGCTAGGACATTCAATATTGGAACATGAGCAATTAGAAGGTATGGCAAACCTGCTACTGCAACTGATCCCCTAAACCATCTTAATGCACTAGCGTTTTTCTCTTCACTAACTCTCTTTTCCCAAAATGCAATCGCTACTGAACCAGGTAGTGTCAATCCACTCATCAAAACTAATACCCAATCATCATGACTGAGGTAGAAACCAATGTCATTGAAGAAATAAAATCCTGTAAGTATCCAACCCACAGGAGCAATGGATTCAAATTTTCCAGTTCGACTTTTCCAGGCAAGAAAAAGTATTGACATTCCAATTGCACCAAGTATGGTGGCAATTGTTCTGTCAACCAAATAGTCGCCTGCCATGTATAAGGGCTGAATGATGCTTCATCTAATCTCTTCGCCTTAATGCACATAGGTGTGATTGATTTCCAAGGAACTAATGGAAGGGCCAATAGCAGAGGTCAACCTGTCCAAAGTAGATTTGGACTGGAATGGAGCTATTGCATTTCTTGATAGAGACGGTGTACTGAATTATGGAAGTCCGAACTACATTAATTCACCAGAGGAATTAGAAATAATTCCTGGTGCAAAAGAAGCTGTTGAAGAATTACGTAGGCTTGGATTTAGAATCGCAATCACAACTAACCAATCGGCAATTATGCGGGGAAAGTGGGGTGAAGATACGATTCATGCAATTCATGAAAAATTGCAAAAACAAATTGGAGTTATAGATGTAATAATGACTTGCCCTCATAGAAATCGTGATAATTGTAAGTGCCGAAAACCTCAACCAGGTATGCTCAATAAAGCCTCAGAAATTATTCGTCAGAAATCACATTCAACGGTCAATTGGTGGAAAGATAAACCCGAACCGATTCATGCCCTCGATTTAATGGTAGGAGACAGGAATTCCGATATGGGAGCAGGATGGGCAGTAGGTGCTAGATTATTCCAGGTTGATCAAAATCTAGGGATTCAACAAGTAATTGAGAGAATTAAAAATAATGAGAAAGGTGATTATTTTAATCCGGTGTGATATTATGTGGCTAGGTATTGATGATACAGACTCATTGGAAGGTGGTTGTACAACCCTAGTATTCCATGAGTTGCTAAATTCACTACCATGTAAACACGGAGAACCTAGATTGACTAGGTTATGGCCATTTGCTGCTCAACGAACTAGAGGTAATGCTTCTCTATCTGTTGAATTATATACAGATGAATCAATAATTGATTGGCTCGAAAATTACTGGCAGGAAAAAATTCTACCCCTGAAAGGAATGATATCTGATTCCCAACATTCAGATAGGATGCAATACCCTTCAGACCCAGGTATGACCTTGTTTAGTGAAAAACCGGACGAAGAATACTACTGGAAGGCTGTAAGAGGAGAAGTTGACTATTTTGATGGAGGACACCAGTGGGGCGGTAAAGGGAGAATCGGTGCAGCAGCGTCTTGCGCTTGGAGGGCCAAAAATCCTACCTGGGAAGGCATTGCATGGAGAGATGGAGAAAGGTATGTCAGTGAAGATGTCCTTTCGATTGTTGATGACATGGATGGTACATTCTTGTGCCGAGATCCTAGAAATAACAGAGGATTAATTGCACCAAGAGGTCCCTGTCCGGTTATGTTTGGTGTACGTGCAACAACAAGAGAAGTTGCACAAAAGGCAACAGAGATCCTAGTTAGTGGTAGTGCATCGACTATAGGAAATCGTGTTTTTGCAACGAATCAAGCTTCTGGAGACCACATTGAATCTGTAGAAAAATTTGTAGTTGAGAAAAAAGATATTCTCCAAGGTGGGCACGTTATTCTCAATGACAAATATCTGGCATTTAGAGAATCAGGAGATTTGAACAAAATCGCCCAATGGTTGGAAATAGGAGATAATGTCAATTATATTGGTCTTTGTTACGAAGGAAAAATTCACCTTGAAGGCATCTACGTCACCAATTCAAAGGAAAAGGTCAGACCAATATGTGAATGTGGTACTAGAATGAAATCAATGGGTGCAGATCAGGGTGTTAGATGTCCAACTTGTAAGACGAGAAGTACAATTCAATGGACAACAGTGCAAAGGGAGCCTCCAATTTCGGGTTGGGTCCAACCGCCTTACGACAAACGTCGTCATTTGGCTAAGTCGATGTCATAAATGCGTAAATCTTGATAGGCAAACACTCTCAGCGATGGTCATGCTAGATTCTACTGAACTAACTTACATCATTCTCGGGTTGACTTTATTGGGCATGATTTGGTATGTAACCAACCGTGGTCGAGCAAACCTAGCCCAAGCAAGAGAAGATGCTGCACCTGCTGTAGCTGGCGATGACGTGTTGGACGGTGCTGCGAAGAATCCCGAAGTTTTCGATGAGCCCGATGAGGAAGCCCTTGATGAGATGGCTAAATTACTAGGCGAAGATGAGGATCAATAAACAAACCCTTCTTCCTTTAGAAGTAGATTTTCACTACTGTCATCCAGCCAAAGCACTCTTTTCGAATTAGATTCGGGACGAGTTAACAACCATACTTTATTTGTTTTCAATTTGTTTTTTCCACGAGCCACCAAAGGACTGGAATCCATTGCTGTCCCGCCTTTTGAGATCAATAAGGTAGTCCATGAAGTTTGAGCAATCAGATTATTCACAGCAGAGATCACATCTTTCGGAATTGTGCCAGATTCTGGACAATAGTCATCGAGTACCACAAGTGATACATTAGGAAGTGATTTTGCTGTTTTCAATAGAGATTCTAACGCCTGATCGATATTACCAACCAAGTTCATCGCATGAAATCTAGATGATTCAACTGGAGAGATTCCGGCAAAGATTTGTGAAAAACGGAGACCATCTGGTAATTCAGGAGACGCCCAAAGCACTCTACCTCCGTTAACAATTGATTGCTTAGCTGCTTGCAACCCTAGTGTAGTTCCACCGCATGAACCTTCAACTGCTAAGTGGATTGATGAATTATCAAATTCCATTTGCCAAAATTGCAATTTAATCCCTCAATCAAGCATAATCATAGAAGGAATATCGAGATCATCTTCTTCTTTTTCTGCATCATTACCAAGAAGTAAATCGAGTAGATCTCCTTCTGAGTCATCATTTTCAATTTTTGCCTGCTTTATTGCTTTACGAGATTTAGATAGGCGTGAAACCATAAGCAGATGCGCCTCTAACCTTCGTGTTGCATCTCTGTAATCCTTTACTGAAAAGTATCCCAAGAATTCACCATTACCGTCAACGACAATTACAACGTCAGTAGGTGTATTACTCATTACATTCAAGGCCTTAGATAACGGAGTATCTCCTTGAACTGCAAGTACATTTGTCCTCATAATTTTGTCAACTTTGACTTTTGTTGCATTCATTCCTTCAGCCATTTTTGAAAAAATGTCTTTTGCTGTAACAACTCCAAGAATATCATTACCTTTCTTCACCAAAACAGCATGTTCTGGGTTCACCGACAGTTCGGAACAAATCTCACTGACCCTTGTTTTTGATGCAACTACAATATGTTCGTCAGTAATCGACATATCGGCCACTGTTGGTTCGTCCATGGTGTGACCTAGGTGTCCATAGAAGATATTGGTTTCCCATCAAACTGATGACAATCCATATGACCTAATTGTCACTCACAGAGCCATGGCCGGGAAATTACGCAAAGGTGAAAGAATCCCAAGAAGACCCCTTCCTGAGTTTGAAGAAAGCGGTGGCTTCGGCGCTGCTATCAAACGTGATGGCTTGGTTAAAACGGCCCTAGAAGATACAAATGAATACGGTCCACATTCAATGATCGTTCTTCTGATTATCGTAGCATCCATTACTGGTGGAATACTACTTTCTCTCCGATATTTAATTTAAGTTTGGAAATCACAATTTTCGGGCAAAAATGAGGGCAATATACAAACCCCTTACGATTAAGCACTCATCATGAGTGAAGGTTCTGTCAATGTCGAAAGCAGAACTTCATCTCAGGATAAAAGATGGACAATAATGGCGGCATTACTTGGTACTAGTACCGCAGTAATGCTTTTCCAAGGCATTGAGCAAGAGGCTAATCCGAAATATGAAAGAGAATTAGCTCTAACACTAATCGCTGCAACAATACCGTTTCAAGGAATTTATTTCCTGATTTACACATTCCTTCTAGAAAATAATGGGAAATTAACTGAAGAAATGATGAATAAACTCAACTTTGCATCTGCTTTGTGTCAAGTTATTGCATACTTTTCAATAATTGGAGTGATTGTACTCTGGTACAGTATGTCCAAAATGGTTGGAATAGCATTCACAATTTCAGCCCTAATTTCAATGATACTTGTTCGTTATTCAATGAATCAGAACGAACAAAATTCAGCTACTGAATAGCAGCCCTTGCTAAATCAACTGCTTCATCAACAATTTCTCCAGAAACCCCAATATGATTTGCAGGATCAAACATAGCCTCAAGTTCTTCAGCACTAAACGCTGCGGCAATAGCAGGAGTTCGAGCACATACATCGATTAATTCTTCACCATTAGCAATCGCTTCAAATGATGCTGAACGTAGAATTTCATGAGATTCATCACGCCCTATTCCATGGCTGACTAATTCAATCATTACTTTTTCAGCCATAACCAATCCTTTCTGACTTGCAATGTTTGCAAGCATCCTTTCACCATCAACCCAAAGATTTGTCAAAACATTAGCAGTTTTTGCAATTACATCTTCGCACAAGGCAGATGCATGAGATAATGTAAAACGTTCAGAACTAGAATTCGCAAGATCCCTTTCGTGCCACAAAAGTGCATTCTCATATGTTGGAATGATGAATGCACGGACAATTCTAGCAAGACCAGATGCATTTTCTGATTTGATTGGGTTCTTTTTATGAGCCATTGTAGAGGAACCGACTTGTTTCTTTACATCAAAACCTTCACCTGCTTCTGCGATTTCTGAACGCTGTAAATTTCTGATTTCTTGGAGAACTTTTTCACAAGTACATGCGACATTAGAAAGCCAAGATACATACTCAATATAGCGATCACGACCAACAACCTGGGTAGTTGCTAGAGGTACCTCTAGACCAAGATGTGTTAGAATGAGTCTTTGCAATTCTCGCGCTCTGTCGCCCTGTGCAGCTCCTGTCCCAACAGCCCCTAGGAATTTACCAACTGCAATCCTTGGTGTGGCTTCATCCAATCTTACCAGTTGCCTTCTCATCTCGTCCAACCATACCGCTACCTTCAAACCGAACGTAATAGGAACTGCTGCTTGACCATGAGTTCTTCCGAGCATAACTGTATCTCGCTCTTTCTCCGCTAAATTTGCAGTTACATCAATCAAATGACAAAGTTGTTTGCGGAGTAGGATAATTGAATCACGAAGTTGTAGACCAACTGCTGTATCTACTATGTCATTAGAAGTCGCACCAAGATGAATACACCATCCGGCTTCCTCTGCTGCTTCCGCCATGGCTTTTGTTAAGGCCATGATGTCGTGCCTTGTTTCAGCCTCGATTTCAGAGACTCTTTCTTTAGTAACTATTGAAGGAACAGCTATTTGTGCAACCTTTGCATAATCTTCCTCTGAAACTTTACCCATCTCTTTGTGAGCCCAAACTAAAGCCCTTTCAACTTCCAGTTGTCTTTGGTGCCTACCCAGTTCGGACCATATTTCTTTGAATTCTTGACAGCCATATCGATAGTCGAGAGGACAGAACGCCATATCTGTGTCTCTCAAGGTATAGGAAATGAACATTCCGAGTGAAATCCAATTCAATTATTGTCATATTAATTGAATGAAAGATGACCTCTAACTCCATCCCAATGAATATCATAATCGAGTTCTATCCTTCCATTCATATGCGGTCCAGCAATTACTAAGGTTTCGTATTCTCCACCTTCACCATCGACATGAAATCTATATTTCGCAGCATTGGCCTTCAATTCTTTCAAGTTATTTTCATTCACAATACGGCCAAGCCATTCCTTTCCTAACCCTTCTGTAGAAACTCCAGTAATCATTACCTCGAATCCATTGGAGACTAAATTGACCATGTGAGATTCACTTGATTGATGCCAAAGAGGAGTGAACGATTTTATCTTCAATTCTTCACACATTCTCTCAAGTCGAGTTTTTTGATAATCTGACCGCAATGCACCTGAAACAATACCATCTATGTTCAGATTCGAAAGTGCATTCTTTAGATCTTCAACCTCTTCCTCTTCAATACCTTTTGTGGGAACTGAGAGCCACGAACAGCCACACAATTCCGCCTGTTTCTCAACCAGTGACGTTCCAGGTATTTGGAACATCAATGAGTCATCTCCCACAACCAATACTGTGACCAAATGAGTAACATCCCATCCCTTGCACTGAGCCCACCAAATTGCGGCACTACTGTCCTTGCCACCACTAGAGAGAACTGCTACCTTCACATACCCCCCATCCCGCCAAGGTTGATAAGACCCCGACCCGGCCACACACCAGAGGTGGATACTTTGCAGCCGAGCGGAAGAGGATATGACCACGGGATTACTACATTCAGCCCAGATGGAAGATTGTTTCAAGTTGAATATGCTAGAGAGAGTGTTAAACGAGGTACTACTACAGCAGGTCTGAAGTTTAGAGATGGTGTTGTTTTAGTTTGTGATAAGCGTATAGCAAGCCGTTTAATCATTCCAGAATCTATCGAAAAAATGTTCAAAATTGATGCACATGTTGGTATCGCAACAAGCGGCCTAGTCGCTGATGCAAGACAACTAGTTGCTAGGGCTCGTGTTGAAGCACAAATCAACAGGATTACTTATGCAGCAACAGTCCCAGTAGACATTTTAACAAAGAAAATTTGTGACTTTAAGCAATCCTTTACCCAGTATGGTGGGTCAAGACCTTTTGGAACTGCACTTTTGATTGGCGGTGTTGACGACAACGGTATTCATCTGTTTGAAACCGATCCTTCCGGAGCATACCAGTCTTACCATGCAGGAGCGATTGGAAGTGGCAGGAATACAGTTATTGACTACTTTGAGAAAAATTGGAAGGAAGGATTGACACTGAATGCTGCTATGAAACTTGGACTTGAAGCTCTAAGAAACGCCAATGACCAGGAATTAAATCGAGAAGCAGTCGAAGTTTCAGTAATCGATTCCGAAGGTTACAGAATTCTAGATAGATCCGAGGTCAACAAGCAGATTGACCGGTTGAAGCCTCTTGAGGAGTGAAACTACTCATGGTCAGCCTAGACGCAGCCGTCTTGGCGAGATATGAATACGGTGGTAAAAGATACGAAATTCTCGTTGATCCTGATCTTGTTGAGGCCTTTCGCCAAGATCCAGATTCAGTTGACATAGACGACTTTCTAGCCACTGACGAAGTTTGGCATGATGCAAAGGGAGGAGATAGACCCACAGAGGAGGCTATCGAATCAACATTTGAAACACAAGAAATTAATGAAATTGCTAAAATTATTCTCGAAAAAGGCAACATACAACTAACTACTAATCAAAGGAAAGAGATGGTAGAACAAAAGCGTCAAATGATAATTCAAGAAATACATTCGACAGCAATTGATCCAAAAGCTAAAACTCCACACCCAAAAACAAGAATCGAACTAGCTCTTGAAGAGAGTAGATTTTCTGTCGATCCGTTTAAGCGACTTGAAGTACAAGTAAAAGATGCCATAAATTCACTGAAACCACTAATTCCATTGTCATTTGAACCGGTAAGAATCGCGTTTAGGATTCCCGGATCAGGATATGGCCAAGCTAGTAAATTCTTGCGGGCTTATTTGGACAAAGAAGAGTGGTTATCAAATGGTGATTGGGCGTGTATAATCGAGTGCCCTCCCGGCATGGCAGGCAGTATAATCGGGAAAGTCAAGAGCGTAGATAGTAACTCAGAAATTAAGGAATTGTAAACAATTTAGAAAGCGTCTGCTTTATCATGGGTTGTCGAGTCGCCCGGCACGGAGACAAAGAGATGTCAGGAGCAAACAAAGGCGCCGAGCTGCGCCTCGTGACTCCTGGAGAGGCCATCGGGGCTTCATCAGGTGCGCGAGCAGGAACAGGTACCCTAATCACGGGAGACAACATAATCGCAACCAAAGTTGGTTGGGTAAGAGAAAATAATGGAGTCACTTCAGTTGACCCAATTCATTCAGCATATATGCCTAGGTCTGGAGACCTAGTAATCGGTGTAATCGAAAGCGTCAGAAACAACCTATGGTTTGCTGATGTAAACGGACCATTCAACGGATTATTACCAATGTCATTAGCACCATGGAAAGTCGAATTTGGTGCGGCAAGACAGCACATGGATATCGGCGACATCATGTTAGCTAGAGTACAAGAAGTCGATGAAGCGCATAACATTGTTTTGACGATGAAAGGTGTGGGACTTCGAAGATTGAAAGAAGGAATAATGTCCGATGTATCTATGAATCATATTTCACGCTTGAGAGGAGAAAACGATTCCACGCTCAGGCAATTAAAAGAAGTCAGCGATTGTAGAATTATCGTTGCAGAAAATGGAAGAGTTTGGGTCGATGGTGACTCAGACGGAATCGCATTCATGCGCACTGTTCTTGAATTAGTGCGCAATGACGGCCACAAGGCCACGTTCAATGAATCGTTAGATGAATTGATCAACCAAAGGAGGAATGCCTAATGGGCGGATACGGAGATGTACAATTACTACGTGAAGACGGATTGAGACTAGATGGTCGCAAAGTAGACGAAATGAGAGAAGTCAAAGTTGAGGCTGGAATTTTACCAGCAGCAGATGGTTCAGCATGGGTAAAACATGGCCTGAATGTGGCTGTTTGTGCAGTATATGGACCAATGGAAGCACATCCAAGAAAGATCCAAAGACAAGACAGAGCAGTTATTGATGTCAGGTACAACATGGCACCATTCTCTACCAGTGACAGAATACGACCGGGATACAACCGCCGTTCAAGAGAAATTAGCAAAGTAACTGCTGAAGCACTAGAAAGTGTAGTTCTCGTAGAGCGATATCCTCGCTCTAAGATTCGTGTAGAAATCGAAATCCTTGCTGCTGAAGCAGGAACCCGATGTGTGGGAATAACCGCTGCTGCTGTTGCATTAGCAGATGCTGGTATCCCAATGAGAGATTTAATTGTTGGAGTTGCAAGTGGTAAAATCGAAGATACTGTAGTATTAGATCTCGACAAGGCAGAAGATAACTACGGACAGGCCGATCTACCTATGGGAATTCTGCCAACCACTGGAGAAATCGCTTTCCTACAAATGGATGGTGACTTATCGGTTGAAGAATACAATACCTGCGTGGAATACAACATGAAGGCTGCTAAAGAAATTCACGAACTAATGGTAGATGCACTCAGGCGCAGATACATCGAAAAGAATGGAGGTGAAGCCTGATGGTTGAACTAGTACCAAACTTGCTAAGACAGGAACTTGAAGCTCTTGCAGCAAAGGACCAGAGAATCGATGGAAGAGGACAGTGGGAGTCAAGAGATATCAAGTTGGAAACAAATTGTCTTTACAATGCTGAAGGAAGTGCCAAGGTTACATGGGGAGGCACCATAATTTATGCAGGTGTAAAGTTCGAAATTAGAACTCCATGGCCAGATCGCCCTGCTCAAGGTTCACTAATGTGTGGAGCAGAACTTAGACCGGTCGCAGGACGCAAATATGAACCAGGACCACCGTCTCCAGAGTCGATCGAATTAGGCAGAGTTGTCGATAGAGGAATCCGTGAATCTGGATGTATCGACATGGATTCTTTGTGTATCATCCCTGGCGAGAAAGTTCTAGGAGTTATGATTGACATCCACGTCCTTTCAGACAAAGGAAATATCTTCGACGCATGCGCTTTAGGTGCGATTGCTGCACTACGTACTGCAATTGTTCCAGCAGAAAGGTTCGATATCGGAGAAGACTATCCGCTCGCAGTTTCTATGACTCCAACAATGTGCTCTTTCACAAGAGTAGGTGGAAGGTACGTATTAGATGCTAATGAAGAGGAAGAATTGGGTGGAGATGAAAGAATTCACATTACTTTGGGAGACGAAGGACACCTACATTCTCTTCAGAAGGGGTTAAAGGGAACTTTCACTCCGGCGGAATTCGACGAGATACTCAAGATCGCTCAGCAACGTTGCGCAGAACTTGCAGAACTAGTCAACTCTAAGGAGGAATAAACATGGCAAAACGAACACAGAAGGCTGGAGCAACCGGCCGTTTTGGTGCAAGATATGGTGTTAGCGTTCGACGTAATGCTGGCATGGCCATGAAGAAAAAATCAGCAAGGTACACATGTCCGACATGCCAGTACCGCACAGTAAGACGCAAGTCTGTTGGCATCTGGCATTGTACTAAGTGTGGATACACATTTGCAGGTGGAGCCTGGGAACCATTCACTCGAGCATCTGATGCTAACAGCAGAATCATTCGCCGAAATACAGACGGCGCAACCACTGCAGATATGGCATACATCGCACAGCAAGCTGCTATCGAATACGAGAGAGCAATGAATGCTGGAGAACTTGACGAAGAGGAGTGATAGTATTGTGGTCTGTCCGCCTTTCGGTGGAGTCCCAACATGCCAAATCATTGGCATCTAGTCTTGTTAGTGAAGAAGACGTTTTAGTAAACGAAAATCAT
>Ga0208277_1000946_pt1 | contig 17168 bp, 17 predicted proteins | sample ETNtaG_5_FD_185782 | JGI IMG/M metagenome (GOLD analysis project Ga0208277, IMG submission 185782) | Marine microbial and viral communities from oxygen minimum zone, Eastern Pacific Ocean - ETNP201406SV205 (SPAdes) (version 2) | ecosystem: Environmental > Aquatic > Marine > Oceanic ...
GTTGTCTGGCTACCCAGATTTCCTCCTTCTTCGTCCATGGCTTGGCCTTTGCGGGTCTACCGCGCTTTGCCTTCTTCGTCTTCTTCACCTTTGGGGTGGTCTTCTTTACACTCTTCTTGGTTGCAAGAGCCTTGCTACCCCTCTTCTTATAGGGGCCGCGCTTGGTAGGAGCCGCTTTAGGTGTTGGTGTCTTTACGACAACCGCCTCCTTCGTGGTTTCCTGCTTCTTGCTCAGAGTTAGTGAGAGAGGACCCATTGGGTTCAGTCCTTCCTGCTTGAGGCGACTGATTAGGTCTTCCCCCTCACTAAGGTTTATAGTTATACTATACTCCATATAATAGAACTACTCTAGATATTCCTCTAGTAGTCCTTCTAAATGCTCTACTCTCTTAGTTAGGTTAACTAGTTTAGCTTGTGCATCTTGATAGTTGTTTATCATTCGTTGTAGGTAGACAGCGCCGTCCATCAGTTCTTCTTGAAGATAGTTCATCCAATCCAGGTCAGAGAAGTCTTCTCTTTCCATATTGGTTCCATACTTCTTCAATCCGACTTCTGCTCGTTGCTGTATCTTCTCGCATACTTCGTCTTCAATTTTACTCATCTAATTGGTCACCTTCCTATGGTGACCCTGTATGTGTAGTATGCCCATGCTGTGGACACTACTATCACGATTAATAATATATTTTGATCGCTCATCTAATTGAGGATTACTCCTCTTCTCTGCGCTGTTCCATCACCATCTGCATTTGAAACTGTTGTAGTTGCATTTGCATATATTGCTGTTGGGTAAGGAGCTGCATTTCCAAAAATTTAATTTCGGCTTCGTTCATCTAATAGAGGATCACTCCTCTTCTCCGAGAATTATATCGGAGTCTTTACTTTGTAAAGCTCTTTTGGCTTGCGCCTTTGAGCTAAAACCAAGTCTAAACTTCCGCCAGAACTTTGTATTGTTCTTCTTGCTTTGTCTTGACTTAGCATAGTGTTTTTTGTTTTTTCTTTGTCTTAGCGACATCTAGTGGAGAGCCGTATCATAGAGACATATTAAATGGACGGTGTATCGGCACCATCTCTTTTTTATCTCGATTTAACGTTCACTCAGGCCGAAGCCTGACTCTCCTAATAGTTCACTTCTTGTGAACTGATATAGGAAGTACATAGTGCCTGCCTTTGAGTTTCTTATTCTTAGAATTCTCAAAGCAGGGCCCTTCTGCCCAAGCGATTGTTAACTTCTTGTTCTCCAACATATAACGTCGGACTCCATTCTTGTTTTCAATCAGCCTGGTTACTTCCAGTTTTGCTCCCTTAATGCTCTTCTGAGCACTTAGGTCGTGTTTGAATAAGTTCCTAGCATCTTTAGGAGATATCTTATCTCCTAGTTTGATGGCTGGAAAGTCTGTTCGCATCTTCTGGGCCAATTCCGCTAAGGTCTTGGACTTACCATCAGAAAGATACTCAATAACATGTTGACCATCGGGCGACAAGTATCCTTTCTTCTTGTCTGCTGACATGAGAGGCTCTTTCGCCTTCTTGGTCTTCTTGACTTCCTTTGGAACTTCTTTGTGTATAACCGAATTATGCAGCTTTTGTGCTGCCTCGGTTTCAAATTCTAGTTTGCATTCTTTGCAACTATAAGTCATCTAGTGGAGAGGTGGTTTTCAGCAATACCAAAGCAGAAACCGGCTAATAACCGGCCCCATTGGATCTTACTTACACACCATTTTTACAGTTTTACCCCCGACCCGATATGTCCTCTGCATCACAAACATATCAAATCTAACTCTCCTAATATTGGCTTACGCCAAATTTACTCTTCCTCGTTTAAGGAATTCAGTTGGAGCCGAGAATGGCCACCAACATAAGTCGGTTCTTCGACTTCGAGATTTCCGAAACTAATTGTTCTCGACCTCACCCTAGATTCCACTACTAAATCTGTAGCAGTAGAACCAAAGCTGAGTCGGTCTCGTATCTCTTCAACAGAAATGTCTTCGAGAGTTTGCGAGACTAAAGTGGTATACTGTATTATGTCGTAAGTATCTTTAGGGATACAAACGTAATACCGTCCACCGTATAATGTCATCTTTGTTGTACCTTTCCGGAGCATAATGTTTCTCTGAATGTTCAGAGTATATACACCATCTGTGTTAGTGCAGTAATCAAATAAGTTTTGACCACCGCCTGTATTAATACACTCACCAACTCTGACAAGAGATAGGTTACCAAACATTTCGCTTGGTACCTCCTCAGAATTATCGTAGTTGTCTACGATAGCATTATCAGATAATAGGTTAAGATTATTAGTTTCAGGATACTCTCTTATTTTCATTTTGTCTTTCATCAGGCTTGTTAGGTCACCAGAGTTTCGTCTGGTGCTAATTAGCCGTGCAAATATGAATCTTTCAGAATTTCCTTTTATGCCGAGAAAAAGATTATCCTTTTTCTTCCAGTGTGTTGAATTACCGTAGAAACTATATTTGTTATTGTTAAGTAGTCCCTTTATATTTGAATTTTCAATTATATGTTCTGGGGAACCAGAATCAATCATAAAACCCGCGCTATCACCAATATTGGATTGGTTCAGGTGACGGGTAAATGGGGAAGATGTAAACCACGAGGTCAAGGATACTGTATTTGAGTTGTTAACGTTATGCAAACGATTGTTTGCTTCTTCTAACACTCTGGTTTGTTCAGTACTAAGTGAAGTCATAGTCTTTGATATTGCTATACAAGATTTTGCAGCCGACGATACGCGAGTCCCAGACATTGCCCGCGCTTTCATATGCGGTTGTCTAGTTTTCAGATATGCGGTTGCAGCTTCTTGGTCAATATAAGAATAGGGCACTTTGCCCCTCTGTCTTCCGTAGCGACGAGTGTCATTGCGACTCTCTTCGTAACGTTCCCATGGTCCCGTATTCAGATCATGCATCTGCTGATCTCTTTCCGGGTATTGTGGTATGCGCCTTCCAGCGTTGCTTGCGATTAGCGAATAAGAATCGCCATCGTTTATTCTGTTGTTACCTGTAATCAGTCTATCGTCGATATACAAATCGAAGTCGCATGTCACATAGTAATATGAGTCATCTTCTTCTATAGTATAGTTAGTTCTGTGATAGAATAATCCTATGCCGACAGTTACTCTATCATTTTGTTGAAATGATAGCCTTTGCCCAGCTTGATAATAATTCTGCGTCACAACGAAGTACGAATCATGCAACATCGATACCATGTTACTTTCATAACGTAAAATATCTATGTATGCACTGCGTCCTGCGTATAAGTGACGGGTTTCTGTTGTAATTAACTCTGTGAGATTAGGGTATTGAATAGTGCCAGATTCCGTCTGGCGTTTCTGATTACTTACTCTGGGCCTCCTATAAAGGTCCAGGCCGTGCTCTATATTTCGCACGTCCATTAAGTCAGTATCAGCCATCATTGATTCAAGTTCTTCTCTTCTCATCTAATAGACGCCTTGCCACTCAATCTTGCGATTCGGTAGCAGAGGCGCGAAGTACCTTCAGGTGAAACTGTGGGTCCTTAGACCCTCGGTTCCTCGCTCTTGTCTCGTACATGTGGATCTGATCTCCAGCAGTTAGGGTAATAGTTTCCCTAATCTGACCGTAGAAGTGAGTCTCTGACTTACCGCCGATAGACTTCTTTCTTTTCCACATGCCCGTTATGTCCTCAAAATTCTTTTTATTACTCATTTTGATCTAATAGGACTACTCAAACTTTGTCCGGTACTTAATTCTAAGCTCCGCTAGAGCTTCGCGAATAGACGGCATCGCAGCCGTCCAAGTCCACCTAGCATTCTTATCACTGTCATTTCTTTCATTGATAATGTATGTGATATTTTCTTGCGTTTTCCAGTGGTATAAGTAACCGTGTGTTTTGATTAGTCCAGGTCCTTCTCTGCTAACTTGGTAGCAGAGATAGTTGTCTGTATTGTCTATTCTTGTAAATGTCATCGGATAATAAAACCATGGTTCACCGACCCTGAATTTCAGAGGAGGGTTTGCCATGAAAGCAGAGGGTCCTTGTGCTACTAAGTAACCAAAGTCCGTGTGTCCATGCGAGCCTTTAGTGGAAGGGTGACATCTTTTACAACTGCTGTTAGCACAGTATGTTAAGTCACCGCATTCCTCGCACTTAGGGACATCGGGGCTCTCATTATCACCTCTTTGAAAAGTGATTCGGGAGGATCCATCAGCCATATTAATCAGTCCTGTGGTAAAGTCTGATCAAGCCATTTTCCAATATACATGTAAGCGTCGGAGTAATCCTCAGGATTATTCCTAGCCTTGACAATAAGACTTGCTCCAAACAATGCAGTGAACTGAGTTACTTCCTCTTGTTCGTCTGCATGCTTGGGTCTTATTAGTAGGGTGCCTTGGTCGTTAATGTGTGTCTGCCAAGACGAATAGCAGTTAGCATTAGACTGCATGAACCAATCATTCATCCTATCAGATGAAATCTCGGTAACAGTCGTACCAACTCGCTTATGTCCTGACAAATAGCCTTGTATTCTTTTGGCCATTCTAGCAAACGTTGCGCGGACTCTCTGACGGGAGCCTGATGGCTCGTACCTGTCAGTTCGTATTTTGGCAAATATAGATTCAGCGTCTTCTAGAGACATATCATCTATGTTTATACCATACGGTCCGTTCATTCGCTCGCGTTTCAATGAAGGGTTAGCTATACGCTTACCGTCCAACATCATCGTTCGCACCTCATGTAATTTTCAATTTCTTTACTCATCTAATTGAGGATTTATTCCTCATTGTTTATCCATTTTTTCTCGTTGTAGAGCGCCAACAGCTTCCCGGTCAAGGGTAAGCCGATTTTGGCTCAGGGTCTTCATGGTCCTTTGAAATACCTCAGGCAACTTGCTGAACGGGACATCGCCCTTGATCATCATATTGAACCCACTGTCCATGAGTTCTATTGCCTTGAGTGTATCTTGCACTTCCTGTACTGCAATCTCTGCATTGAGCATCTTGTTAGTAAGTACGTTATTCCTAACATACGTCATCACACGACCCTCATAGTCTAGGAAGATAAGACCGTTATTCCACCTCCAGCGGAGGATGGGTATAACCCATGGTTGTCCACCGAACATCTTGTTCTGTGCACTCTCTTTCATCAACTCGTCAAACGAGTAGACGCCGAGATTATGTTCTACATAAAAAGTATGTAGAGCATCATCATGACATTGAATGTCTTGTCTAGAGCAACTTAGTGCCCTGGAACCTGCTTCCTTCAGAAGCATTCTGCCACCGATATTCATAGCAAAGTCATCCGACACATGTCGGTTGCTCTTACTTACGTGTCTACTTCGGTTGTTGCATATCATTGTGTCAATATCGAGTGCGGTTACGAATGAATCTAGGATATCAATCTTAACCTTATCGTCGAGACTCAAATTTAGCATACCATCAGTATCGCTTCCTCCGACGGCGTTAGCCATCATTTTTTCGAATATCTTAGTCATGTCTGTTGCTCTTTGTTCATGTTCTTTCTTCATGTTTATCTCCTAATAACGGCTGTGCGATGTTACTCGTCATCAGCCGAAAATTGCTTGTTTCTTTCAGTTATCTCTGCGATATATTCCAGGGCTTCCTCGTCGGTTACCTCTGGTGGATGGCATTGGCTTAGAAATACTTCCTCATCTGGAAGATCGTCTAACCAGAAAGAAGTGAGTAATCTTACAGGATTATCAAAATCCTTGAATATACCCTTACTTCCGTCATGATTGAATTGACCACAGTACACTTCTAAACTGTTAGTGTCTAGGTCAATAGCCCATGCCCATTCGCAAAATACTCGGTCGTTCCCGAACGGGAACCCATTACTCAGGTATATTTTACCTGGTTGTAATTCGTATTTCTGATTTACTGGTCGGCCTTCCGCAAGCAAAAGCTCACGTTTATGGAAGTGTCCGACATTTATTAATTCCAAAATATTACTTCCAGTATCACGGTGTGTTTCTGGATGCAATTTTGCTAGCATTTCACTTTCCTCAAGAGAGAGGAATTCCTTTTGGTTCATGTCGCTAGGTAATGATTTTGCTGAAGTATATTTTCTCATAACTTCAATTTGTTGCTGTCTAGCCTCCTCAGTCGCCCATTCACAAAGAGATAGTCTCTCTTTGAATTGGTCTAAATCTGCGGTCTTTAGAAAGTTCAGTATAATCATACCAGCACCATCAGGATATCCATCCCATTGCCCGTATTGGGCAACTTTGATTTCGTCTTCATGCTTTACTATGGTTAGATGTCTTGTTCCCATTTCTAATAGCAGACTCATTTGCCTGCAGATTTTACCGCCACTTTTCAATAAATGACGACAGCCACTTTTTGCCCATTGTCACAATACTTCTTTCGGCGCAAACGCCGTGATAAGTTCTGCGATGTAGGCTTCCGGTGGTTTTATGGTACTTCTCCGTTTCAAAGTGTATTTCCTTCAAAGAAGTCGTAAAATGTGGCTTTTTACCAAGTTCACATCCCACACGACTTCCTCGACAGACAAATATTTCTCTGACTTCGGACGATGGTAATTCTTGTTCCTTATCGAATATACTCATTCTAATAGATTCGCGCCGTCAAGAATTTAGACGACCGAATTCTGTGATATCTTCTTCCGTGACTTCTTCACCGGAGTTAATGAAACCGGTGAATACTTTAGTCAAGTCTACTGGACACTGCAAGCTTCTTGCATTGTGCCAAGCATCAGAATGTACTTTCCACTTAGTATAGTGGGAATTACCATTAAGTTCTTCCGGGACGACCAATACTTCTGCTACCAGAATATCTCTGGCAACTCGCTTCTTGGTCGCTTTCTTTACGATGACTTCTGGTATATCAAAGTCTAAATCTGCTTCTAGTGTTTCTATAGTACATAAGTATCTATTTCCTATAGGGTCTATTACCCCATATACTAGGTTATTGCAGTCGTTAATCCCGATGAGCTCTTCGTACTCTCCTTGAGGAGAGATTCTGTTTGCTATATTGGCAAAAGATAAACTTCTTTGCCTTGTAGTCTTGCAGTTGTCCATCCATGTCGGATATGACATGGTGGCAACAGTCTTTTTATCAGAATCACAGTGTACAATGTATCCTGTGAGGTCTGTTGATTTATCGACAGAGTTGATAGTATTATCATCCTCAGTCTCTTCATTAGTCACATAACAGAATAAGGTTGTTCCACCTTCTTCTGTATGGTCCAAAGATATTTGTATCTTCCCAAATGGTTCACTCTTCTTTATCTTACTGATAGCCTTTTGTAGAGTGCCTTTCGGCATCTTCGCAAGAACTTTCAGTCTCATAGAATCGTATTCACTTGGAAAGCATTCTTTCACAAGGGAGGTGTTCATCCTGCTAATTAAGTTGCAGGCAGAGACACTACTTCGTGAGTTGTATCCAGTATTAGTTTGACTATATCTCATATGATATGTCAAAGGTATTTCTGGCGTTACGGGGTTTGTACCGGGTGGGCAATAGAACGTATTATTCGCATTACGCGGTGCCGTGGTATCTGTCTTTATGCCGTGAAGCACAGTTAAGTTACCTTTGGTTGCACGAGCAATAATAGGGATACTCATAGATGAGATTCCTATTGATATTCCTACTTCAGGTGGAATAGGGATAGAGGTTATTGCTGTGTGCCGAGCATTATAGACATACGAACCTCTCGTTGTTTCAGAGTCCATAACAACTATTCCGCTGTTTGCATCTCTGGCCGTAGCAGCCGGACGCTGATTTCTAGCGGTCGGTAGTGCTCTCGAACTGTTCATATTTATCGTATGCTGTTCCATTAATTTTCTGTCCTCAACGGCTTCAATCATGAAGTCGCCTGAGACAGGCAAAGTTCTATGCATTCGCGACGTTATTACGTTTTTTACGCGAATCTGCATCATATTGCCATCGGACCCATGTAGAGTCAGAGATAAATCATCATCTCTGATTTCAATGTAGGTCCGGTCGATGTTAACCCCTTGGTTCATGAAGAGCGTCATTACGTCGGAATAGTTTGTTCGGTCAAGACCGATCCCATTCTTCAGTGAGTCATCGAATGGTAATTCGACTGTTCTCACGCCTCTTGCATGTCCAAAGTTGATTAATTCTCTTGTATTCATCTAATAGAAAGTAGTTCTCATCTTTTGATTTCTGCTATTTCTTCTGCTGCGTCTTGTGGTGTTACCTCAAGGACGAAGTCTCTGAAGACTGCAATTGAGTCTCTAATTTCTTTAAGTAACTTGATGACTTCATCAAGTTTTTCGTGTTCATCAGTCACTGTCCTGCCTCCATGTGTGACTCGAACCATTCGGTAAGAGTCAGTTGGTCTTTAGGCAGTAAGTTATGTGGGTCGTATAGTGGAGTCACTCCGTATTCCGGAGTTAACCCTGAACTAGACAACATCACATGTATCTGCACAGCAGCTTTCAACGCCATAGATTCCTGAGGGAAGACCTCGGCGTTAGCCCATTCTTCCTCGTCGTCTTGTGCGTCCCAGCTCATGTGCATGACTTCAAAAATCATTTTTTGTTTGTCATATCTTACAAATATTGATGTATTGTCACTCATCTGGTGAGAAGTTAAATCCAAATTTCGAGTCTGTCGGTTTGCTACAATGTTCTTCATAGCATCTAACCACTGACTAGATAGTTGATTTTTGACTACGACTACTTTCACTTGAGCCCAAACCAGTCGCTGCTCCGCAGGACCAGCGAACCTAGCACTTTATGTGCTGGCATCTCTGTAGGCGATTTGAAAGGAGGTCGTAGTGCTAAAACCAACTAGGCTAACTACGTTGTTTCAGCGAAACTTAGTAGTTCTAGCCTCAGGCTGGCAGACTCGAAATTGGTGAAAGTTGAATCCCTTAAAACGGGTCAAAATCGCAGTTTTGTAGAAACTACGTTGTAGGTACACTTCGTATTGTACACACAATCACCCGTGAGAACATATACGTGTCCTCACTTTGATTTTATTTCAACATGAAGCCAGATCTAAGGCTTCACTCATTCTGATTGTGCAAAATGAGATCAAAGTGGGAGACGTAGTTGTTCTCACGTACGTCATAGACCTTACGGTCTCGGTATTATTCTCTTCTCTAGTGGATGAGTTGACTATGGGTGTGACCCGTCAAAGGGACCACAAGCAACGCTTGTAGTCGCTATCGATTTATCGATTAGAACGTTGCATGAATATGCAGTAACGTCGTATTGAGGGGTCACTGGTGACCTTAGCGTCCAAGGGTCAATGAAGTTCGAAATCTTCGATTTCGAGTCGAAGACCTTGACTTCATGTAATCTTGGGAAACTTTGTTTCAGCGTGTCGAACAAAGCATGAATTGCTGTAGTTCGAAGAAACTGAATAGTTTCGTCAGGGTCACCAGGACGTCATTGGCTATTGCCTCGGTGTAATGCATCCTCATCCTAGTGGGAAGTTCTAAGTTTCTCAGACAGTCGTAGAGGACGTATGTCCTCAGTCTTAGTGCGTCGAAACATTTAGCCCGACTCTGCAGTTGGGCCATTCAGTTCGATGTGCTAAACAAGTTACCGCAGACGCGGGTCAAGTGTAGCGATGTGACTGTCTGAGACGTCTCTTCGTCGATAGCGCTGGATTCTCCAGTGCGTGGGACTGTTGGCGTGCTGCTCGTCAGTACGGTGTAGTAAACCGTCTGCCGTAGGCAGGTTTGCGTCTTTTCAGCAAGCAGGCTGAAATAGACACTTACCACAGTCCAGACTAAAGAGGCGTAACGTCATTGGCGTTGCCTCAGTGATAACTCTCCCTAATGTTGGTTTTGTTTTTTGTCTCTTCTCATCTTGTGAGGGGAGGGACACTTAGTCCAATCTAGGCGGCCTTAAGCGTATGTGCATAATCGCTCGCCTGTAAGATTGGCCCATGATGATAACCGGATTCTTAACCGAAACGGTCAGAAACCCAGACAAAGAGACAATATAACAAGAAACCAACAAATTTTGTTAAATGTGTCCCTCTCCTCTAATAGCATCAATTTCTGATGCAGTTGCATGAGTCTGTTTGGCATGGAGTGCCCCCTTCTAAGAACGGAACTAACTTCGAGATAGTAGTACCGTCATAGGCATCGGGGTTCTCCGGGCAACGTCTGATGAAGCCCATAGGGTCAACATCAATCATTTGATAGTCTTCCCCAGGGCAATTATTAATTCCCATGAGGTTATTCAAGGCGACATCGCCTATGAACTTCTTATCGTTGCCTGTAATGTTTATCCACGGATACTCCGTGAATACACGTTGGTAGTTCTGCCAAAACCACTCTTCACTCTCGTAAATCGAGAGTGGCTTGTATATAAGATGCTGAATAGTATGGGGATAGGTAATCCCATCTACAGCGTCTTGAAATGTGGCTGTATCTTCATAAAGCCACCTGAAAACTCCTGGTGTCCATAGGATGTTGTAGTTGAATACAACTTTCATCAAATCTATATTGTTCTCTTCCAAAGAATGGAAGACGGCGTATCTTGCCTGTTGGAACTCATATAGGTTGTTGAATCGCATATCATCAACAGATATCGTAATGATATCTATATTGTCGATGAATTCAGTGTCGACTTCAGGTAAGCACTGCAGAACAGTGGTTACGCTGGTATCCATGCCAAGTGACTTGGCATAAAGAATATACTTCTTCGTCTCATGGAAGGCTCCAGGGAAAGGATTCCAAGTTATTGCGAACTCGGTGTATCCTGCGGCCTTGGCACTTTCTATGGAACGCATGAAGTAAGCCTCTGGCTTTACTGCGCTTCTCATTTCCTTTGTGACATCAGTAGTCAAATAGCACCCTTCACAGCTTAACTGGCAGTCAAAACTGGGTGCAATTGAATATACTTTCTTTGTCATTTTTTATCTCCTAGTATTCTCTTTCTAATAGAACCGTGATTCTATCACAGTTCGTGTATGTACTTCGTCACGAAGTCCATTGTATAGTATACAGTAGAAGGTAGTTCGCCCTCTTCTGCTGGCATAATGTAGATATCATCGACTAGATCTGTTCTGTCAGATGACTCCATTTCATTTGCACACCGCTGGAAAAAGTCAATGATTATTTTCTGAGCCATAGGCACGTACTTTTTGTCGTTGACTTTCTTCTTCCCGGCTATGTGTTTTACTATATTGGTTAGAAGGGTTAGATCTTCTAGATCGCCGAAATTAAATTCGGTGTCTCGTGTATTGTCGAGGTTCTGCTTGAAAACCTTCTTCAACTCCGCAAGCACATGGGGCGTTAGGGCCTCTTCAGTGGTTTCGAAGTCGTCGAGTTCTTTTGGCAGAGCGCTAAGTTTGAATTCCTTTAGGAATTTCTTATCCTTGTTGAGTGCGAACACACTGTCCCTTTTCTTACTTATGGGACCACTTGCATTCATTTCTCTTAGGTCAGTGACGATTTCCGACAGACTAGAACTCTTCGCCCATAATTTGGCTATTAGTTCTCTGTCATCTTGAAGCTCCTTTATTGCTAGCTTCTTAGCTTCGGCTGCCTTCTTTGCAGCCTGCTTATCGTCTTCCGTTCTCTTCGCTCTCTCGCTTGGTGAAAGTGTAGATACTTTCTTACCGCCGACTTGTAGTTTTATTGTAAAGTCATCATTTACTCGCTTTTGAGTTTCGTCAATAAGCGCTTTCAGATGATTCACTAGTGGGTCGTTGGCTTCCACAAGATCGTTCCATTCTGTTATGTTGTATTTCAGTATAAAATCTGGCATAATCTTTTTCTCCTAATTACCGATAGTAGTTTAACCAAACATACTATCAGTATCGCCGGATGACGATGTATCGTCATCCTTGTTATTTTTCTTCTTAGAAGAAGCATACGGCGTATCGAAGTGGAGTTTAATCCCCTTCCATCCTATTGCAGCAACCTTAGGGGTCATAGACTCCCTTACTTCGGTAAGACCGATTCCGTGCTTCATTCCCTGGTGCATTATCTGTTTCATAGAAAACTGTGTAATGTCACTTAGAAAATCTTCAAAGTCTGCCATAAATTCTGGCAGCATCTCGGTTGCTCTTTCGTATGCCTCTTCCTCTGTAATTTTAGCATCTCTCATAAATATCTCAATTGCTACATTGCCAATGGCTTTCTTTAGTAGCGGGTCGTGCATAATGAACCCAAACATATTCAGTTCTCCGGCTACTATTGTAGCAATCGGGTCTGTGTTCTTGGTTGGGTCAATTGTCTCGAACTGCATCAGTATGCCGTTAATGACATCGTCTAGTTCTTCTGCAACTTCCTGTGGTATCTCTGAAAAATCATTCTTTGGAATAAGAGGTGGTACCTCATTACTTTCTTCTACCTCGACTTTAAGCGCCCTGTAATAATTCAGGACTGCAAAATAGTCAGTCAGATAGAAGACGTCATTTCTTCCGTTAAAATTTAATCCTTCTCTTACGAATTCTTTTGCCATCTAATTCTCCTCTAATATGGGGATCGCAGTGCGTCACCCAGTTAAAATTCTCGAAGATTCGACAAACGAGTCTTCTTGGACTTGGAGTCCCTTACTACCTCGTTGTTTGCCTTTCTCATGGTGCCATTCTCTACGAATGACCTCATGTGCTCGATTTCATCTTTCTTCGTCTTACTGGTTGGAACCAGTACTTCGAATACCTCAATTAGATCTCGCATCTCAAGTGGACGATCCTCGCTAAAGGATATAGTCATTGCTTCTTCAATTCCGTCTTCGATGTTACGCCCAGAGAACTTTGCAGTCTTCTTGACGAGTTCAGAGATGTCGAACTGGTCGACATCTTGGCTTCTGAGGCGCAGGTGGATCTTCATGATCTCCTCACGCTCTTCAGGTTCTGGTAAGTCGATAAAGAATCGACCCTCAAAACGGTCTACCAATTCAGGGGAGAACTTGTTCATGTTGTTCGCCGTAAAGACGAACATCACTCCTGAGTCATCCTCCTGCATGAAAGTTAGGAATTGCCCTAGCACTGCGTCATGCGCACCGCCATCGTGGACACCCTCGGACTTACCGAGTAGCTTCTCTGCCTCGTCAACGAAGACGATAAGCGGAGCTGCTGCCCTAGCAATGTCCAATAGCCTCTGCACCTTTGCTTCAGACTCACCAACAAGTGAGCCCTTCAAGTTAGGCGCTTCGACCATCAATATATTCATGTTCATCTCATTAGCCATTGCCTTTGCGACTGCAGTCTTACCGCAGCCAGGCACACCAGCCATGAGTAGACCACGAATGTTACGGATGAAACCGTACTCCTTCGCAGCCTGAGTAAACCTTCGCGAAATCAAGTGGATCCAACGCTTTAGGGGCGTAAGTCCACCGATATTCTCGAAGCCAGTAGCAGGGCGAATCAGGGTGAAACCCGCTCGCTCTACTGCCTTTCTTTTTTCATCCAATACGAAACTTATTTGCCAATCGTGGTGAAGTGCAGCGGACATCGTTAGAGTATCCTGTATCTGCAATCGAGTCATACCGGCGCAAGCGTCGGCTAGTTGCTCGATTTCCTCATCCCCAATCTTAAGCATGTTTTCTCGGAATTTGCCAGGTAGGTTTGTGTTTCGCACATAGTTACCCAGTTCTTGCCTGATCTGTCGCATCCTACCTACCTTGTCTGGCAGGGGATAATCCGTTAGCCTAATGTAGGCTTGTAGTTGATCAGGAATATCTTCCTCAGTCCATCTTGAAGGTGACAGCATCACTACTGTCTTTTGATTACCTTCGATTGCTTGTTCAAAAAGCATTAGTTGTCGGTCAATGTGCTCATTTCCACCGGCAGAGATGAATTCGTTCCAGTCTCTTAGAACGAATATAACTCTGTGTCCTTCGGACTCAGCGTCGTAGTTCGTCATAAAGTCAACTGCGAATGGCACTTGTGCACCGGGGAAATCATCCTCGCTGCGCTCGATTACACCAGTTCTTCGGTAATCTACCGAAGCCGTGTTCTCTGTCATGTGTGTTGCTATTCGTTCATCTTCGTTCTGTCCAATGTCCTTGTAAGCGGCCCACTCCTCGAAACCCACACCTACTCTCCATACGAGTACGCGTGCTACGGTTCCGGTTTGTGCGTCTGAACCAGTGCTGTAGGAGTACTCCAGAACATCCTTGATGATCTGGTCTGTCTCCGGCGAGTGTATCGCTAGCGCTGGTATTGCTGCTCCAACTGTTGCTCTCAATTCTTGTTTAAGTTCGTTGTTCATATTTTAACTCCTCTGGTGATAGATGTTGGGAAGTGGGTGTTAAACATGCTAGCGACTCCCCTGCACATGATTTCTCACGTCGGGTTGCTACCATCTAACAGCCAGTGATATTTCTGATTAAATCAGTGATTCCCATCGTGGCATTGTATTGTTAACTTTAGGAAGGACCATTTGGTGCTTCTCCAGCCAACTTTGTTAGTTACGTACGATTTTTTAGTTCGTCGTATCGATATAAGGAATGGGTAATCAATACCCAATAACACCACTCCTAATCACGGAGTGTGTCAAGCGCTTTGCCGGCAGCATTCGCTGCTCTTGTCATTGCAATTTCCTTTCTGTGCCAAACTTCTTTGTTTTAGGAGCGCCTGCTGTTATGGCAGTAACGCTGAATTGGTCAGCCCTTAGGGCTCCTTCATCCAACTTTGAGTTGATTCCCTTAATTCGCCATTGACATTCTAGGGTATTGTAGTCCCATAATCATGTCATGTAGTTCTTCTAGGGTTTTAATGAGGGTTGTATCAATCTACAGTTCTTGCAAACTAAAGTATGATGTTCTTCTCAGGTTCAATCACTATCGGTTCACAATACCATATCTGGGGTTCAATTCCAGAATGACCAGTTGCAGCACGCGTTCTACCTCTTCTGGGGAAGCAGTAAACGTGGCGTACGGTCCAAGGGTGGTTTGTGGTGTTCTCGTTGTCTTTATGTTCCGGATGTACTTTACAGAGACATTTGTTACCCAAGTTGTCATTTCAGGGTAACTGGTCTCGTCACAATCCAGAGACTGGGAGGTCCTAGGGTGACAGCCGTCTTCTACGGATGTTAGATTGTATACATTCTAAAGTAGATTGTAGACATTCGTTCATTGGTAGTGGTTACTTCTGTAACTCTTGCGTGCACTCCGGGATGTTACCTGACATCTGTCTCATCAATGATTCAACGTTCAGGATACCTCTAGGGAACTTTCCGATAATTTTTGTTTGATTGTATATATTCTAAAGTATTAACCATGGCTCCCAGAAGGGAACTAGTTGTTCTTTAGTTGATTCTCAAATGTAGATATCACATCCATCAGGATTGATATCAATGAAGTTCTTTTCTTTCATTATAGTATGAAGACTAGGAATTAGTCCTCATGCTGTCGTGATATAAACACGTGTTCACGGTCCGTCCCAGCTGTCGTAGAAGTAGTTCGTCTACGTCGCTGGTGTGTGTGAAGTACTTTCCACGGCCCGGTCGACATTCATTGCTTGGTGTCTTCAGGTTGTCTCCATGGTCCGCTCGCTGTGCACTTGTTTCTGACTCTGTTAACCCTGGTGTTTTGTTTAGGGTGACCGAGTCTAGATAGCCGCTTAGTGTCACGAAACTTTTCATATCGTTTGCGTTAACTGTTGTTTCGTTGTTGCAAAGGTCTCGTGTCTCTATCATGAACCAACCTCAGCGGTTATGGTTCATAGTCATTTATGATTGTAATCTCCTTTTCATGTATTTACTGAGTCCCGTCGTAGTGTTGACCGACGTCGGGTCCAATTACTCTTCACTTCTCATCGAAGTAAGTAACTTATTTGTGTTTAAGTCTGCAGTTAAATGTAGAGAAGTTGTATTCGTTCGTGGTGTTGTCCAACAACACTCAGGGGTGGGCCATTTTGACTTCAGGAAATATTCCCACTGCCAGGCCCTTCTAGGATATTGTTTATCGTTTCATCAAGTAATCAGTGCAGGAAGTAGTTTCTACTCCTCTTGCCTGTCAAAGTCTCTCAACAGCCCGTAACCTAGGATGTGACTCTAGGCACCGGTTCCACTCAGTGTACATGCATGCACACCAGAGTTTAGTCGAGGTTCTCTATCCAAAGTTTCTTTTTACGCCGTATTTGCATAAATTCGAGTATGTACTCAGGTTACACGGAAGAATTCCTTCTTCGCATAGCCTTTCCATACTCTCCCTTTGGCCAAACTCCTCTGGCGCGCGGATACTATGTTTCCATAGTCTATACACGTCCAAAGTTAGTTTTCGAGTTATTGAACACTGAATTCTACTCCTGCTGGAGTGACCATCTAGTCACGTATCTCTTCGAAGAGACGGTGACCCACTGGTTGGAAACCGGTGTTGTAGCGTTCATAATGTACTTTTTAGTTGATTTTAAGTTCTCTAACACGCGTTACCGAGCTCATGAGCTAGTTACGTCGGTAGATTACCATCCGATTGCTTTGTTATAGTCACCAGTTGTAATGGTGAAAAGCTATCCTGCTAAGCTTCGAGCTAGCTTGTAGAAGCCAACTCGTACTTGTTTTCGAACACAATTTACTTTCTATAAGTATAATATTATATCAATTGCTAACTTACCTTATTTCCTCCAGGGAAGTAGTGGGTAGATTTTGTTAGCTATAGATAAAATTCATTCATAGTTTAGACTTCTAAGAGTGTAAACCACTTCCCATACGTATCTAAGATAGCGAATTGGTCTGCTATCTAGCCCATGGGATGGTATGTTTCTTAGAGATTAATAGGCCAGTACCATCGAATGGAACCGGCCTTTCTGGCTGTGTTTATGTGTGTGAATAGTGTTTTATGTAGGCGAAGCCTACGCATTCTTATTCACTCACAGCGTGTTTAATGTGTTTACGGTTACATCGATGGTACTGGAACGTCATAGGTTCTTACCTCGGTGTATATCATCTTATTCCATATCTATCTGGTGGGAGCATGCAGGTCAGTCTGGTAATAGGTTCGCGGCCTATTGATTTGGGTTCAACAATAGCGAATCGCTGACCCAGTTTGACTTTCCTACATACTCCGCAGGTGTGAAGACCCTGACAATTTGTCGAGAGTAAGCTGCCGGAACAGGATGTGACCCCTGTTCGTTTTGCACATAACACCCGAAATCTACTCTCGGACAAGTGATCAATTTGCTTCTACAAATCATCACGGTTTTGTGTTTCTCCACTAATAGGCGAGAACTATGTCTCAACCTCGGTGTACAGATTCG
>Ga0208277_1000949_pt1 | contig 17150 bp, 14 predicted proteins | sample ETNtaG_5_FD_185782 | JGI IMG/M metagenome (GOLD analysis project Ga0208277, IMG submission 185782) | Marine microbial and viral communities from oxygen minimum zone, Eastern Pacific Ocean - ETNP201406SV205 (SPAdes) (version 2) | ecosystem: Environmental > Aquatic > Marine > Oceanic ...
ATAACTCCTGTAGAATCAAGTACCTCTTCACTTGTTTCACCGTAACCGGCATCTTCCATGGCTGATTTGGCCACAAGCAGTCCTAGAAGCTGAGTAACATCTGTCACCTCCAGAATGTTGGGAGGAATTCCGAACTCCAATGGATTAAAATCAATATCTGGTATGAAACCACCTCTCTTACAATATGTTTTGTCAGGAGTTTCAGCATCCAGATCGTAGTAATCTTCAATTTTCCATCGTGACTCTGGAATATCGATGATGCTGTCAATTTTGTTGACTATATTATCCCAATATTGATGTAAATTCGGAGCATCAGGGAATAATGTAGACATACCAACAATCGCTATTGGACTGTTGCACATACGAGCATTTAACTTACTTTCTGATTCAGAATGTCGATTGGATTTTGTAGTCATAAACTTTTTTCAGAGCTGTCATCTAATTATGAATTTTAGGGTTTTGTGACAGCAGAGATTATTTCTATCTGGATATGTTTTAAAAAGTATGGATTTTTGACAAAAAACGATATCTACACATTCAAGCTTCATGCCGAAAATAGGCTATTAATATTGCAACATACTTTAGCTCTATTGCTATAATTTAAACGTTAATAGCCTTTTTAAATTCTATGATGAATAATATTGCAAAAACTAAAATATATCTTGAAATACAAATCTATTTAGGTTAATTTTAGATCACCTGATTTTGCTGATTAGTTCCCCAATAGCTCAGTTGGTAGAGCAGATGACTGTTAATCATCGGGTCGCTGGTTCGAGTCCGGCTTGGGGAGCCAGCATTAATCAACAATCACGGGATAGTGCTTTTAAAATTTTCCTTCCATGTGCCACTCCTATACTAGTTGGATATGAGTTTTTTTAATATCCTCTAAGCCTTACGCCATTAAGAAAATTCCACGCCTATTAATACTTAAGATCTTGCATGGACCCTTTCGCCTTTTTATAGAGGCGTGAGGATAATTTAAATAGTTATATCAGTTAGATAATTATTAGTGATTAAAAAATTATTAGAAACTTTAATAATTAAGAATATTGTAAGAATAAAATTTATGCAAGTTTAATTTAATTAGGGTCAGAGTAATATTAAAAAAATCATTATAAGGATTTAATGTCAAATATAATGGAAAGAATATCGAACGGGGGGCCTGATAAGTTTAGTCGGTTGTTTTGCCAACGGTGGGTAGATTCACATGGATAGGCAAATGGTTGATATAACATCTAGCCGGGGCACTCCGAAAAGCCCTTTCTTTACATCTTCTTTTACCTTGATTAAATTTTCGACTGAGACGATAGTTGGTTGTCTGGATCGCGTCGTTTAGTTTTTCACTCAAAATTATCTGGTGTTTGCGGTTACAGGCGTTGATAGTCCAGTAATTTTTGTAACGGCGGCACTCGCTGACCTCTGGAAGTTTTTCATAAACATATACTTCTTGTCCACTACAACCGTTAAATGAGATCAACGTCAATAACGAAAATTTTACTAAATTGTTGTTAATTGTGAAAATACTCTGAACCTTAAAAAATAACCTGCAAAATATTAGTAAGGTACACTTCTTTAAAACCGAAAAAAATATGATAGCAGACAATCTAAAAGTTATTTTACACAACATGGCTCGTAATCCTAATGACTGGAGGCTTGACGATTTTCATGCTCTGCACAAAAGCGGAGTAAAAATATGGATCGGAAATGGCCTTTGGGGTTATCATCTCGAAAAACCTGAATATCAAGAAATCGGTTTTTTTGAAAAATTAAAACTGCACCAGCAAATAAAACTCTTAAATGAGAATAAAAAAAATGGAAACTGAAAAATTCGTTTATTTGTCGGAGGCACACCTGAAACCAACATTGTTGAAGGTGCTTGTTGGATGTGCATCACGCCGCATAGCCGAACGTAAATATTCAGCAGGATCACTCCATGACCCTCCTCGTAGGATACGATACTTGCCGATTTCGGGACCTTGTGGATTTCTACTATTGGTGTTTGGATAGATCCCAAACCAATCATAGACCCACTCCCAGACGTTCCCGTGAACATCAAATAAACCATTCTGGTTACTTAGTTTTTGGCCGGTTGCTTGAATTATACCGCCCGAGTTAACACGGAACCAGGCATAATCCGGTAAAAATTCTACACCGCCTTCTACTGAATATTCGCTCTCAATTCCAGCGCGTGCGGACATTTCCCATTCTGCTTCCGAGGCTAAACGTTTTCCAACATAATTGCAGTAATGACGCGCTGCATACCATGAGACTTGAATCACAGGTTTTAACTCGCTGCCGATTTCCGGCACAAGATCGTCCGTCCAGTTACTCAGATAGTTTCCATCGTGGAATTGAAGTGGGAAAGTGCTTTTTCGTAAGAAAGGATGTTGAGCCGCGACAAGTAAATATTGATAATTGGTAACTTCACATTTGTCTATCCAGAAGGCATCCAAATGTACTTCTCTTACGGGATGCTCTGCAGGTAAACCCTTTGCACTCCCCATTTTGAATTTACCAGGATCAATCAGCTGCATTCCTGGGTTTGGTGTTTTATGGCTTACCCCTTCAGTAAATCCGCAAAGTGTTTCTAAATCTTTAGTTTTGATAAATGTCGCGGTTTGTTCTTCTGGGAACAATTTCTTTTCGAGATTTTTTAGTATACGGACATAAGTTTTTAAGATTTCAGTTTCAAAATTTGTTACCCGTTTAATCATCTTTCTTTCATCATGTCCGCATCTGTATTCCTCATTCAGGCAATTCAATTTTTGTCTAATCCACACCCTTACTGCATCACGTGCCCTTTGCCTTTCAATTTCATTTAACAATGCTGGTTCTGCCGCTAAATAAATATTTTCAAAGAATTGAGTCTGCGCAATGCTTACTTTGGCAAGTTCCACCAAGTTATCATAATCGTCACAAAATTTTTGACTAGCTGTAGGAACAGAGATACCATAGGTCCTATGATCTGAACAAACCTTCGTTTCAACTCTGCGGTTAATACCCAGTTTTTTTGTAAAAACACGAAAACGTAACTCGGAGATTGTATGAATAAGCGGATAACGCTCACCTTTTGTGGTGAAACCGACGAAATCTGAAATGGCGGATTGCTGAAAATCAAGAGCCAATTTTTGAAAATCAAGAGCTGTGGCCCAAACAATATGCACGCTGAACAAAAACCCAGACAGTAAAAAACAGTTTCTGTAAAAACGTCTTTTTGGAGGCAATTTTCTCATTAGTCCTTTTTATCTAGATCAACGCGTGTCCGCAAAATCGGATGAAACGGATTTTCTTGTCCTCGGTTTTTCAGCCCAAGCCAAGCTAAAGTAATGTTAAAATGCCGGTATCTTAAAGAGCACCACACATTGGTTCAGAATGCCCAGCTAAAAACTGTGAATGTTGAACATCAGATTCACAGCTAAAAAAACTGGTAGCTCACAGGAAACAAAGTAGAATAGAAGCTTAGTCTTAGACTGTTAAACTTGTATTAATAGAAAAGCAATCGATATTCCATCTCTTACAGGAAAAGGTATTGTGTTTTATTTTAGGAATTATATTTCAGACAATTTAAGTTTATGTTTTCGTTAAATTTTCGCAAATCCAGTTGGCTGAATCGATATTTACATTATCGAGCAGAAACGCCATTTACGTTGACAGAGGCTTATCTCGAGTTTGCGGAGGACGAATCGGGATTAGAAAAATTTGAAAATTGTCTATATTCAGAGGTCAAAGAAAACGGGATCCTTTTCGGCTGCCCCGTTATTTCTCCATCCCTGCAGGATGTAGCTAAAAAACTGTATTTTCCCAGACAGCAGGGTGGGACTATTTTGCTGTTTCTGGAAACGCTGTTTTCGGTTGCTTTCATCGAAAATCAGAGTTTGACCTCAAAGAGTGTGGATGAGAAGGATTATATTCCACATCAAACGCGGTTGCTGAAAATTATTTTGCTTGTTTTAAAATATCATCTGCCCGACAGTTATTTTCGTATACCTCAGGATGTTCCGCTTCAGGATTTACTCGACGAGAACGAATCATTGAACGGTGCATTGAAAAAGTTGGAGCTTGTGCTTCTCGACACAGTTACCCTGCAGGGATATTCATCACTGGGCAACCGACAAAATAATTTTGCTTTTGCGAAACTTTATTTTTTCCTTCTCTGGGCTCGTGAAAATGCGGAAACTGATGTTTCTGCTCCTGAAAAGTATCTGGTACTGGACAGACAACTCCGTGAGGAAATGATCATCATGTTTGCCGCGCTGATTTGGGCGGATGATTTTGTTGCAGATACAGAACAGCAGGTAATTGAAAAATATATCGAACAGACTGGACTTAAAGAGTTAAAGGTAAAAGAACTCATCCGAATGATCCGTGAACCTGTAAAAATATCAGATCTTCATTACTCCTTCACTACTGTAATTATCAGCAACTATTTGGTGGAACAGTTGATTTTGCTTTCGTTGATCAATAATCAGGAGGCATGGCAGGAACGTGAACTGATTGAAAAAATCTCCCTGCACCTCGGGCTGTCTCATGAAAAACTGGAACAGTTATATTACTCGGTGGCAGATTTTTTTTACGTTCATAATGAACGACTTGAATTCTTGAAAAATAATGCCGCTTTTACTCAGTTTCAAGATTACATGAACGACAAAGTTTTGAAGTTGGTCAAAAAAAATATGGCCAATATTATGACTGAAGTCAAGGAAACCAAGAAACTTTCAGAGTTACTACTTAAGGCTACTACACAACCTTTGACAAGCCATGAAAAACAAAAAGTACAGGAACAGTTAATGGACATTGTACGCTCAATTCCGGCGCTAGCGATCTTTGCTCTGCCCGGAGGTGGTATACTTTTACCTGTGCTTATCAAAGTACTGCCATTTAACATTCTGCCGAGTTCATTTCAGGATGAACCCGTTCCCTCTTAATAAACTAGCACAATGACTAGCCGTTTTTGGTTTGCTGTTTACAATCTTTTTTTCCTGCCGCTGTTTTTTGGAATTGTAAATTTATTAGCATTTTTCAAAACGAATATCCGTGAGAGCCTCGAAAAAAGGAAAAATCAGTGGGAACGTCTGGGTGATGGAGTTTCAAAACGTGACTGGCAAAAGCCCTTAGTCTGGCTGCATGTCGCCAGCGCTGGGGAATTTTTACAGGCACAACCGGTAATCGAACGCTGTGTGGCGGGAGGAGCTGAATGTGTTCTAACCTACAGTTCAATCAATGCTTACCGTTGGCTCGAAAGTCCACAGCAGGCAAAAATACCGGGATTACTCGCAACCGAATTTTTACCCACAGATACACTCTGGAACGCGCGGCGTTTACTTGGTTTGCTGCAGCCATCACGATTGGTATGGGTAAGTTACGATTTGTGGCCTAATTTAGTCTGGGAGGCGCGCCAGCAAAAAGTCCCTCAATTCTTAATTTCAGCAATTGTTCATGCTGATTCACTAAGAACCGGTAACATGGTTGGGCGTTCATTTTACCACTCAATTTACGAATGTTTGGAGCATATTTTAACAGTCTCTGAAGAAGATCGACAAAGGATTCTTTCTGCAATTCCGGAGCACCCAAAAGTTGAGGTGATGGGAGATACCCGCTGTGATAGTGTGTTGGAACGTAGGGATCATTTGAAAATCACCAAATTGCCTCAAATCGCAAAGAACGGTTTTGTGTTTGTTGCAGGTAGCACGTGGCCCCCGGATGAAGCTTGTATTTTTCCAGCACTGAAAGAAGCCTTGTCAGAGTTCCCGGAATTGTTCCTGATTCTGGCGCCACATGAGCCTACCGAAGAGTATTTGAAAAACGTGGAAAAGCATTTTGATGGAATTCCGTTCGTACGTTGGTCAAACATCTCTTCCGCTCCGGAAAGTGTTCGAATTCTGCTGATAGATACGGTAGGAATCCTCGCTGGACTTTATCGCTCTGCAAAGATGGTTTATGTTGGAGGAGCATTTACTACCGGTGTACATAATATTCTCGAACCGGTAGTAATGGGAGCCTCCGTTGCCTTTGGTCCAAAACACGATAATTCAACTGAAGCTCTCCAACTGCTTGAACAAAATTTGGTCAACACTGTGAATAATCCTGCTGAATTCCGGAAGCTGCTTTTTCATTTACTTGCCGATCAAGAGCGTTGTCTAGAATTGGGTCGAAAGTCCCAGGTATTTATTGAAAATCAAGCAGGAGCAGCAGAGTTGTGCGTTCCTTTGCTGATGAAAGATTTGTATTAGATTAGCCCTACTTCTTCTTTCTCTCTTGAGCTACTAATTGGGGGATACCACATTTTCCTGCACAAAACCAATACGTTGGATCTACCAGTTCCTGCTGTTATTAGTTTTAGTGCTGCGGCATTCAGAGTAGAATTGGTCGTCATTACATCATCCTACAACAAAATATTTGTATCCCGTACATACACTTTGAATTATCGGAGAGATTGATTAAATTTCTTCATTCAGCTTTTCAGCAGGCAAGGTAGGATTTTAGTTTTCCGCACTATTTCAGATCTATCACGTAGCTCAAGATGATATGTTGAGGTGAATTTTTTTAATATCCTGCGAAAATTCAAGACTTACTTTTTCTATAGTAAATTAACCATAAATCCATGCGCTAAAACCTCACTTTCATTTTTTAGACAGTGTGGAAAATCAGTTCTGAAACGCAGAGTTTCACCGCTACAAACATCCTGTGTTTCGTCACCGACAATTACACTTAAATGTCCTGTACAGAGAGTTACACTTTCCATACTTCCGGCACCATGCGCTTCAGAAGTAAGTTCCGCGCCCGGTTCAGCCTTAAATTCATACCACTGTACAGTAGAAACGGAGTTAAGTGTGCCGAGGATTCTCAAGCGGAAATGACTGTCTTCACTAATCACTTCCGGCGTAGCGTTCTGGCTTAATTTTTCAAAACACTTTGTTCCTTCCTTAACTGCAAATACATCCTCCAAAGGGCTTTCAAGAGCTTTAGTAATACGCCATATTGTGGCTAAAGTCGGGTTGCTTCGGTCACGTTCAATCTGGGAAAGGATTGATTTTGAAACTCCTGACTTGCTAGCTAACTGGTCCAGCGTAAGATTGTGCTGGAGTCTTAAACGTTGAATTTCCTGACCGACTTTTGGAGGTTCTCCCAGGATTGTATTAGTTTCTTGCATGAATTCTCTAATAAAATAAAATTTAATGCCAGATTGTAATCATGTTTTTTTACTTGCATGATTAGGCTGGAATGATATATTCATTATATCGGATTATTGTTTTATATAATAAACCTGTCTATTATTTTAGTATAAACTAAAAAATAAGCTATTAGCCAGACAAAAAAAGGAGAGTTATGGGAGTCGTAATTGAGATCCCTTCAGCACTGAAACAATTCGTAAATGATCAGGATGAAGTTGAAGTATCAGGAAGTTCAGTTGAGGAAGCTTTTGGGGAACTAGTCTCGGAATTCATTGAACTGAAAGGAAACCTCTTTGATGATAACGGTAAAATTCGCAGTTTTATCAATGTTTACCTGAACGACGATGATATCCGCTATGCGGACGGTTTGAAAAGTAAGGTTCAGGACGGAGACACCATCCAGATCGTACCGTCAGTAGCAGGCGGTTGCTTAACTGTAAAAAATAGTTAAACGAGGAAAAATGAAATTGAACAATGAGGAAATCAATCGTTACAGCCGTCACCTGACTTTACCTGAAGTTGGGATGTCTGGCCAGTTGGAGCTGAAAAAATCCAGTGTGTTGATGATTGGAGCCGGCGGGCTCGGTTCTCCGCTCGGAATGTATCTGGGAGCGGTCGGAGTAGGAAAAATTGGACTGGTAGATTTCGACGTTGTGGATCATACCAATTTACATCGTCAAATAGCACACACAACTTTAGACGAAGGCCAGCCAAAAGTAGAATCACTGAGTAACACTATTTTAGCGGGGAATCCAAACATTGAAGTTGAAATTCATAACATCCGTTTGGAACGTGACAATGTGCAAGAACTTTTTAGTCAATATGACATCATCGCTGATGGCTCTGACAATTTTGAGACACGTTACCTGATAAACGATGCAGCTTACTTTTTAAAAAAACCGCTCGTTTCTGCAGCTATTTTCCGCTTTCAGGGACAAATCACTATCTTTTCTCCAGAGACTGGGGGTCCTTGCTACCGCTGTCTTTATTCAGAACCTCCTCCCGTTGCCCTCGTTCCCAATTGAGCGGTTGCAGGTGTCCTGGGCGTGCTCCCGGGCGTTGTTGGTTTAATTCAGGCCACAGAAGTAATTAAGCTGATTCTGGATGAAGGCGCTCCTCTGATTGGTCGCTTACTGCTCTATGATGCAATGAAAATGAACTTTAAGGAGGTGCGAGTTCGCAAAGATCCTGAATGTGTTCTCTGCGGAGATAATCCTAGCGTTACAGAGTTAATTGATTACAAAGCTTTTTGCGATATTCCTATTCCTGGAGGAGAAGTATCGGAAAAAATTGATGAAGCAGCTTATGAACTTTCTCCGCAGGAATTTAAAGACGCAATGGATCAGGATCCATCCGCGGTTTTAGTTGATGTACGTGAAAGTTTTGAGTGGGAAATATGTAAAATAGATGGTGCACAACTACTGCCGCTGAGCAGTTTTGATCCTGCTACCAGCGGATTGGACCCAGAGGACTCGCTTTATCTTTATTGTTACAAAGGTAAACGCTCAATGCAAGCACTCAAAGAACTCAAAAAGGCCGGTTTTAAAAAGCTTAAAAATCTTAGTGGCGGAATAGATCTCTGGGCTGAAGAAGTCGATTCAGATATGCCTCAGTACTAACCGGAGCGGGCAGACCAAGTGACCATATCTCGCAATCAAAACATGAAAATATTTTAAATTTAATGCGGATTCCAGATCAAATTTTAGCAGAATGTCATGCGCAGGGCGTGGAGGCTTATCCGGAAGAATCCTGCGGTTTTATCGTGGGCAATCTCAATGATGCTGAATCATTGGAAACCGTCCACCCAATGCGTAATATCATGAACGAGCTGCACGAGGAAGATCCGGAGCAGTATCCGCGTACAGGACGCGACGGTTACATGATAGATCCCCGCGAACATATGAAATTGGAGCGCTCCCTGAAAAAAGAGGGAAAGCAGATCAAAGTTATCTACCACAGTCATCCAGATGTGGGCGCATATTTTTCGGAAAAAGACAAAGAGGATGCACTCTGGAACGGAAATGCTCGTTATCCTGGGATTACTTTTTTGGTCTGTGCTACGAATCAGGGAAAACCCGGGGATGCTATTCTGGCAGATTTCAATACTACTGAAAGCGATTTCGACATTACCGAAATTCCGGCAAAAACCCCATTAGCATCTTCCGAATTGCTGGGAGGAACTTTCGGAGTAAGCGGAATTTTGCCAACATTGGATTTTATCCACGAATGGAAAAACGGAAAGCGTGAACTAGAATACGGATATTTCCGTTTTGTTCCTCCTAAACAAGTTAGAACTCTTCAATTACAATTAGCTGTCCGGCATCAAGCACGGCATGCACTTGCTTATAGTTCCGGAAGAGCCGCTTTGCTGGAATTACTGAGCTATTTGCAGGACTCACGTCCGCTTACTAATCTGCATCTTACCTCTACTGAAACTTTCATTGCGGATGCCCTGCCCTCTCTGGAAATTTCCCCGCGGTGTTTTAATTTCAACCAGCTTCCGAGCGCAGAAAATTTTTCCGGAAAAGAGGGTGATCTAATCCTGATTGCTCCGAAAGATCCGCAAAATTTTGTACGTGAAAACGCGGGGTGGCTTGGAAAATTCAAAAAACTGCGGGTTCCGGTTATTATTTTTGAAGAAGCTGTTTGCGGATTTTGGCCGGCGGATATTCAAGATAAATGGCCACATGGGCTGACATACTGGATCAGCGGTTTCAGCCTTCCGAAAAGCCGGGATCTTCCTTCCGGAATAGTCGGCGGTTTAATCCTCAGTAACAACGATCGGCAAATTGCAGAATTATCTGAACTGCTTAAACGACGAGGTGCAGTACTTTCGGCGCGTAATGCTGCGCTGTTTTGTGAACAATTTTCTGGAAATACAGAAGGCACCAAAATCACCTCCGAAAATTCCACAGAAGACGAAACTGGGGCTGGCTGCGTTCATGAAGAAGCGGTGACGAAACAACTTTGTGAGTGGGAACATGCTGCTTCCGGATTGCTCTTTCCTTCAGGTATGGCGGCGATAATGGCGGTACTGACTCTTTTGCAGAAAAAGGAGAAACCGCGCTTAATCGTGATTGGTTTACTTTACAGTGAAACCTATTCTTTATTGATGGATTCCAGACGATTCACCCCGTACGAAGCAGTATTTATAGGGCTGCATGAGTTGGATCGTTTAGCGGAAGTTTTGACGAAGGACACAGCGATGGTGATTACAGAAACAGTTACGAACCCCCTCTGCGGAGTTCCGGATCTGGAGCGCATTGGTAAATTGGCAAACGCGCAGGGGGTCCCGTTTGTGGTGGACAATACCCTCGCTTCACCTGCCAATTGCCAACCTGTCGATTGGGGTGCGGATTATGTAATTCACAGCACAACCAAATATCTGAGCGGTACCAACGATCATGCGGGTGGAGCAGTGCTAGTTAAATGTCCAGAAAAAGCGAAGGGCTTAAAGAAATTTCAACAAAATTGGGGGCTAGAAATCTCGCCTTTGGAAACAGAAGTTTTGCAGAAAAGGATGTTGGATTTTGAAGAACGTATGCAGCGTTTCAACGAAAACAGTCTTGCAGTTGCTCATTTTCTGGAAGCTCACTCAGCGGTCAACCGTGTTTATTATGCATGTTCGCCGAGTGACGTTTCCAGTTCAGCTGCACCAAAGCTGCTTTCAGGAAACGGTGGTGTGGTTAGTTTTGTGATGAAGAATGATACTGAAGATAATTTACGGAGATTTTATGATGGAGAATTTACTTCCATCTTTAAAGCGCCGACTTTAGGTTCCAACGAGACTCTTGTCTGCCCATACTCCCTGCTGACGCACTATCACGACAGTGACGAAGATCTGCTGGAGATTGAACTTCCACGCCATCTGATTCGTATAGCCTCAGGTTCTGAAAACGAAATTGAGCCGATAATCGCGGATTTGAATTCGGCACTTGCGCGGACTACTCACTAAGATAATCAACTACGATTGAACTTGAACACAAAACGCGCATTATGTCAATCACCGGTAAATGATTCAGATGTGACACGTATGCAGCCAATCCTGCTTCATCGTCAAAATAAGTGGTCAGTACAATGTCATAGGCACGCTCTGATTTGTTGAAATCCAGACCAACCTAGATCATCCGTAAGGTCTCTATTCTTCCTTCCAACCCCCTCAAAGTTGAAAGAGCAAGATCCAGGTTTTCCGGACTCTTTTCCTTGAGTTTGAACATTACAATATGTTTAACCGCAACTGTTCCTAATTTTCTAATATCAAACGATGATAACGCTTTTTACCTGCTCTTAGCAGGATTTCACCATCCTGCAGATCCGCTTCTCCAAGCTTATAATCCGGAATGTCAATCCTTTCGTCATTTACATAAACACCGCCCTGGGCTTGTAAACGACGGGCTTCTCCTTTAGACTTGCAAAGTCCTGTCTGCAGGAAAATCTCGAATATATCGAGCTCTGAGGAAAAGTCGTTTGCTGCGATTATTGTACTGGGGACATTAGAGTTGTCACTTTTCCCATCAGCGGAAAAGAGAGACTGCGCCGCCTCTTGAGCTTGGAGCGCGGGTTCCTTGCCGTGTATGAGAGCAGTTGTTTCAAAAGCCAGCCGCTGTTTTGCTTCACGTATATCTGCACCTTGAAGTTGTCCCAGTTGCCGGACTTCATCCATGGGCAGAAAAGTAAATAAGGCCAGGAATTTTTCCACATCTGTATCCTCTGTGTTGACCCAATACTGATAGTACTCATAAGCGGAAGTACGTTTTGGATCGAGCCATAGTGCGCCTTTTTCCGTTTTTCCCATCTTCTTCCCAGATGATGTTGTAAGCAGTGGATAGGTCCAGCCGAATGCATCTTTGCGCTCCACGCGCCGAATCAAATCTGTTCCGGAAATTATATTTGCCCACTGATCGTCACCGCCCATTTGCAAGTTGCAGTTATAACGTCGGTTCAATTCGAGAAAATCAAAAGCCTGTAGAAGCTGATAGTTGAATTCCAGAAAACTTAACCCTGTCTCAAGTCTAATTTTGTAAGTTTCAAAAGAGAGCATCCGGTTGATCGAAAAATGACGTCCGATGTCACGCAGAAAATCAATATAATTTAAATTTCGTAACCACTCAGTATTATTTATGAGAATTGCGTCTCCACTAAAATCCAGGAAACGTTCCATTTGCGGAAGTATGCCATCAATGTTCGACTGCAGTTGCTCTTCAGTCAACATTTTGCGCATTTCGGTTTTTCCGCTTGGATCACCAATCATGGCCGTACCACCACCCATCAAGGCTATTATACGATGACCTCTTTGCTGCATGTGTGCCAGTCCCATCAAAGGAATAAGATGTCCTATGTGCAGCGAATCAGCGGTTGGATCGAAACCGATGTAGCAACAAATTCGATCCTCTTTTAGTCTTTTTGCTAACTCTTCCGGATGTGTGCTTTGTTGAAAAAACCCGCGTTCTTTTAAATCTTCTAGCATAAAAATCAGTTGTAAAAATTGTGTCGTCCTGAAAATGCTTCTATCAACGTTACGTCGTCCACATATTCTAGATCCGCTCCTGCAGGGATTCCACAAGCTAGTCGTGTGATTGTAGAAATTTTCCCGTAAAATTCCTGCTGTAAAAAGAGGGCGGTCGCTTCACCTTTGACGGTTGGATTAGTCGCAATTATCAATTCCTTTATTTCACTTTCTTTTGCTCTTTTTCTTAAATTAACAATATTCAATTGTTCTGGGCCTATTCCGTCCATTGGAGAAATTGCGCCCATTAAAACGTGATAAACACCTTTGAAAACACCACTTTTTTCAATAGGAAAAATGTTATTTGGTTGTTCCACGACACAAACCTGCGCATGTTCTCTTCCGGAGTGACTACAAATCGCGCAGGGGTCGATGTCGGTAAAACCTGAACATACAGAACAGTAGCGGATTTGGGCTTTTACCTCTGTGAGTGCATCTGCCAAATTTTGTGTTTCTTGCTGGGAATATCGGAGAATATTAAAAGCAAGACGTTGTGCTGTTTTACGTCCAACTCCGGGAAAACGAGAAAATTCGTAAACTAGCCGTTCCAGGGCAACAGGGATTTGCATGAGCTTTCAGGATTCTACGTCAGGAAAATGTAGATTGGGTTGGCGTGCTTCTGTAAGAATCAAACCTAGAGGATCAAGTGTTTTGAGCTCCATATCGAGTACCTTTTCATCCCACTCGTCCGGATAAGGATTTACGGGACCGTTAACTATGTTTTCTAACCGCTTACGGTATTCCACTTCTGCGGCTTGTAAATTTTCCAACATACCAAAACCTTTTTTTGCCAGAGGCTTTAACAATGTTGGGATTTTTGATTGTTTAAAAAGTTCTTCTAGGATTTTCGTATTACGTAGGGAAATTGTATATTCTGTGCGAACATCTATCTCCACTTCCTCTTCTTCCACCAAAGTTCCACATTTTTTATGTACTCTTCCATTCGGCATTTCTATTTCGGAATATTCCAGTGAATGGCATTTTGGACAAAAAAGCCAGGTTATCCAACCGCTAATTGGTGCATTACGGGCATCATCTTCTTTCTTTGCTCGTCTATCCGCAAGGTTGATAACTTTGGCTGGAGGATTGCTCATTTTCGTAAATGGAAGGTATAGAAAATTTAAAGCATGAAATTGAGAGAATAAAATTTGTATAAACATGCAATTCTAAATTCTCACCTATTTTATAAATTAAGTCAAAATATTTTAAAACTATGCGAAAGCTTATAATCGCCAATTAATGAAAGTTTTCATGTGATCATTTGAATGTGAAGAGCAAAGTTTAAAATCAAGAATATGGTGATTATTTTCTTCAAAGTTACAAAACCTATACTGACCGTAACTTTATCGTGAGAAAATTTTACTGGCGGACTGATAAATGAATGTTGGCAAGTTTAGTACAGGACTTCATCGACTCTCTGATTTATTCAAAGAGAAATATTTAAACTTCAATACTCGAGCACATAAGAGTCAACTCTGAATGTCCATTCAAATAAAAACTTTTTCCTTGACAGAGGATGAATGATGATATACTTTTGTCGTATATAAATCCTTTTTACAAGGGGGTTGCATGATTTGACAAGATAATAGATTGTTACCCGCATATTCAGTTGAAAAATTTTTTAGGTGTTGGCAAAAAGAGGATCTGTCTTCACAAACTACTAATTCGCATTGCTACAGGAGCAAAAAATGAAAAAAAATCTTTTCGTTTTATTAATTATAAGTGTCAGCCTTTTTCTTACTTCATGCGCATCAACTTTTTCAAAAATAACTGACTCTAAAACTACTGATTTAATAATTGAAAATTCAACTGCAACAGGTTCTACACTTGATAAATCTACAATTGAAGATTCGCACATAGCAAATTCAACGATATTGAATTCTAAGATTTTAGATGAGTCTAAAGTTACGGATAATTCTGTAATCAGGAATTCAACCATTGAAAATTCGATCATCAAAAACTCAACTATCATCGATCGAACGATTATTAATCAAACTATAACAAATTCAAAAATAGAAGGACCACCTGCAGAAGGAGAAGAAAATTAATTATTTTTTTATTCCAATAATTTTGATCTAACTTACATCTAAGATTATACCCACAAAAAACTGATCCAGAAGTGAAGGGTGACGTTTAGCATGTGGGAGGCTAGCCTTCAGTTAATTCCCCATCATATACACGAGCATAAGTGAAAGCTTTGTAGACAGATTCCTTTAGAAAATATAAGTTTATAAGCTAATACAGTGCAGTCAAAATAATGTTAACTGATTATTTTCTGTAAATATGTAAACTTTTAAATTTATGAATAGGAACTGTTCGACGTGGGAGAAAAAATGACCTCACCGTTCAAAATCACCGCTTTTGAAAAATAGAATGCTATTTATTGTCAATTGATTCCAACAAAACTCCACTAGTGTAACAACTTCTTTTTTTGGAATAGAGATCCCAAATTAACTTTAAAAGCTTCACCAAATTATACTACGCTACAATTAGCATCTCTTAAAATCCAACTTTTTTGGAAAATAAACTCAATAAATTAATTTCATCGATATTAATCATTTGAAAATAAATCAAGTTACTTGATTTATTTGATTGCACTAATAAAGTGTCCTAAGAATTATGATGTGAGAATTTTCTCAAATTCATTTTAGTTAAACACTAATAAATTAAAGTCCCCAATTCTTGCATATCGAAAGACAGTCTCTAACAGGATATCAAAAATCAAACAATAATTATTTTTTTGTTTTAGGAGTAAGATGAAGTTATTTCATTCCATTTTCCTTATGACGTGTTTAAGTCTAGCCATCAGCTCCTGTGGTAATGAATATAACTTGTCAAGTAATAATAAAAATACTAGGACTTATGTCGATTATACAACTAAAGGAAAAGCACTAATTGATTGTTACTCAGTTATTAATTCGAAAAATGATAATTCGACAATTGATAACTCAACGGTTTCTGACTCTTTTTTTTCAGATTCATTAATTGTAAATTGTTCAGTTATTGACAATTCAACGGTTTCAAATAATTCAACAATTGACAATTCAACGGTTTCAAATAATTCAACAATTGACAACTCCACGATTTCAGATAATTCGACAATCTATAATTCCACGATTTCAGATAATTCTTTTGTTTCAAATTCAATAATCATAAATTCAAAAATATCTAACTCAATAATTAAATCTGAGACATTAATTAATGTCACTATTTATAATTCGTCAATTAATAATTCCAAATAAATCGAATTTTTAAATTCTAAACCCACTTTACTTCTTCTGTTTTCCACTTTGAATGACCCCTATTAATTCTTCAGAATTCAGACATCCCCAAAGTACATCCAACTAATTTTCCACCTAGTCAGACAATTAACAAAACATTATGCACGATTTGAAATTAACCCCATCTGAAAGTGGGACTAAATCAAACTAAATGGTTCGGTGTAGGGGGATCTTTGAGAAGTACGATTTTGGAAAGGAAATTGGGTTGCTTTTTTGGATTTTTAGGAAACCAAAAAATAGATTAAATAAATAACCTCTACTCTAACACTTTAAATTTCAGTTCATTTTTATATCCACCTTATTACGTGAAAATTTTTTTCATATTTTCTTCTTCTTCTGAAAAATTTATCATGCTTCTAATAATCTTACTGATTTCTTCTTCTTCTGAGTCGTAAGCATCAAAGTCGTACTTTTGAAAAATGTCCTTGATTTTTGAAACTGTTTCATCTTCCAATTCGACCTCTATAGATTGGTCAGTTGAGTAACAGTCTCCCACACATCGGTATTCACCAAAAACATCATCATTCTGATTCAATTCAGAAATTCCACGAATTAATTTATGTATTGTTTTTTCATTATTTTGAAGAGAAAAATCATTTGTGATTTTATCGAGAAATTCTTTTTGCGGATCCTTTAGCGTTACTTTTACTCTCATATAGTTTTTTATCAGATTATTAAATTTGTTGTATAATTAATTTGAGAACAAGATAATTGATAATTAAATTTTAATATAAAATGTCTAACAGTATCAACGATAAAAATGAATATTACGGGAGAAATTGTACAACTTCCAAACGATATGCAGAAATAGTATGATGAATTTGGTGAAGTCACTTTTGAAACCAAACAAAGATTGAACGAAATTCTTAAAGACAAAAAAAGATAGATGAATTTAGATAATATTACCAAAATTCAGAAGGGAGTTAGAAATAAAAATGAATTCTAACTTCGAATTTTTCACAATTTGCATTCCCCCTGCCACTTCTTTCTCCTATTGGGATCTCTAATACAGACTGGACACAATCATGTGTGAAGATTTAAATTCAGTAATTTGTATATTCTGAGGAACAGTTTTATTCATCTAATTTCCAAATATTATAAAGAGCTTCATCAGAGCCAAAACTATAGATCAATCCAATTCGAGTTTCAAAATCCCCTGAAATTTAGTAGGAGTAGTTTTAAACTTTTTTT
>Ga0208277_1000950_pt1 | contig 17148 bp, 16 predicted proteins | sample ETNtaG_5_FD_185782 | JGI IMG/M metagenome (GOLD analysis project Ga0208277, IMG submission 185782) | Marine microbial and viral communities from oxygen minimum zone, Eastern Pacific Ocean - ETNP201406SV205 (SPAdes) (version 2) | ecosystem: Environmental > Aquatic > Marine > Oceanic ...
AGGTCCATTCCGGAATATGGTAAGCTTTTCGTTGCGGCATTTGATGATATTTCTGATCCAACTCAAGTTAAAATAAACCACATTGCTAATGCCCTGAGTGATTTTATCAATTTTGAGTGGCGCAGTTATGATAGCCCTTTTGACTTATATATAAAAGGAGATGATCAGGCACTAAGTATGGCACAAAAAAGAGGGTTAGAACTATTTTATGGGAAAGCACAATGTGTCCAATGCCATCAAGGAAAGTTCTTTACCGATCAGGAATTTCACGCACTAGCTCTACCTCAATTCGGTCCAGGTCGTACCAGAATATTGGACCCCTATGTGAGAGATGTAGGACGCATGGGAGAAACAGATGATTTGGAAGATGCATACCGTTTTCGGACCCCTTCTCTAAGAAATGTAGCACTTACAGCACCTTACGGTCACAATGGATCATATGCAAAGCTGCAAGGCATTATACGCCATCACTTGGATCCTATAAATTCCCTTCAAAATTGGGATCCTAGTCAGGTTATACTTCCTAAAGCTAAATGGCTGGAAGATATTGATTTTGTTGTTCTAGCAGATCGTCTGGAAAGGGAGAGACTAAAATCGCGTTTGGATATAGAGCCTATTGATCTAAGTGACGAAGAAGTTTCTGACCTTGTGTCCTTCATGCATGCTCTTACAGGGAAAGAAAGTATCTGGGGGAAATTGGGAAGGCCTAATCAAGTTCCAAGTGGATTACCTGTTGATTAAAAGTTAATTTAATCCAGCTTTTTTTATTACAATTCATCTCCACACTAAATAGTTATTTATCTTCAACTGCATTATTATTTTATACAGTAGCATTTTAAAAAAGACTGTTCAAGAAATTCTATATTCTCCGCTAGTTAAATCTATTGCTTCCCCAATTTCAATGGAGCGCTGTGCTGCAAGTCCTACCATGACTGCTTTAATTCCGTCTTGCAGAGTAACTTCTACGTCCTGTTTCCCTCGTAAAACTCGGGCAAATTTTTCATGCTGGTAGAAGGTAGATCCGTTATGATCGCCTGCTTCCAATAGTTTAGGATCAACAGGAACGTCTAATGTCAATGGCCCTTTTGGATCACGGGGACTAAGAATAAGTTGAGGGATCGGTGATTCTCCTAGAGATTCCTTGGGCCAAAAGCGTGTTGGACCGGGGATTTTGCACTCAACTTTGGCTTGAGATCCGATAACGGAGATTGACTCTTGATACCAGGAACCGTCAGCGAACATATTTAAATCAAGCATCGCACGTTTTTTCGAGGCGAAATCAACTATTACGAAGGCGTTGTCTAAAATATCAGGAACAATTCCGTTGTATTCCTCGTCCAAGTGATTCAAGTCCTGTGCACCGGAAGCATAAACCCGTATCGGTTCGCTTTTTAGTATGAAGCGCATTAGGTCGAAGAAATGACAACATTTCTCAACTAAAGTTCCACCAGTATTTTCGTTGAAGCGGTTCCAGTCTCCGATTTTTTTCAGAAATGGATAACGGTGCTCTCTAATACTTAGTGAGGTTATATTGCCGAGTGTTTTGCTGAAATGTATTTCCTCCACAAGTCTAGAGATAGGCGGCATGTAACGGTATTCCATCGCTACCCAAATTGGTGAGGGGTAATTTTTTTCTATACTTTGAAGAGATCTAAGTTGCTCCAGTGAAGTGCAAACTGGCTTTTCAACAAGTACCGGTATTGGACGAATCGATGAAATATTTTTCAATTGCGCGGCGTGAAGGTAGTTCGGGCTAGTTATTACCAGAGCATCCACGTCTTCGGCACTAATGACTTCTTCTTCAGATTTTGTGAAACGTGCCTCAGGAACCAAATCATTACATTTCAAACGCATTCTAGAGTCAGGCTCATAGATAGCCTTTACTTCAACTCCTTTGATTATTGCCAAGTTCCGGAGATGTTCTTGGCCCATCATTCCGCAACCAATGAATCCGTAACGTAAGGGTTTCAACATTTTATGTCAATTCAAGAACTGGGAGGTTTAGTTGGCGTGCTAGAATTCGTATTGTTTTTTCAACATTGCTATAGGAAATGGCGTAGTGATGTTCCAGTCCTTCCCTTATCACTGTGTCCAAAACCTGTGATGCAGGTTTGTTAAATCGGATAACCCCAGACGTTCCGGAGAAACTCTTGGGGGCTTTGAGCATAGTGCCTCTGCCTACAACCATTTTTGTAAGATTGCGAGATTGGCTAAGTCGGAAGAGCGTTACTTCTCCTGGCTTTAGAGCAAATTCATTGACCAACGGCTTCTTACGGTTAGAGTGAATGCCTGCTTCTATTGGAGCATCAGGATCAGCCATATTCAGAGGTGCCAGTCCACAGTGCCAGAAGACGCCAGTATCGTCACCGGTGTCAATATCTACAAGATCAGCAATGAAAGAGTTTTCACCACCAAGCCAGTTAAGTATCAGTGTGCTTATAGTCCCGTACACATCCGCTTCGCATCCTGAAGCTATCCCTTCAGAATTAAGCATACCCATTGCACCGCACGCAGCACAGCCGTATTCTGTAAAGAATTCTGGCCAACAACGTATTGAAAAACCTTTGTAACCTTCCTTCTCGGCTTTTCTTCTAAGAGCTGATAAAATGCGGATGCTTTTTTCCAAAGGATCTTGTTCAACCTGATCAAGACCATTAATTTGTAGATCTAATTGACTGCGTGCCTCAACAACTGTATCTATTGTTATTTTATCTGCTTCATTGAAAAGCTCTGGTAGTTCTATCTGTTTGACGGTAACTCCTGTAATATCCATTAATTTGTTACTATCAAAGGAACAGGTGTGGAAACCATCCGGATGCTCTCCAATGACTGCGATTTTTGTGCTGGCGAGGTTTTTGCGGGTTTGGAAAGCTCTTATCCAGGAAGCAAGTTCATCTTGTGTTTCTGGGGCCTGTGGATTGAGATTTAGGTAGTCACATTGAATTCCGGACTTTCCCAAAGCATGGGCCGCTAAATTGACTCCGCAGAGAGAATTTAGTCGTAAACGGCCTCCGGTTCTTTTTTCAGGGAAAGACCAGAATAGCAGAGGAACGTCAAACGTTTCAGCTAGTTTCACTGTCATTGACGCGTCTGTGAAAGTCATTTGCAGTATCAATAGCAAATCAAGATGCTCTTTCTTAAATTTTGAAAGTTGAGATTCAACTGATTTGGTGTCGAACAATAGGTCACTGGAACCTATCCAATCAACCGGTATCTGTTCCATCAATTTCCAGGCGTCTTTACAAATCTGTTCGGCATAAGGCACATCAAATGTTGGTCTTGCAAGAGGAAGTACGCCAACACGTAATGGTTCTGAAGGATTTTTGGTGTTCATTGATTTCTATTTAGTGTTTGTTCAAGAAAAAGGATTTAAGCATTAAGTTCAAGTTCAAAAATCATTGTAAAGTTGTGCGAATTCTTTTGTAGAGTGCTGCATCTGGACACCTGAACTATGTATTGGGTGCGAGGTCCAAGGGTTAGCATGTTGATCGCTTATGGTATTTATTTCGCGCATGTATTTTATACCATCATTTGCTAGTGCATTTTGCATTTGTGATATATCTGGGAAATTTTGTACAAATGACTCCCACCAAATTGCTCGTCCTGCAAGGAATCCACTGGCACCTGCACGATAGGCATATTGCAAAACTTTTCGAAAATTTTCTGCACTAGCTCCCGCAGATAACATAACCCATGGACGTCCAGAAATTCGTCCCAATTCATCAAAGATTTTTTGAGTAGTCTCTGCATCTGAGGTATCAGGATTCACAAGGTCAGAATCATTGACCGGGTTTTCCAGTTTAAACAAATCGACGGAGTATTCTGGTTTGGCAAATTCACTTACGCTTTCCAGAACCAATTCAGATTTATTCTGCTTCAAAACTTCTAAATTTTCATCTGGAAATGGATAAACGAGTAGTTCCAATAGGAAGGGAATGTCATATTGTACGCATTCATCACCTATCTGTTTGACAAAATTCTTCTGATGATCAATTACCTCATCTCCAGCATCTGGGCGATACCAGGCTAATAGTTTAACCCCATCAGCACCAGCCCTTTTTATTTTAGAGACGCTCCAGTCAGGAATCACTTTTGAATACCTTCCCCGTGTAGTATCATCAAATTCAGCGTGTTCTAGTGTAAGCATCAGACCGTGATCGCGCCTGATTACAGAGTGTGCGGCTGGCCATGCAAATAAAGGGTCCATCAAGACAGCACTTGATTCGGAAGCAAGGCTTACAGCAAGCACTCGTTTTACCTCGGCAACGTGTTCCCAAGTTGCTTCCTTACTTTCAAGAGATGATTTGATAAAATTTTGAATTGGAGGTCTTTGATCAACAGCTACGATCTTGAATAGTCCAGATTTGTCAGCTAGACGTCGTAATCCAAGCCATTTTCCGGCAGAAATTTTCATTTATTATCACTTAGAAAATTGTTGATCTCTTCTCTATCTGGCATCGATTTACGACCTCCAGATTTTGAACAATGAATAGCTGCTGCTGCTGAGGCTATGGATATTGAAAATTCTTCAGTATTTCCTTCGGCCAAACCCAAAGTGAATATTCCATGAAAAACATCTCCTGCACCGAGAGTATCTAAAGTATTTACATCGAATGCTGGAAAATGTCTGAGAACACCTTTGTCTAGCCAGCGTGTTCCTGAAGAACCTTCTGTTACTCCCACCCAACCACAGTTTAGTTCTAATGCATAATTAAGTGCTTCTTCAGTGGACTTTCCGGCTCCGAACTCCTTTAGAGCAGGTTGTGAAAAAATTACATGAGTGGCACTACCAATAACATCCTCATTAAGTCCTTCTGGTGTTAAATCAGCGTCGAGTACAGCCGGTATTCCAAGTCCTCTAGCTTTTCTGAGGGTTTTTATTGCTCCCTCATGCCAGCGTAAGTCTACTAACACAGCGTTGCTCTCTTTGATCCTTTCTATTGGAAGCCAGTCAGCATTACTAATAAGTTTCTGGTCATTGTAGTTGGTGATCAGTCGTTCACCTGCGCTATCGATCAAAACGGAGGAAACCCCTGATTTAACGCCCTGTTGTCTAAGGACATCTTTGACATCAACACCTAATTCTTTAAGCTCGTCCAAGATAAGGTCTCCGTTATGGTCATCCCCCAGTCTTCCCCAGAAAATAGCCTTACCACCAGCGCGTTTGAGCGCAACAGCTGCGGTTGCCGCATTACCCCCACCTACTTGTAAGTAGTTACTGGCAAAACATTTTATAGGAACTTTTGGAATGTTTGGCAGTTGAAAAACATGGTCGAGTACTGCCAGTCCTGTGCAGATAACTTGTTTCATATGTTTTTATCTCTCAAGAGAAGAGAGGGCATCTAAGACAAAGTATGCTTATAGTTTGAGTAAATTTTCTAAGTTTTGAGATATAATTGTAACAATTATGATTGTTACAATTTGTGAATTTCAGTAAACTAATTGATGTCTTTGGTGGGGCGATTTGCGCACGACCCCCTCAATACCTGACTAAAATTAGTTAATTATTAATTTCAATCAATTAATTAAGGGGTATTGTCCTATTTTTTATATTATATTTAAAATTGGAATGTTGTTCAATATTTGTAGTATTAATGAGACTTTTTTTGAGCAATTACAAGGGGTCAAAATCGCAATAAAAAAAGTCCCTAAAAAAAGATATATTCACTACATATTCTTCTTATCTACACAAACCCAACCATACTTTTGTTGTAGTTTTTTCTCAACAAAGTCAAAGCCTTTATTGTCGCAGTAATTTGTTGAATTTTGGGCAGCCCAAACAACCTTGCTTGTTTTACTACCTGTCTCATCGGTCTTAATATAATTTACCTGACATCCTGGATAATTATGGGTAATAATAACTTCTCTTTTAAGTGTATTATCTTTATGCGTACACTTATAATGAGAGACAATCAATTCTTCTGCATACAGTTGAGTAGAAAAAAGAAGTCCAAAGGCAATTAATATTTTCATAAGTTATTCCTATTGTAGTAGTTAATATTTTCTTGATTACCGTTGAATGTTTACTCATCTTTGCTCATGCATTTTAAGCATTCAAGGATCAAAAAGTGATTTTAAATGTGTTTTTTTAGATTCTTTTATTGAATCAAAATTAAGTCTAACCAACTGATATTGTTGGTGGGTCGGCGGGGGCTCGAACCCCGGACCACCTGATTAAAAGTCAGATGCTCTACCAGCTGAGCTACCGACCCACAAGCTATACTATCAGTAACTTAGAGGGTTTTTGGGGTTTAAATAAACCTTCAAAAAGAACTTACATTTTAGAGTATACCTTAGTTATAGCGCAAAAAAAAGTTTAATTTTATTGAAGATAAATGCTTAATAATTTTAGTACTATATTAAATTAAATAAAATAAAGATGCAAAAAAGCTTGACATGTTTTTAGCAACAAGTTTAAAGTTCGATCAAACAAGCGGTTAAACCGAAAATAACTTGTGCAAATTAAAACTCTGGATTCTCTACATCATAATTCTCTGTGAGTGAATTTATTTAATTCTTTACAGGGAGAGACCAGTATCGTTGGTATGAAAAGTTGGAAAGTCATAATAGTTATAGTAATTGTGGTAATCACTATTTCCTGGTTAGTGGTTACTCCAGAGAAAAAAAGTTTTTCCGTATCTTCACAGAGAGTGGATAACAGCAAATCTGCTGCAACTACTGAGAAATGGGATGGGAAAGGTGATTTTACAGATATGATTTGGCGGTGATACGCGTTTTGATATAAAACTATTCACTTTCCAAAACTTTCACCAGATTTTCAGCAATATTATTAAATGCCGATGTAGCAGGAGATTCGAGATTGCCTGCCATCAGTGGTTTCCCTTCGTCTCCACCTTTGCGGACATCAAGCTCTATGGGGATGGCTCCTAGAAAAGTAGTTTCAAGTTTTTGGCAGGACTCTTCAGCACCATGCCTGCTGAAGATTGCTGTTTCCTCTCCGCACTTGGGGCAGGTAAAAAAACTCATATTTTCGACTATCCCTAATATGTCAATTTCGACTTTGTTAAACATTTGCGCAGCCTTGACTGCGTCAATCAAGGCGACATCCTGAGGAGTGGATACGATGACTGCTCCTGTAAGTTCACATAACTGAGATAAAGAAAGTTGTGCATCACCGGTCCCGGGAGGTAAGTCAATGATCATAAAATCACCACCGGGCCAGTTAGTATCACGTAGCAGTTGTTCAAGAGCCTGGTGTACCATGGGACCACGCCAGATAACTGCGTCATTTTCATCAACAAGATTTCCAATTGACAAAGTCTGAATACCAAATGATTCAATTGGGACAATACGATTAGAAGAAACTGATGGTTTCTCACCGCGGCGACCTGTCATAATAGGTAAACTAGGGCCGTAAATATCCGCATCAAACAAACTGACTTTGTATCCTTTTTGACTGAGGGCCAGAGCCAAATTAACAGAAACAGTTGACTTACCGACACCACCTTTACCGCTTGCCACAGCAATTACAGCTTCATAATTTTGTAGGTATGCTGTACGTTGTGGTTGTTGTGGTGAAGCTTGTGCTGGTTGTGACTGTGAGGGCTCATTTTTTTCAGTCGGAACAGTTGCTAGGACTTCAATTGCTACTCTCTCAATTTGCTCGATTTTTTTTATTTCAGCTTCTATCTGTGCTGGCAGGGAACCACGTAATGGCGAATCTTCCGGTAAGATAAGCGTGATTTTTGCAAAATCATTATTAACTACACAGCCATGTACGATTTCCGGTTCTACACTTACAAGTGGTTGCCCATTGTCCAATGTGATGCTTGAGAAAACTGATTCAAATTGTTTTTCTAAATCCATGATTACTTTTTCTACTGATTAATTATAAAATTGAGGGTATGACAAAATTACTTACTGATGATATAGCACTAATTTGATACTAATTATGATAAGAACTACAATATTATATACGTTTGGTGAAATGAAGCAATTATTAAATGCTAAGTTAGAAAATATTAGCACAAATAATTTAGTAAGAGGCTTCAGTATAGATTCACGTACACTGAAGGAAGGTGATTTGTTCTTCTGCATCAGAGGTGAAAATACAAACGGACATCATTATATCTCTCAATCACTTGAAAAAGGAGCCTGCGGAATTGTGGCCAATCCAGAATTTATACCAGAAACTTTAAAAACTCGTGATTTGCCATGTATCTTAGTTCCGGATCCAAATAAAGCATTACTAGAATGGGCCGCGGATGTGCGGGCGAAATTCAATGGAAAAGTTTTGGCAATAACCGGAAGTAATGGAAAAACATCAACCAAAGATATCCTGGCCGGTTTATGTCGTTATCTTGATCCCTTGACATACTCTACACCTGGAAACTATAACAATTTAATAGGGGTTCCTTTGACCATTTTGAGTTCGGTACAGGAATCAAAATGGTGGGTCATAGAAATGGGGACAAACCAATTTGGGGAAATTGCAGAATTGTCAAACATTGTCAGGCCTTCTGCAGGAATTATTACGAATATAGGTGAGAGTCATCTGGAGTTCCTAAAAAATACGGCAGGAGTTGCAAAAGAAAAATCAGGGTTGTTTGCAGGAATGAATCCTGGAAGCAATGTTGTTATTCCGGAGTCTTTATCCCATCTCGATCTTGTGGAAGAGGCTGCTGCAAAAAGGGGAGTTCGCATCACAAAAACACCTCAATTTGTAGAAAAAACTCAGTCAGGAAAAATCAAATTTCAACTTTTTGAGAAAGAATTTGAAACTTCAATCGATAGTACGCTTTTAAGGCAGAACCTTGTTTTGGCACTGACACTTTTGAGTTTGGAAGGAGTATCGGTTTCAGATCTGCAGTTGGCATCTAGTTCACTTGATTTATCTGTCAAAGGACGTTTTCAACAGATACATAAGGAAGATTGGATTTTGATTGATGATACGTATAATGCTAATCCTTCTTCCTTTAAGAGTGTACTCGAAAATCTAAATAATATGTTTCCAGAGCGACGTAAAATTGTAGTCTGTGGTCCGATGGCGGAACTTGGGGAATCAAGTCCAGATCTTCATCTTCAAGTCGGTAATACTATGGTCAAATGTGCTGTTGATAAAATGTATGGACTTGGAGGGACTGAAATAGAATTTTATCTAGAAGGTTGGATAAAAGCAGGGGGAAAGAAAAAAGCTGCAAAACACTATAAAGAATTAGCTGAATTAGTCCTTTCTTTTAAAGAAGATCTGCATGCCGGGGACGTTGTACTTGTTAAAGGTTCGCGTTCAGCGAAGATGGAGAGATTTGTGTCTGCGATGTTGTGAGAATTAATATTAATAATTCAGTTGGTAATATTTACTTTTAATTCATCGATGATTTTTTCGGCTTTTATTGCAACCTGTTTCTCTTCTGCAAGTTCAATAGTTTTGTTTAAAGTTTGTTTTATAATTCCTGTAATATTACTTTCTTCAAACCAATCAGTAATGTCTCCAATTGTAAGTCCCTTAGCTCCAGCATAATATGCTAAAACAGCAATAAGACATATTATAACAATTCTTTTAAACATAATTTTTTACCCAGTAAAGCATTAATTTTAGTTCCATAAGTTATTTGGATTCAGATCAATGGATTCTTCACGTTTAGGCCCGGTAGAAATGATTGAAACCTCTGCCCCTACTAGTTCAGACAATCGTTTAAGATAGGCCAGCATTTCCGAAGGAAGTTTTTTATAGTCTGTGATGCCTGCGGTTTTGCAGTTCCAGCCCGGCATTTCTTCGTAAACAGGAGTTATATTTTCCAGGGATCGTGGAAGATTCTCCGAAAGTTCTCCATCTGACAAACGATAACCCACCGCAATTTTTAATGTTTCAAATTTGTCAAGTACGTCAAGTTTCATAATAGCCATGCCAGTTACTCCATTTAGCCTCACAGCTTGACGTACAAGTAATGCATCAAACCAGCCACATCTTCTGGGGCGTCCCGTTGTTGCTCCAAATTCTTGCCCTTCAGACCTTAGTAAATCACCGTCTTCATCAAATAACTCTGTTGGGAAAGGTCCGCTTCCTACTCGTGTAGTGTAGGCTTTGACAATTCCTAAAACGTCTGTGATACGTGTAGGTCCGATCCCTGCTCCAGCACATGCACCTCCGGCTAGGGTGTTGGATGAAGTTACAAAAGGATAAGTTCCGTGGTCGACATCCAAAAATGTCCCCTGTGCACCCTCAAATAAAATGTTTTTATCTTGCTCAATTAATTTATTGATTAGCAAAGTTGAGTCACAAATGTAAGGCTTTAGCTTTTTCAGAAAAGTAGTAAATTCTGCAAATATTTGTTCTATGGAAAAAGGCTTTTCAGATGATTTATACAAATGTTCAAGCAAGAGATTATTTTCAACAACAAGTTCTTCCAAGCGACACCTGAAATGTCCTAGATCCAGTAGATCACCAACTCGTATTCCTGAACGTCCAATTTTGTCTTTATAAGCCGGTCCAATTCCTCTACCTGTAGTACCTATTTTATTTTTACCTTTTTGTTCTTCTCCAAGACGATCAAAGGTCTTATGCCACGGCATCACTAGTTGTGCACGGTCACTAATGTGTAAATGATTGTCGACTGTTATACCTAATTGCTCTAATTCTTCAATTTCCTTAATTAACTCAGCTAAGTCTATGACGACGCCATTTCCTAGAATGGAAGTTGTTTTACTTAATATGCCTGAAGGTATGAGATGAGTAACGAAGGTCTTGTTACCGAACATCACTGTATGTCCGGCATTATTTCCACCCTGATAACGCACAACCGCATCAGCACGCTCTGTGAGCAAGTCTACAATTTTTCCTTTGCCTTCATCACCCCATTGTGTGCCGACAATAATTACACAAGCCATAATTTTTTAAGTAATTGAAAATTATATGATTATTTATGAAGAAAGTTCTTTAGCTCGCTGATAAGCCATTTGGATTCCGTCCTTGATTGACTCACCAACATTTTTCTCTTGAAAATGATTAAGCGCGGCCAGAGTTGTTCCACCCGGAGATGAAACTTGTTGCCGCAGGGTTTCTGGAGGAATCTGTTGTGTTTCCCAAAGTAGTGTTGCACCGCGGATAGTGTTTTGAACAAGTAACTGAGCATCTTTTTCTGAAAAGCCGAGAGTAATAGCAGATGCAGTCATTTGCTCAGCAAAGTAAAATAAATAACCAGGGCCACTTCCAGAAATGGCAGTGGCGGCATCAATTGCATCTTCATCTTTTGCCTCGAGACACTTTCCACAAGCAGAAAAAAGAGTCTCTATCCATTCGCGTTCCTGTTTTTCAACATCAGATGAAGCAAAATAGATACTCATGCCTTGAGAGATTAACGTAGGAATATTGGGCATTACCCGTACCAATTTTGTTTGCCTCAGTGCATTTTGCATTGTTTCAAGAGAAACACCCGCCATCACTGAAATAACCAATTGTTCTGGTAAAATCCACTGAGCAAGGAGTTCCATTGCCGGAGTCGATGCCTGTGGTTTAACCGCTATTAGAAGCAGGTTATATTCGCGTATTTTTTCGTCAATATCGGCTTGAGAAGTACAGTTGGCTGATTTTTGTAAATTAATACGTTTTTCTTCATCTGGTTCTATTAATAAAATATTATTTGGAGAAAAAACTTTTGCCTTAACTAAAGCAAGAAGGATAGCCCCACCCATATTTCCGCCGCCAATAATTACTAAACGCATAGACTAATTCAATTACACTTATTCAGATTACTTTTATGCTGAAATGTAAACCATATGAATTATACTTTTATCTTTAGTAAAAATCCAGTAAATTGTTCTATGTGAACTAGATGATAAATCAAATATTAAAAGTTATAAATAACTGAATTAGTAATATAAATAGATAAATACATAGCAAAGAGATGACAGTACTCAATGTTTCGAAACCGGATGGGTTCTTATATATTGTAGCAGACTCTCATTTGGATGAGGATCTTGCTCCGGCAAAGGAATTTGTTGAGATGCTATTACAACTGCAAAATCCACATACTGTGGTTTTTTTAGGTGACCTCTTTAAGATTTGGTTGGCACCACAAAAATTCTGGACAGACTTGCATCATGAAACTATGGAAGGATTTGAACAACTAAGGGATAGAGGTTGCAATGTCGTGTTTCTTGCTGGGAACAGAGAGATGTTATTACCAAGAAAACTAACTGATAAATGGAAAAAAATAATTCCGTTTACTCATTTAGCTCACAGTGAATGGTTTTTAAACTGGGGGGATAAACGTTACGCTTTTACTCACGGAGATACCATAAATTACAACGACAAACAGTATCTGCGATGGAAAGCCTTTACTCATAACAGCATATTTGAAGCTTTCTTTCGTACGATCCCTGGAGTTTTAGCTCGTTGGATTGCCGGACGAATAGAGGCAATGCTTGTAAACACAAATAAAGAATATAAAGTCCATTTTCCAGCCACAGAAATTCAGGAATTTGCTAAATCTGCTCTGCAGAATGTAGATCAATACTTTGTAGGGCATTTCCACCTTGACCAAGAAGTTATGGTTGAAGGATCTTCTGGAGTTTTAAGGATTGTACCGGATTGGCTTTCACAGCGAAAAGTTATTAAGCTCAATCCAGCAGGAGAAATGGAAGTTTTACGGTTTGAAAACGGAAAACTGAACACAGATTAATGAAAAAAAGTTTACTAATTATTTGACAGCTGTTTCATCTCAGACGGGGTATTGAAATCGAGTGGTTTGAATGCTTCTGCATGCGTTTGTATTTTACTATAGACCATCAGCCACTTGTTGTTTCCAGTATAATCCTCTATGCTGATTTTTCTTGGAAACGGCAAATGATAATGTTCTTGATAAAGCGGAATTGCTGCACGATACTCCAACAATCCTTCTAGATATTTTTGCATAGATTCAATTTGTCCTGAATCATTAAATCGAATACGTATTTTGTTAGCGCCTTGTCTGAGCTCTAATTCACCAGTTGAAAGAACTTTGCGCTGCCAGTCAGGAGTTTTTTCAGGAAGATTGCCAAGAATCAGCCAGTTTAGTTCTGACACAGTGAGATCCATCCCCAGCCATGTTTGACGTACGTCTTGTTTGTTATCAGCAAGGAAGAAATTATTTTGCTGATAATTCAATAACATAAATTTATTGTGACTGGCACGCAGTTCATAAATCAATGAACCAATAAGCGGAGTAAAAATTCTTAGTTTGAATTCTGAGTTACTTGCAACCTGCAACTCCAGTTCACCGTTGTGTTTTCCTTCCGGATGCTTAAAAAGGATCCTTCCGAAAAGTGAATAATTCCCTTTGGACAAACGCAGGGATTCTACTTGTGATGGGGTGAGTCCAGCAGGTTCAGGGCTGTAAAATGAAGAGCAGCCTGTTAAAAACAGCATGCTAGTAAAAAAATAGTTGAAAAGCCTCAAGGAACGTCTGAGGCTCAATCTTCGTCCTGCATAAATACCTTTTCGGCTACGAGAAAGACGGAGATATAAAGACCTGCAATCACAGCTACTGTGACTAGTATATTCATTTCATGCATGATTCCTCTTAACAAGTGGTTGCTAAAATGTTACAATTAATGCTAACTATTTTTATGTGTAGAAGCAATTAAAATTTGTGTAACATTCAAAAATTTTTAAAAATGAAAAGAGATTTTATTTCAATTCTTGATTGGACAACGGGCGAAATACTTGACAATATCGACTTTGCTATAGAGTTGAAGCAAAAAACAAAAGAAGGTATGTGCCCAAAGTTGTTAGAAGGGAAAAACTACGGGATATTTTTTCATAAACCTTCTTTGCGTACACGCCTTTCCTTTGAAGTTGGGATATCTCAGCTTGGCGGTTCATCAATGGTTCTTTCTGAGCAGGATTTTAAAATTGGCGAAAGAGAAACAGTGAGTGATGTGGCCAGAGTTATGTCTCGTTATGTTGACGGAATTCTTATACGCACATTTTCACATCAGATGGTGTTGGATTTAGCGAAACACGCAAGTGTCCCAGTTATCAACATGCTCACTGATTACAACCATCCGTGTCAGTTGATGTCAGATGTGCTAACGATCAAGGAAAAACTCGGACGAATTGATAATTTGCGTATTGCTTATCTTGGTGACAGTAATAATATGACTGTTTCGTGGTTAAATCTTGCAGGGCGGATTCCGCTAGATTTACGAATTGGTACTTCACCTGAAACTATGCCTGATATGAAACTCGTCAATGAAATAAAAGAACTTGGAATTTCAACCATCAATATTACTAATTCTGCAGAGGAAGCTGTAGAAGGAGCGGAAGTTCTATACACTGATGTTTGGGCTAGCATGGGGGAAAAAGATCTGATTGCGGAAAAAACTCGCCTTTTAAGAGGTTTTCAAATTAACACAGCTCTTTTGAAATATGCCACAAAAGATGCGCTTGTTCTACACTGTTTGCCTGCTGAACGAGGTAATGAAATAACTGATGAAGTACTTGAAGGGCCGCAGTCAGTAGTATTTGATCAGGCTGAGAACAGGTTGCATGCGCAAAAAGCAATTCTTGCTCAATTGGAAAAATGGCGTACAGTGTGATTTTCAGTGATATAAAAACTATTAAGGTTCATTATGTCTGAAAAAGCTAAACTTAGTCTGCCGGATGGCCAATCTATGGAACTACCGGTTCTGACAGGCACAAGAAAAGAAAAAGCAATCGACATTTCTAATTTACGTAAGAAAACGGGACATATCACACTAGACCCTGGTTTTGTCAATACAGGTTCCTGCGAAAGTGCTATCACTTTTTTGGATGGAGAAAACGGTGTATTACAGTTTAGGGGTTATCCGATTGAACAATTGGCTGCGAAGTCGACTTTTTTGGAAGTATCTTATTTGCTGATTCACGGGGAATTGCCAAATAAACTTCAACTTGAGGGGTTCATTGATCGTGTCAGCTGGCATTCAATGATTCATGAAGATATGAGGCACTTCTTCGATGGATTTTCTCAAAATGCTCATCCAATGGTGATTCTTTCTTCAATGATTTCTTCACTTTCTGCTTATTATGTAGAAGCATCTGGAAAAGCGTCAATTGAAAACCTTGAATTAAATTCTGCACGCTTGATTGCTAAAGTTACTACTATTGCTGCATTTGCCTATAAAAAAAGTGTTGGACAACCTTTTGTTTATCCAAAAGATGAGCTTTCATATTGTGCAAATTTTTTAAATATGATGTTTGCAGTACCTGCTGAAACTTATAAATTGGATCATGAAATTGAACGTACACTTGATTTATTGTTGATTTTGCATGCTGACCATGAACAAAACTGCAGTGCTTCTACGGTAAGAGTTGTAGGGAGCAGTATGGCTAATGTGTATGCGTCTGTAGCTTCAGGCATTTTAGCTTTGTGGGGGCCATTGCATGGTGGCGCTAATCAACAGGTTGTGCAAATGCTCCAGCAGATTTATGAGGACGAATCAGGGATTTCAAAATATATTGAGATGGCTAAAAACCAAAAATCTGATTTTCGTCTGATGGGTTTTGGTCACCGTGTATACAAAAATATAGACCCTCGCGCTAGGATCCTCAAGGATGCTTGTGACAGACTTTTGAAAAAAACAGGTACTAACGATCCTCTGCTTGAAATCGCACTTAAACTGGAAGAAACTGCATTGTCTGATGATTATTTTATTGAACGTAAACTGTTTCCTACTTTAGATTTTTACACAGGGATAATTTATAGAGCGATAGGTATCCCGATAAATATGTTCACAGTTATGTTTGCTTTAGGACGTGTTCCTGGCTGGATTGCACAGTGGAAAGAAATGCACGAGGATCCTAAACAAAAAATTGCCCGCCCGCGTCAGTTGTTTATAGGACAAAGTGAGCGAAGTTACAAATCTATCGATGATCGTCTTTAAGAAATGTATAAAGATCATCCCACATTTTATTGAGTTGAACACTAATTGCATAGTTAAGATTGGTTGTGGTCAAGGAGTTAACCCTTGGTACTTTTAAAGATAACCCAGATCTATAAATAAAGGATAAAATGGGTTCTGTTTTGTCACAGGATGAGGTAGATGCTCTCTTACAGGGGGTAGCAGGTGATGATTTGGTGAGTAGTGAAGTAGGGGATGAGGACGAGGAGTATGATCCTGAAGAAATCGTTTCATTTGACCTAACTGCTCAGGACCGCATTATTCGTGGAAGAATGCCTACCCTGGAAATAATTCATGATCGTTTTGTGCGACTTTTTAGATTAACTCTATCAAATGCGTTACGCAGGGTTGTGGACATCAATGTGCGCTCAACTGAATTGATAAAATTCGGTGAGTTTGTCAAGACTTTACCTGTACCTACTTCCATGAATCTTTTCAGGATGACTCCATTGCGCGGAAACGCAATGATGGTATTTGAAACCAGGTTGGTTTTTACTCTTGTTGAAATGTTTTTTGGAGGTTCTGGAGAGATTGACAGTAAGGCGGAAGGACGAGATTTTACTGAAATTGAAGGACGGATGATTAAGCGTGTGATAATAAGTGGTTTGGAAGATTTACAAACGTCATGGCGTCCTGTTTTTCCGGTTCAGGTCAACTATTCACGTTCTGAGGTTAATCCTCAATTTGTTTCAATTGTTCCACACAGTGAAATTGTGATAGTGGTTACTTTTGATATTGAAATCGGACGTGCTCCAATGTCAATCACGGTATGTGTTCCTTATTCGATGATTGAACCGATCCGTACTAAATTAAATGCCGGTTTTCAAAGTGAACAGGACGAGAAAGATAATACCTGGGGCAATCGATTCAAACAAAATTTACAGAAAGTGAATGTAGAAATAGTTGCAAAATTAGGTGAAATGGATATCTCAGTACGTGACTTTTTGAATTTGCAAAAAGATGATGTCTTGTATTTGGAACATGAGGTAAAAGATCCGATTTCTATTGAGGTTAATGGTGTAGAAAAATTTAAAGGATTTCAGGGTGCATATAAAGGTAGAAAGGCTATTAATGTTGATGAGTTGATTTATGAACCTGTTGTGGATGATGATATGCTCTCATGACTTGTTATCTAATCAATATGGTGAATATCTGTAATAGTTCCATTTGTCATTACTTTTACAGAAAGCTTGGGTGGTTTTAGACAAACATCATTAATTTGCAATAGTAGTTGATCTCCGTCTTTATGCTCGGTCAATCCTGATG
>Ga0208277_1000951_pt1 | contig 17110 bp, 6 predicted proteins | sample ETNtaG_5_FD_185782 | JGI IMG/M metagenome (GOLD analysis project Ga0208277, IMG submission 185782) | Marine microbial and viral communities from oxygen minimum zone, Eastern Pacific Ocean - ETNP201406SV205 (SPAdes) (version 2) | ecosystem: Environmental > Aquatic > Marine > Oceanic ...
TAAAGTATAGTCCATCTGAAAGCAACGAAATATCAATCTCATTAGATTTAGAAATAATTAATTTCTTACCCTTAATATTGAATATAATAGCTTTACTAAATGGGCCACTAATATTAAACTTTTCAGATGCTGGGTTAGGGTAAATTTGAATAGGAAGATATTTTTCATTTCTAACCGTACTTAATGTACAACTTGTACCGACTTCATAATCAAAGTATTTGGTAACAGCCAATCCACCCGCAAATGCAAACTTTACAGCATAACTAATTATTTCTCCCTCTATTAAACCTCCAATAGTCTTACTAAAAACAAGCCCACCATCATTGTCCAAATAGCTTTCTTGAAAAGGATGCTTTCTAAATAATATTCCAACTACCCCTGACTTATCATTGTCATATAGCTCGCTTGTAATTTTTACGTTACTTCCTATAGTTTCAAATGTAATTTTGTATCCAGTTGAAAAAGACCCTTCAATAGATTCATCAGACATAAATTCACAAAATATTTTTTCATTAACAACGACTGAAACAACTTCTGATATTGAAGATGCATTTTCATTGTCAGTTGCAATTGAAGTTAAATTATGAGTGCCAATAGGAGGATTAGTCCAAGTATATTGATACGGAGATGACAAATCTTCACCGATTTTTATTTGATTAGAATAAAATTCAACTTTAGTAATCTCTCCTTCTAAATCAGAAGCAGATGCAGAAATATTAATATTATCTCCAGAAACAAATATTGAGTTATTTGATGGCGATGTTATAGATGTAATTGGAGGGGAATTATCTTCACTTTGGACAATAATCATTGAAGAAGACTTAGAGATAAAACTTCCATTTTGCAACTTTAGCTGGAATTTATATACCCCTTCAGCTAAGTTTGATACTAGTGGGTCAATTGAAGTAGTGTCTGAAATTATTGCTGTAGACGGCCCATAAATCTGGGACCAATTAATTTGAGTATTCTCTGTTTCTGGAATTGAACTATTTGAACCATCAAGTTGGGCTGTTGATTCTGGAATAACTACAATAATATTCTCACCAGCATTTGAAATCAGGGGATTAAAATCTAAGTCATCTTGAAAAGAAAATTCTAATTTACCAATATTAAAGCCTCCATTTTCAACAAAAAGTCTTAAAATCTGTTCTCCTTCAAATAAAATTATATTGTCATAAGTTTTTGATGTCCATTGATCCCAACCACCAGTAGATGTAACGCTCATGTCTGGACTTATTTTTATTCCATCTACTTCTAGATAGAAAGGGCCTCCAACAGAGTTATTTGAAGCATATCTAAAATTTATTTGGTAATAACCGGTTTGACCTACATTTATGGTATATTCAAGCCATTCACTAGATTCTACCCATCCAACATTCGCACCCTCACTATCATTAACTACATCTACATACTCATTAGGTCTAAAGTTTCCATATTCCAGACCACTATTTCCTTGAGTTGTATCAAAGTAACTTATATTTTGTCCTAAACCACCTTCAAAAAAATCAAAGTTGCCAGCATATAAAACACCTGGAATTATAGTTGGGCTTCCTAGAAACGGCTTTTGTTCACCAACTGTAACTGTTATTGAATTTGTAACTATAAAACCATCACTAGTATAAACTTTAGCATAAAATGATTGATTACCTAAACTAAGATTATCAGCACTTATAAAATAAGGTGAGGAATAATCATTACTGATAACTTCTCCATTATTATAGAACTCTACATGAGTTATATTTGAACCTGTGGCATCTACAGTTAATTCTACACTTCCACCATTATATGCTTGATAAAAATTAGATGAAATAACACCACTAACTTCCACATCTCTGTTAGTTGCCATTGATCTTGCTGGGACAGATAAAATGAACCCATCCGAAAAAATCACTTCTTTAGTTGTTTCAGAATAATTGTGTGCTACATATGTAATTTCGTCACCATTTTCAAAAACAGCTGAAATAGGATGATTAGAAGTGATATCATTTTTCAATGAACCAAGGGATTTCATCCCGTGTAGCCAATAATATGTTTGAGCATCTGAAATACCAAATTTCAATCCCCGATCAGTAAAGGAATTATAAAGTGATATCGCCTGATCAGGGTTGATAAATGCAGCGAAACTCCAGTATACATCATGCCATAAATTAGGATTAACCTCATTTGATAAAATACCTGTATTTTGTGTCATTTCGCCCCATAATTTTTCAACGTAATCCAAATTATGACCTAGGTATAGAGATCCTCCGTGTATCGGATACATTTCAATACCATATGCAGCAGCTATGTCAGATGTCCAAAAAGTACCACTATCATATGAATTTCCCCAAACTCTTGAAGCTATACTATAAGAATATGAATCTGAAAATACTCTATCATTAACATCAAACCAATATTCATCAACAGCAGTTTTTTCAGTTGTATACAAATAAATACCAAGGTCTCTAATTTCATCATTTCCAGTAACAGATCCCCAATGAATAAGGGATGAATTAAATTGCATACTTTCTGAGGTAGATTCCTGATCATTTCCTTGAGGGAAAGTTGCAAACCCATTTGCCCACGCATGCCCTGCATATGGACTAAAATTTCTTAAAAAAGGGAAAAGATTATCATTTCTGTTTGGTGACGCAGCATCTCTAATTAATATATCTATCATATCTCCCCATTCATCAGCCCAACCTGGTTCAAATTGTTCAACAAATGCTGCAGCATGGATAAAATAGCCCCAATGAAAGTGATGATCATTAATGTTCGAGTCTTGACCATGACCAGCAGGATAGCCTAATATTGTTGTCCAGTCTTGATTATAATAAAATAAAAATGCAACTTCATTTGATTGGTATGTCAACCAGTCTTCCAGTCGATTTTTGATTGTATTAATAATTTTATTTAATGCTACAATGTCGTTTGTCTTATTGGCAATCCTAGCAGTTTGAATTAATCTATTCATCATTTGACCCTCGTTATATGAATCAGTCCATTCGGCTAAACCGTCATTCTCAATTAAATTGATTTTTTCCTCAAGTTTAGATGGACTAAACGTATCACTGTAGTTTGCTAAATATGGTAGTGTTGGAAGAATTCCTAAAAATGTATTTTCAACTTCAAAAAAGTTTCCATCTAACATTTTTAATTCACCTCGAATAGATTCATATGAGCCAACATCATTATTAGGTGAGTTTGTAGATAAATTAGACCACTGGTGTGGTAATAAACCTTGTAGGACAGTATTATTACTTCCCTCTTTTATTGAAACTGAAACATTAAATTGTGTTTTTAAAGTACTATTACTTTCGTTATACTGCCAATTAACTTCAGTATTTTCTGGAAACACATAAGCATATTTTTTGTAATTACTTGCAAAATAATTTGTGTTCGAATTATTTTGGGGAAGCATTACAGCTGACCAGTAATTTTTACTATTGAGATTCGAAGTATAAACATTTCCAGATTGACTCCAAACACTTCCATTTGGAGCATATATAGCATAATCAGCTCCATGTTGTGCATTACTCACAATTAAAGTTTCGTTTGAAATTATAACACTTCCATTTTTTACTTCAACACGTGCTGTGTCATTGCTAGATTTAGTAAAGTAAACAAAAGGCATTCCAATACCTGAAGTAGCATTAAAATTATGATTATTATTATCCCAACTCATTGTGACTGTCCAGTCAGAGTGATCAGAAACCGTGGCTCTAGGACTATTTAGCCCTTCAACTCCAATTAAAATCGTTTCTTGATCACCAATTACTCCAAAAGGAATATAAGTCATGACTAAACCACTAGTTGTGGTTTTCATTGTAAGAGGATAATTAAATAAATTACTTACGTGGTTTTCTTTTAACAGGTAAGACCACCAGTCGTTTGTTGGAATGGGTTGGGATAGAGCACTTCCCGATACTTGAGGGGTTCCAATTGGATATCCGTTTCGACCAGCGTTGTCTGTACCTGGAAATTGAGTTGTGTAGCTTCCAGACCCAACTGTCACTTCTTGTGATGAACATACAAGAGGAAGTATTATAAAAATTATTAATACAATTTTAATTTTTCGACATCTATTCATTTTTTCTTAAAAAACCTCTAAATATCAAATGATTTAGTATTAAATCAAAAATTATTTACTTAACATTACCTCATCAAAATAGCGTCAGACAGCAAAGAAAAATTTGTGTATTGAATGTTCTAAACAAAGCAATTTCAATAACTTATGTATTAGTTAATTTAATTTTATTTATTTATTTAGTAATATTGCTGTCAAAATAATATATTATATGAAAAATTTATACTTTTTATTTATTGCATTGACAACCTTTGCTTTTGTTAATGCTCAAACAACAACTGCCACTTTTGAAGATGATTCATTTCTTACTGGTTCAGATTTAGTAATTGGGGGCTTAGCAACTGGTGCTATTGTTGCTAATCCTGATGGAGCAGGTAAAGTTCTTCAGATTTCTTATGGCGACCCATCTGGCTGGGACAATCACGGTGGATTTGAAGTTCCAGTAGGGACTGCAAAAATGACTGGTGGTACACTAACCTTCAAATTTAAAAGTGACCATGGTGCTGATGCTGGCACTAAAGGTTATATGTTAAAACTTGAAGGAGGTTCATCTGGTAATATAGAAAAAGGGTTTGCTGTAGCTGGTGATAATACATGGGAGACAATTTCTGTTGACATGAGTGATTGTGGTGTCGGAAACCCAAATGCTGGAAATTGTACGGGTCAAGGAAACTCACCTGAAGGGTTAATTAAACTTTTAATATTTCATTGGGGTGGAGGAGCTGATGCACCTGCAGCTAATACATTTTATATAGATGACGTTACATGGACTGATGGAGAAGTAGTAGCAGGTGATGTAGTTCCTGCAGTAGCTGCACCAACTCCAACTCATGCAGCTGCAGATGTAATCTCAGTTATAAGTGCTCATTATAATTCAGGCGTCCCTATTACTAATATTAACCCAGGATGGGGTCAATCAACTCAAACGTCACTTGTAACTATTAATGGTGAGGAGATTCTTAAAATGAAAACATTAAACTATCAAGGTCACGATTTGACCGATACTGATGTTTCATCTATGACTCACCTTCATGCAGATGTTTGGAGTGAAAACGGAGGTGAGACTTTAGCTATTTTCCCTTTAGATGGATCCAATCCGGAGCCTAGAAGTGGGCCTATAGTACTTCAAGCTGGTTGGAATCAAGTAGATCTTGAATTAGCTACTTTACCTCAAGGCACTTTTGGAGGAACAATAAAACAGTTTAAATACAGCAACGATTTAAATAGTGGAGCAATTCTACCTCTTGTTTATGTAGCGAACTTATATTTCTATGCTGATAGTACTGCTTCAGTTGGTGAAATCCAAGGCTTTGAATTATCATTATATCCTAACCCTGCAACTGATATTGTAAATATCAATACATCTATTTCTATAGATCATTTTAGACTTTATGATTTAACAGGGCGTGTAGTGATGGAGGCTAATCCAAACAAGGAGAATTTTAATTTAGATGTTACTGGCCTTTCAAAAGGAGTTTATCTTGTAAAATTAAATGCTGGCAATAAAGAAGCCACTACCAAATTAATCAAGTAAACACACATAATTAATTTTAAAAACCCACCAAATTGGTGGGTTTTTTTATAAAATAATTTAAAATTACTTACTTAATTCAAATGAATTCACAAAAGAAAAATCAGAAGTTCCAGAAATTGCTATTTCAAATTCCCCAGCTTCAGCTGTAAACTCAATACCATTAAAGAACTTTAGATCCTCAGAAGTAAGTTTGAATTTAACTGTTTTAATTTCTCCCTTTTTCAAAAATATTTTTTTAAAGCCCTTAAGTTCTTTGACAGGCCTTGTAATACTACCGACTTTATCATGAATGTATAACTGGGCTATTTCATGACCGTCATAATTTCCAGTATTTTTAATATTTACTGAAACCGATAAAGTATCAGAGGTCCCAATCTTATTAGATGATAGTGTAATATCTGAATAGTCAAAATTAGTATAGCTCAATCCATGTCCAAAAGGGTATAGAGGGGTATTTGGCGAATCAATATAATTAGACTTATAATCTTCTTTTGGGTTATCCAATGGGATAGGCCTTCCTGTATTTTTTAAATTATAATAGATGGGTACCTGTCCAATACTTCTAGGAAATGTTATAGGAAGTTTTGCTGATGGGTTGTATTTCCCAAACAAAACATCAGCCACCCCATATCCTCCGCTTGTTCCTGGAAACCATGTTTCAAGTATTGCGTCAGTCAATGAATCTTCTTCCGATAAATCTAAAGGACGCCCGTTCATTAAAATTAAAATAATCTGTTTACTTGGAACTTCTTTTCTTAAAGCTTTAATTAGTTCAGTTTGAACTCCAGGAATTTTTATATTCGTTCTACTTGCAGCCTCGCCACTCATATGATAATTTTCACCCATAACCAATACTATTTTATCAGCTTTCTTAGCTAAGGATATAGCTTTTTTAAATCCACTTTTATTATTAGTATCTATATCACATCCCTTTGCATATAGAATATTAGCGCCATTTAAATATGATTTTATTCCTTGTAATATGCTAATTGCTTTTCCTTTTCTGTCACCTGCTGCAGCCCAGTTTCCGATGATGTTTTCTTTGTCCTTTACTAGTGGTCCAATCAATGCGATTGTTTCAGTTTTTGACAGTGGAAGTGCATCATCATTATTTTTCAATAAAACAGAAGACATAGCAGCTGATTTACGTGCAGCTTTTAGAAATTCAGGCTTATAAATAGTATTTATTTCTCTTTCCTCATCACTATATCTATATGGGTCATCAAATAAGCCTAATTTAAATTTTGAGATTAAAATTCTTCGACATGCGTCATTAATTAGATCAACACTTATTTTATTTTCATGGACTAATTTTTCCAAATAAGATTTATAGGCTCCACTCATCATATCTAAATCAATTCCTGCTTTTATCGCTATTTCAGCAGCATGCATTTCATTTTCAGCAAATCCGTGTGGGACTAATTCATTGATTGCTGTATAATCTGTTACAACAAATCCATTAAAGCCCCATTCATCTCTCAAAATATCTCTAAAAATGAACTTATTTCCAGTCGCAGGTACTCCATTAATTTCATTAAAAGCCGTCATAAAGGTTTCAACTCCAGCATCTACGGCAGCTTTAAAAGGGGGTAAGTAAACATTTCTAAGTTCATCTTCCCCCATATTCACTGTATGATAGTCTCTTCCAGCTTGAGCAGCTCCATAACCAACAAAATGCTTTGCACAAGCCATAATTGTATTATGCATTGAGAGATCTTGTCCTTGAAATCCTTTTATATATGCATTAGCAATTTCATTTGTAAGAAATACATCTTCTCCAGCTGCCTCTGAAACCCTTCCCCAGCGCGGATCACGTCCAATATCCAACATAGGAGCAAATGTCCAATGTAAGCCTTCTGAAGAAGCTTCCTCTGCAGCAATACGTGCTGATTTTTCAATATCTTCAATATCCCAGCTAGAGGCATGCCCTAAATTAATAGGGAATATTGTTCTAAAGCCATGAATTACATCATATCCAAACAATAAAGGGATTCCAAGTCTTGTTTCTTCGGCAGCAATTTTTTGTAATTCTTTTGTTTTTTTTGCTGAATAAACATTTAACATTGCACCAAGACTTCCATTTCTTAAAAGTGTCATGTTATTTGAACTTACTACTGGCCCAGTAACATCCCAATCTCCACTATACATTATTGTTTGACCAATTTTTTCTTTAATGGTCATTAAGCTCATTAATGAATCTACCTTTTTGTAGATATCATTATTTGATTGATTAGTATTTGCATTTTTTGCACAACTAAAAATCAAAAACGAAAATAAAAGTGCAAATGTATATGTGTCTTTATTCATTGTTTAAATAGAGATGTTTTTTGAGAATTCGTATAAATTATTTTCATTATATAACTAACCCAATTAAATTACAATAATTGAAATTATAAGTACCTAGGCCTAATCTTCTTCCCATCTAAGCTCATCAATAAAATATATATCTTCTGAGGAACCATTATTTTGCCCTGCATTGAAAAATAAAACTAAGGTTGTATTTCCATTTGAAATGGAATCACTAAAATCATAACTAAATTCTTGCCATGAGTTAACCATGCTAAAATCAGACCATTTTTCAACAGCTGATCCACCCTCAATTTTTGCCAAAACTTGAATAGATGATGATGCGTAGAGTTTAAACGTTAATTTGTTAAAATTACTTAAGTCAATTGGAGTTCCGTAATTGAGAATGAAGGCATCCCATGGCTCCAAACCATTATCAGTGTACTTTCCGACAGATTGACTTCTATTTTCACAACTTATTAATGGATTAGAAACTATTGGAATAGAATTTTCAATTCCGAAGTTTTGCTGGCAGTTCCAATTACTAATAATATTTAAGTCAGGAACTACTACTGAACAATCTTCACTGAGTGGTTCATCGCAAGGTGCAGGTAGAAACATTATTTCATCTACGTAGAAAATTTGATTAGTGGGGCCATTACTTACTCCATGATTAAAGTATATTTCCAAGGTTGTATGATTGTAATCTGCATTGCTAAAATCAAAAATATAATTTATCCATTCTCCAGTTTTAACAATATTACTAGTGATGTTTTGTTGATATGAACCACCACGTAGCTTTGCTAGTAATGGAGCTTTAATTGAGGAATGAATTTTGATGTGTAGTTGGGGGTTTTCACTTAAATTAAGACTTTCACCTAAATCAATAGTTAATGCATCAGACACATTAGTGCCATCATCAATGAATACTCCAACAAAAACACTATTATTTATTTCATCAGGGTATGGGTTACTAATAACTTGAACATTATTTGAGCTATTTATTATTTCAAAATTTTGTTGACACTCAAAATCGCTTATTACAGTTGAGATTTGCTGAACATTTTGACATGGGTCCACATAAGTATCGAAAATTAAATCATCAATGTAGTATACATTTGGAATACCGCCTAAAATTCCCTGACCATAATTAAAGAAAATTTTTAATTCTTTATGATTTTCATTTTGTCTCCAACTAAAATCAAAACTATAAATTGCCCAACCATTATTACCTTCAACATCTTTAGAAATAAATACTGGATTTGAGACCCCTCCGTCTAACATAACCCTTAGTTCTCCAGAAATTTCGGTTTTTACTTTAATTTTAAATACAGAGTTTTTTGATAAATCAATTGCACCATCAATATCAATTCCAATAAAATCTGTTGGACTTGAAGTGTCTGTATACATTCCAACAAACTTACTTGAATTTAAGGGTGTTTCGGTTGGATTTCTAAGTGACACTACATCATTTAAGAAAAAGTTAGATTGGCATTCGAAATCACTGATTATATTTGGATTAATAATTACATTACCATCTTCACATGGACTGTAATTTATAACTGGAAAACTTTTGAATTCATCTTCGCAAGACACAAAAATCAACAGTATTAACAATACAGTTGAATAATTCAAAAAACATATTAATCTTTTCATCATTTAGTCATTTTGCAAAATAAGCTTTTGGTTCAGGAAAATCATCTAAGAATAAAGTTTTTTGCTTCATAATGATTAAGCTACAGTTAAAAGTTAAAGCCTAAATTAGTTAACCCACTTATTATATCTTGATCTTGCATAAATAAATTCCATAATAATTGTGTTCTATAGTTCTCAATCATTAATAAAATTGGACCTTGATCAATTGCTATATATTTATCAGAGTACCAGTTATAATGTACTGAAAAAGCATCGTAAAATCCATATTCACCCCACAAACTATCATTTAAATTGTAATAGAAATTTTCTAAGGCTTTTTTAGACTCTAATGGAGTATATGGGAATGATGATAGTGCAGCTGTTGGGGCAATTACACCTAAATCATTTGTTGGACTGTGAGCAGAGTAACCATTATAATTAGTACTTGCAGTTATCCCCCAACTTACGTCACTATAACCAACGTAATCTAAAGGATTTTCGACACAATGTTGATAGTTGATAAGTGAATGAGCTCTATTTTGGTCAAAATAATTTGTGTATTGATCAGACAAGTTTGTGGGATTTAGTCCTATAAAAGAATAATGAGAAAAAAACAATGGACCACCAAAATTTTCTCCAAGAGGTAAATATATATCATAGAATGTCCCAGTATTTATTATGTTACCATTTGATGTCCATCCATCCTTATAAACGTAGATATTAATTGGAAAGGTTGGAGAAGAAGCTGCTAAAACATAAACGATTAAAGATTCATTCCAACCTCTTACATCAAGATTTATATCAAAATTATTTAATGGCGACCAATGCCATGTAATTTTATTTTGCCCTTGTGTATACCATGTCCACTCCACACCTTCCCATAGTGTGGTTATTCTATTACGTATATCTGTTTCCTTTGCATTGTTTTCAGAAAAATATTGTCTAGCAATTAATAAACCCTGTATTAATAAAGCAGTTTCAACGATATCTCCTCCATCATCCAAAGTGCTAAATGGTATTGTATTTCCAGAATTGTCATACCAATGAGAAAATGCACCATGGTATTTTTGAGCTCCTTCTAGAAAAGATAAAACAATTTCCATTCTATTTATTGCGTCCTCTCTAGTTATCCATCCTCTCTCAACAGCAACCGGAAATGCTGCAATTCCAAAACCTGATCCGCCTATGGTAATAATATTTGGACGGCTACTATCTTCTCTAGCTAAACCACTCATAGGCTCAGCAAAATCCCAAAAATATTTAAATGTTTTTTCTTGGGTTAGTTCAAGTAAATCTTCGAATGGAATGACTTCAATAATTTCGTCAGGTACGAATCCAATATCTGCTGGGGGTGGGTCTATATTGTTGGGGTTATCACATGAGATAACTCCAGAAATCATAAAAATTATTACAATTGAAAAATACAAGCTGTTAATTAATGAAGTTAATTTCATAGTTAATTTAATTACCATCCTGGATTCTGTTGTAATATTCCATCACTCAAATTTATCTGAACTTGAGGTAATGGAAACAGTTCATGTTTCCCAACTATAAATGGAATTCCTAAAGATTGTAAAACAGTATTAGCTCGACCTTGACGAACTAAATCAAAATATCTATCATGCTCAAAAGCAAGTTCCCATCTTCTCTCATTCCAAACATCAAATTGCGAAGGATTAATAATAGACTCTAATCCTGCTCTATTTCTGACTTGATTAAGAGGTCCTGCAACATCACCTCCTAGCTGGCTTGCAGCTTCAGCATTCATAAGTAATACTTCTGCATATCTTAAAATTCTAATGTTTTTCCCAGTTTGCTGATAATCTGTAAATGCGCTTGAGTAAGCTTTTTGGTTATACATTGTATTAACAACGGTTTCTGGCACAAATCTCCCATCATAAAGAGTTTCTCCTCTAAAAATAATAGTAGCATCTCTTCTTAAATCATTAGAATCATAAGAATTTAAAAGGTTTTCGCTTGGCACATTAAACCCCCAGCCCCAACCGCCTTCTCCTCTTGCACCTTGAGTCAAACTATATTGATCTACTCCGACAGATGGTAATTCCCCTTTGGCCTGGACTTCAAAAATTGACTCCTCATTGTTTTCTCCTATTTCTTTCCAAATGTCCTCGTAATTTGGAGTTAAATTATATTCACCAGATTTTATAACTTCACTTGTCAATTCAAGTACTGCTTCCCATTTATTTTGATACATACTGACTTTAGCTAAAAGGGTTATTGCTGCCCCTTTGGTTGCGCGACCTAATTGATTGTCAGGATATTCACTTTTTTCTGGCAATACATTTATAGATTCAATCAAATCATTTTCAATAAATTCAAAAACTTCAACTTTGGATGCTCTTCGAAGCAAGGTTTCAATTGGTGAATTAATATCAGGAGTTTCATTTATAATGGGAACCCCTCCATAAGTTTGTAAAAGCCTGAAATAAAAAAGTGCTCTTAGAAATTTTGCCTCGCCAATAAGCCTAAGTTTTAATTCGGAATCTAAATCTTCAAAAAGTTTAATCCTATTAATTGCTTGATTAGCACGTTGTACACCTTTATAATGACCTTCCCAAACTTCAGCAACTGAAATTGATGTTGCATCGTGAGCTAAAATATCAAAGAGATGTTTATCTGCACCTGTATCTCCTGGGTCACTGCCTTTATCAGCATCATCACTCGAAATGCTAGTTATGGCATTCCATGAAAAGGAGCTAACCTGCCATGATAATAAAATATTATATGTGCTATTTACTAATTCGACTGCTTGCTCAGAGGAGATTCCATCAATTGTAATTTCGTTTGCACTTATTTCTAAAAATTTATCAGTACATGAAAAATGAATAACGAATACAGTAATTAAGTAGTAAAATACTGATGTTGATTTGTTAAGACTTTTTTTCATTTGCTTAGTAAATAATTTAAAATAAAAGGTTAACTCCCAAAAAATAAGAGCTTAGTGTTGGATATGCATCTAGCTCAATTCCAGCTAATCCTAGAGGATTACCTGGTAATTCTGGAGTAAACCCTGAAAACCTCTTAAACATTAAAGGATTTTTTGCTGTGGCGTATGTTCTTATTTTTTTGAAAATTTTTGATTTTGGACTTTCAAATGTATAGCCTAATGTGATATTATTTATTCTCAAAAAATCACCAGATTCTAAAAAATAATTTGATGAAAGCGGTATAGAGTTAGAAGCTCTTGGAGTAGTGTTACTTGGTCTTGCTTTTGTCCACCGATTATTAAATACATATTTCTCCATGTTCTCATTTCCAAATCGTTGAGCTTTTTTTCCATTATATACTTTGTTATCAAAGCTCCCGTATATATTTAGATTAAAATCAAAATTTTTAAATTCAACTTTAAAATTTGACGCTGCAGTTATTGATGGAATGAATGACCCAAAAAAGCGTCTATCGTCTTCATTTATTTCCCGGTCACCATTTAAATCTTTATAAACAAACTGACCTTTATCATCAATTCCTGCCACCTCGTACAGAAAGAAGCTGCCCAACGGTTCTCCTAATGAAACCTTTTTTGTGTATTGCCCATTATTTATACCACCTCCAATTTGATTCGCAAAAAATTGGTTTGAAATTTTAGAAAGCTCATTTTTGTTGTAAGCTATATTTGATTCAATACTGTAGAAAAACTTGTCATTTAATTTATCGTTCCAATTAATGCTTAGTTCAACACCTCTATTAGAAATTTCACCAACATGCGACAAAAAAGAATCAAAACCAAAAGTGTCAGGTAACTCCATAGGTAAGATTGCATTTTCATTAATTTTTTTATATAAATCTATTTCACCATTTAGTCTGTAATTCAGTAGGCTAAATTCAATACCAAAATTGTATTCACATGTTGTTTCCCAGCTTAAATCCTCTTGTACAGTAGCAGTGATTGTGCCGCCTTGTTGTATATCTTGTCCAGGTCCAAATGGGTAAGGAAAACCTTGATTAAACCTCACTATATTTAAACTGGGTATTTGGGAATTACCCAACTCTCCATAGCTAACTCTAAACTTAAGTTTATCAAAAGAACTATTTTCCATGAATTCCTCCTCACTCATTAACCATCCTGTACTTAATGCAAAGAAATTCCCATGCCTATGTTTTTTATTAAAGAAATTAGCAGAATCTCTTCTGTAAGAAGCATTGAAAATATATTTATTTTCGTAAACATAGTTTAATCTTGAAATATAGGAATATAACTTTCTTTCCTCTGAAAACCCTCCGCCTGACTCTTCAGTTCCGTCATCATTGTTCCCCAAATTAAGATTAAAATTTAAGTTTGAATCTTCAGGTACGTTGATTCTAGAGCCAAATAGGCTTTCATATTTATTGGCTTCTGCAACGATTCCTAAAGTTACATCAATATTGTGCTTTTCAATAAAAATTTTATTGTAAGTAAGATAATTATCTAAAAACCAGCGGTAGTCATTATTGTGATATACACTCAAAACATTTTCAGGGATTTCAGGTGCATCAGGGTCTGTAGGTTGAAAATTATTAACTGTATTTCCAGGCTCAAGGGATAAAAATGTTGCTAATCTATTATCAAAATTATAAAAGCGATTATAGTTTGTTTCAATTGAAAATCGTGAAGTCATTACCAGGGGCTTAATAATTCTGTAGTCTAACTTGAATGATCCTTGTAGCTTTAAGTAACGTTGCCTTTCATTTTGGAGATCTAATTGTGCTACTGGGTTAGCTACATTGTTAAATGCAATGGAGGAACCATATCTTCCATTTTTGCCTCTAATAGGTATAATAGGCGATTGTTTATATGCACTTGTAAAAACCCCAAAAGATTTAGGTGTAGAATTTGCCAATTGTATGCTAATATTGTGTGAATAATCAATTTTGTTAGATACTTTAAAGTTTATGTTACTTCTAAAAGTAGCTCGATCAAAATAGTTACCTATTAAAATACCCTCTTCTTTATTTAAACTAAAACTTGTAAAAGATTTTATATCATTTTGACCACCAGAAGCCGATATATTAAAGTTAGTAATTACTCCTAATTGTGATACCTCCTCTAACCAGTTTGTATTATATAATTGGTTGGAAGGAAAAAAATAGCTCAGACTATTATCATTATATGGATTAGAATCGGATATTAAATTCCAGTATATTGCTTCATTACTAAATGTTACAAAAGAACTAGCATCTGCCATTAAAGTTTTATTACTAATATTTCTAAATCCAAAACTGCTATCAGCATTAATTGAAAATTTTCCTTCTTGCCCTTTTTTTGTGGAGACAATTACGACTCCGTTAGCTCCTCTATTTCCATATATAGCTAATGAAGCGGCATCTTTTAAAATACTAATAGTTTCAATATCTGAAGTATTGATATTGTTGATGTTATTTGTTAAAATTCCATCAACTACGTATAGAGGTTCTCGACCGCCTTGAATCGTGCCAAGACCACGAATTATAACTTGGGAACCTGCACCTGGGGCGTCAGAAGCAATAATTTGAACTCCAGCTGCCTTGCCTTGCAAAGCTTGGTTTGCATTAACAATAGGTTCAATTGTTAAATCATCTCCTCTAACAGAACTTACCGAGCTTGTTAATATCTCCTTTATTTGATCTCCATAACCAACTACAACAACTTCATTTAACTCATCTATATTTTCAATCAAAGTAATGATTCCTAAATCCTTTACAAAAGTCAAATTAAATTCTTGCTCCTTAAATCCAATATAAGTTATTACGATTGTATCGTTTATTTCTGCCTTTAAATTAAATTTTCCATTAAAATCAGTTTGGGTTCCAATTGTTGAATTTTTTAAAAAGACGGAGGCCCCAATAATAGGACTACTATTTTCATCAATTACTACACCTGAATATAAATCTTGAGCATCTAGTTCAAAAGAGATGGAAATAAAACATACACTTAGAATCAGTATATAAAACATTGAAGGTTTGGAATTGACTTTCATTTAATTTTCAGTAAGAATCATAGTCAGCAAATAACTACGAGTTAATACAAATTTAATCGACTTTAATTCGAAACTAATAATAATTTTAACTAAAATTTAATTTTTTAATTTTAATAAATGATGTAAGGTTGTATAGCAAATAAATTTTTTTTTAGTTTGACCAACATATATTTTTGAACTCTAATATGTTATCATGATAAAACTGTTTAGTCTCTCAGCTTCCCTAGTATTTGGCTTACTTATCACTGTTAATTCACAAACCTTACCAATAGATTTTGAGGCTACAACATCATGGTCTGTTTTTGCCGGAGCTTCGTTTGCAACAGTTTCAAATCCATACGTTGATTCGGAAAACCCATCTAGTAAGGTTGGTAGAATGATTAAAGGGGCTGGTCAAAATTGGGCTGGCGCTTACTTAACACTTGGATCCTCAATGGATTTTTTAAATAATGACACTTTTTCAATAAAAGTTCGTTCATCTAAATTAAACACCAAATTATTATTTAAAGTTGAAAACTCTTCCAATGCAAGTATAAATTATGAGAAAGAAGTTACCATGACAAAAAATAATGAATGGGAAACACTTACATTTGACTACTCGCAAATTCCAAACGAAAACTATGATCGGATTGTTCTCATTTTTGATTTAGGGATAACTGGAAATGGTAGTTCAAGCTTTACTTATTACGTTGATGATATTACATTATACAGTTTAAATGGACCTCCTGAGGCATGTGATAGTAATCTGACAGGAAACGTTCCTTCTGGCTCTAATTATGAGCTCGTATGGGCTGATGAGTTCACTGAGGATGGAGAACTCTGTTATGAAAATTGGACATATGACTTAGGAACTGGATCGCAGGGATGGGGAAATTTTGAAGCTCAGTCTTACACTAATAATTCTGAAAATGTGAGAAAAGAAAATGGGATACTAAAAATAACCGCTGTAAAATCTGGAAACTCATACACATCGGCACGTGTCAAAACAAAGAACTTATTTGACTTTACCTATGGCCGAATCGAAATAAGGGCAAAACTTCCATCAACAGCTGGAACTTGGCCTGCTGTTTGGTTATTGGGTTCCAATATTGATGAAGTGTCTTGGCCACAATGTGGAGAAATAGATATTATTGAGCAGTTTTCAAATAAGCAAGTAAATATGAGTACCGCTCACTGGTATTCAGATGGTAATGCTCAATATGGCCTTTCTGTTAATAATTCCACTTTGACATCAAGTTTCAATACCTTTCGATTAGATTGGACGCCAACCTCACTTAGAGCGTATCTTAATGATTCTCAATATTGGGTAATGTCTACAAACAATACAATGCCCTTTTTTGATAATTTCTTTCTCATTGCTAACCTAGCATTGGGGGGAAATAAAGGAGCTGGTAATATTGACCCAAATTTTACTGAAGACTCTTTGGAAATTGACTACATTAGAGTTTACCAAAATTCATCCGGATCTGTATTATCATCAGAAATAATAAATGGAAATAAAAATATTATAAATTATTATAATTCAAATGGGGAATGGTGCTTTAAATCAACATCTCATGAAATTAATAATATTTCCATTTATGATATTACAGGAAAATTGATTAAAAAAAGAAATGTTGAGGGAAAAATTGCTAA
>Ga0208277_1000952_pt1 | contig 17088 bp, 16 predicted proteins | sample ETNtaG_5_FD_185782 | JGI IMG/M metagenome (GOLD analysis project Ga0208277, IMG submission 185782) | Marine microbial and viral communities from oxygen minimum zone, Eastern Pacific Ocean - ETNP201406SV205 (SPAdes) (version 2) | ecosystem: Environmental > Aquatic > Marine > Oceanic ...
TGCAAGTCCTCAGCACTTGAAAGATCGATTGCATGAATGTACTGTTAAACGAACCAAGGCCGAAGGAATTCGTTCGAATGCAGAAGTTACATTGAAAGGAGAATCAGAGCGTAAAGACTTACTTACAAACAGCGCTGAAGGTGAGAAAGAACGTATTTCACAGCTCGAATCAGCTCTTTCTACAAGGTCTGAAACTGTCATTCAGTTGAAAGAATCCATCCGAACAAATGGACTTATTCTTGCTGAAAAGGAAGCTGAACGAGCCCAATATCTCGAAGAGAATAAGGGGCTTGAAGATGAGCGATTAGAATTGGTTGAAGAGCGAGCAGGTCTAAATTCGTCTCTGACACAAAAGGCAAATCAAGCAAGAAGCCATCGTAATCTTTCTTCTGAATTTGAACGTACTATTCAACTAAAGCGCCAGGAACTTCATGGTGTAGAAATGGATATGGGAGCAACTGGAATTGAGCCTGCTGAAGAAGGAGTAGTGCTCGATAATGTTGCGGATATTGATCGAAGAATTCGAAGACTTGAGCGACGATTGGAAGAGTTTGGAATGGTCAACATGCGTGCTATTGAGCAGTATGATGCTGTAGAAGAACGTTTGAAAGCCATGGAAGGCGACTTCAAGAAACTCAGAGATCGAAAGAAGCAATTGATCGAAGTTGCAGAACGATTAGAAGAACAACGCAAGGTACGACTGATTGCAGTACTCGAAAAGGTAAATGAGAATTTCAAGAAGGTGTACAAAGCTGTAAGTAATGGCGGTCGAGGTGAATTATATCTTGAAAACAAGGATGAACCTTTCAAGGGTGGCCTAGAACTCTGGGCTCAACCGAAAGGAAAGTCATCGAATGTTACGCGCCACCAATTGTCAGGAGGCGAGCAATCAGTTGCTGCATTAGCGCTTATCTTCGCAATTCAAGATTATGACCCTAGCCCGTTCTATTACTTCGATGAAGTAGACCAAAACCTGGACAGCGTCAATGCTGAATGTATTGCAAAGATGTGCCGAGAGCGCAGTAAGCGTGCGCAATTCATTATGGTCACACTCAGGAAGGTTTCACTTCAACTCGCAGATCACCATATTGGAATTACTCATGGCGGGGATGGATGCAGCCGTAGAATCGTTGATTTCGACCAAGAACAAGCAATTGCACTCGGGGAACAAGCGCTCAAGGAAGCAGAGACTGCCGCAGCAACCAATCAAAAGCGAGCCGAAGAAGAAGAAAAGGATCTTGCAGAGATGCCAACAGTACCAGAACCTCTCCCAGCACCGCAGAGCCTTGGGGGTCTGCTGAAACACATGGTTGAAGATGAAAGTATTGCTTCTTTAACCGAACGAGCGATCGAGACAAATGAAGATATTGAAGAGCGTGCAAAACTCGTTGAATCAATCGCATCAATGGACGAAGAGGAACAGGAAGAGAACTCTATAGAAAAGGTTGAATGAGGCGATTTCGATGAGTCAAAAAGGTCTAGATCAATGGTTCCTGCGACAGGATGTTATTGATCAATTACTCCAAAGTGGAGATGATGATCTTGAAGGAATCAATGCTTATGCTGACCGAATTATGATGATTGCTCAGACGGAGGAAGCAGAGCATCAAACACTTGATGATCCATTTGACAGAAGTGTTGCTTTGGTTATGTCCTTAGTTGGTAGCGAAGGATTGGATGCCTGGAATATTGACTTGACGAGTTTTCTAAAACAGTTTACGAAGAGGGTGAAATCTCAGGCAAATGATTTGGATTTACCTGCATGTGGTCGACTCATTCGAATGGCTTGGGAAGTACTCCACCATCAAGCAGCCCTCCTTTTCGACCGCGTGCAATATCAGGATCAAGATGATGACTGGGGCGCAGACTTTGATTTTGGTTGGGAAGCCGAATATGACGATCACGAATTCCATTTCACAAATACTGTTCTTCAAGGAGATGCTGATGATGTCCTCGCCGGTCTCTTCGATGAGCGTGTACGTCGAGATGAAGGCCGACCAGTTACATTGGGTGAACTTCTTTCAGCTCTAAAAGATGCAGCAGATGACGCTGATGCAATTAAACAACGCGAGGAAAATAGAGCAGCCCATGCTGTCGAATTAGAAGATATGCTTTCAAATGTCGGGGGTCGAATGCACAATGAAGATTTGGATGGCGATATTGAACGGTGTTGGACAGCACTTCGTCAAACAACTCAAGCATTAAAATCGAATAATGTTCCACTCTCAGAAGTAATGAATTCGCTTAGACCAATCTTGGAAAATACGTTCGGGGTCATTCCCGAAGGATATGAAAAAGATGCGAAAGTGAGTTCCTTTATTGCAGGCTTATTCTTGACCCACAAAGGAATTGCTTCAATCACTCAAGGAAATGACATTACAGATGTCATAATGATCGAAGACCTGTGGCCCAAATTAACTAATTTCGTTGAAGTAATCGAGGCGAGCCAGGAAGAGGATGAAGTTTCTTTGACAAATCGGCAAGAAGCAAAAACTGGTTCAGTGCTTCATGCTGAGCGCTTACAGATAAGAGCAGAGAAAGCACGTGAAGCAGAAGAGAAGAGACGCTTGAAGAAGGAAAAAGAAGAACTTCAAGAAGAAAACAAAATCAATGAAGATTTAGATTGGCTTGTCGAATGAGGTGATAACATGACAGAATTAGCATTAGAAACCCTCCTTGAAGCCACATTGTTTGGATCTGGTAAGTCGATGTCAGTCTCTGAACTTTCAGAGTCTCTTGGATACGAGCAGGATGAGATTACAGAATCTTTGGGAAATCTCCAGGCGACTATGAAGCGAAGAAGAGGCGGAGCACTACGTCTTGTTGAAATTGGTGGTAAATGGGCAATGGAGGTTCGTAATGAGGTTACACAACACCTTCCTGCGAGTACGAAGACTGATATGCCCAAGAAGTTGCTCAAAGCAGCTGCATTGATTGCATATCATCAACCGATGCACCAATCCCGTCTCGTTGAATTACTTGGCCAAAAAGCGTACGATTACGTACGAGAACTTGCTCAATATGGGATGATTCAAAGAAGAAAGGAAGGAAATACTCGCCGTTTAACGACCACGCGCCGTTTTTCAGAAGCGTTTGGTTGTCCTCATACGGACTTAAGGAAGGTAAGAAAATGGTTCAGAGAACAGGTTACGGACGCCGGACTCTTTGATGGGATGCAAGAAGTTGATGCATTACAAGAAGTTGGTGAAGATGGCCTTATTCAAGCCACGTTACCATTAGAAGAAGAGTGATTAAGCCCGATATTCTTCTAAGATCTCAGTGACCTTTGTTTGGGTAATTGGCCCCTCATGATCAATCAATAACTTTGCAACATCTTCTATTTCATTGCCCTCAGCACCAGCACTTACGGCCATATTTCGAGCATGAAGTCTCATGTGACCTTTTTGAATTCCACTCGTTGCAAGTGCTCTAAGTGCTCCTAAATTCTGCGCAAGGCCTGCTGCAGCCATCACTGATGCGAGTTCTTGTGCTGATTCAACACCAAGAATTTCTAGATTCGTTCGAGCAACAGGATGCACCTTGGAAGCGCCTCCAACAATTCCAACCGCCATTGGTGTCTCGATAGAGCCAACAAGATTTCCATCTGAATCAAGTTCCCATCGAGTCATGGAACCATATTTGCCTTGTGAATAAGCAACATATGCATGACAACCTGCTTCAATTGCTCTCCAATCCTGGCCGCATGCTACAGCAACAGCAGATATTCCGTTCATGACACCTTTATTGTGGGTTGCAGCTCTGTAAGGGTCTGCTACTGCAAAATGATATGCTTCAAGTATACCTGAGATGATATTTATGCCATCTTCTCTATCGCCAGTGTTACTGATCTCTTCAGGGGTAAATGTTGCTTTTACCCTTGCAAGCCTTTCTGTGGCTAGATTAGATAGGATTCGTAGCAATGCTCTTCCTTTCGTAATTTGCTCGAGTTCTGGGGCAAGGAGCTCTGCCATTGTATTGACTGCATTTGCGCCCATAGCATCCCTGCAATCTACATGAATATGGACAATGAACATCTTCCCTGAAAGAGTTTCAATGCTTCGAGTCGAGATATCCTTACACCCTCCTCCAAGGCGTATCATTGTAGAAGGGAGGCTGTTTGCTAAATCCATTAAAGCATCTTTATTTTCAAGCACTGCTTGCTCTGCATCTTGGTGGTTGTCAATATCGAGCAGTTGAATTTGAGCAATCATCATTGGACCATCATTCGTAGATGTAAAGCCTCCATGCGCATGGCATCGTTTAGCCATATTTGAGGCCGCAGCCACAACGCTTGATTCTTCAAGACAAAATGGGATGACGTATTGCTTTTTATCGATAATAAAGTTCGTAGCAATACCTACTGGGAGCGACATAGTGCCTATGACATTCTCAATCATACGATCAGCAGCATTATCATCCAGTTCACCATTATTTGCTAACGCAGTAATCTGTTCTGGGCTAAGGTTCGAACTTTGTGCGATAAGCTGACGTCGCTCATCAACAGTCAGTTTGTAGAATCCTTTCAAGCGGCTGTTATCGACAGGCATTGGTTCTCTCCTCGTACAAGCCAGATGTTCTTGAAACATCAACCAATCGGAACAAATTAACGCATCTAACGCTTTAATTAACGCGTTAAAAACCCGTTATATGTGCGTTAATTGGAGGTATTTCGGCATTCTCGTTAATTGATTAACGTGTCATAACAGGTCTCCTTCTCTCTAAAATTTCATGAAAGGTCATATACCTGTTCGAAGTTGTTCGTACATGCGTACAGGAACTATTGATTTGCGTTTACCAAGTCTCCGAGAAGATCCATTTTCTCAAGGGCCGCTAGCATCAAAGGATTCCGAACTCCTCGTTGGAAGGCATTCGTACTTCGAAGAGATGCATAAGAACATACAATTCAAGTCTTCAAGAAGAATACTCCTTGTAGGTGAATATGGTTCTGGAAAGACCTCATTTGTCAATTGTCTTGGTGGCAAGACGAATTTACACATACACGTGGACCGAATTGATACAATCAATCCGGGATTAGAGTTGCTTCGTGACATTTATTCTCAAGTCGTAAGTGCAACAGCACCAACAGATCATAAAAAACTTGAGCGAGAACTCGAAACCTCTCTCCACAGCAAACGGAATCATTTACCAGTGATTTCAGTGGATGCAGATATGGCTAATATCCCTTCTTTAGAGGCTTGTTTAATGGCTTCAGTGCCCTTTTTTGAACGCTTATCAGCATTGATTGTTGTAGCTGTTAGTCCAACTCAAAAATCCCTCCTCTCAGAACAAATTAGAGAACGTTTTGAAATTAGAATGATGGAGGAACTCGATGTAGATAGTGTGAGAGCCCTCGTTGAACGTCGAATTGGAATGTATTCTAGTGAACCATATCAGATGACTGCAGAGGAGGCTGAGAAGGTACTCGCTGCGAGTAAGAATGGCCATCCCGGTTCTATCATCAAGGTTCTGCGCTCAGTAATTGATGGACAGATATTGCCTGATATTGTTCCAAATCAGATTTCAGAACCCCTACTCAAAGAAGAATTGCTTGATACCACCTCAGAAGATCACGATATGAACCTCTTTACACAAGAAGTTGAAGAAATCGAAGAGCAAGCTATTGAACTTCCAAATGAGGTGGATGAGGGAGAAGCAGAAGGCCTTGATGAATGGAAAGACGGGCCTGGTATGTCAGGCGCAATAGGCTTCGACCTCAATCTTGAAATTCTGGAAGAACCAATAATCGAAGAGGAGGAAGAGGAACCAATTGCTGATACATACGTAACTGAAGATACTCTTCCATCCGTAGGTAGTTTTGGTGGCCTGAGGGATCGCTGGAAAGAGACCAGTCAATCAATAAAGTCAGCAGATGAGCCTGAAGGAGAGTATGAGCCAATGGATGAGGCGAATTCTTTGTGGGTAAGTAAAGATCTACTAGACGTACAAGAAGTTTCTAAAGTCGAACTGTTCGAAAAAGAAGAACCGACTCAAGAAGTTCATATAATGAATGAACCGTTTGAAACTCAAGATCAGATTTTGGTCGCTGATAACGATTCTCTCCAAAACGAATCGATGCTGAAAACACTCACGAATTTACTTTCTCAACTACTCTCACCTTCCTCAAATCAGACCGCTTCCAATAATCTCGCTGAAAATTTACAGGCTCTCTCTCGTCCTAAAATTGGCGAGAAAGCAGAGCATTCGCTAAACGTAATGGTTCTAACTTCATTGACAAAATCAGAAAGCATTGTTGTTTCGGTTGCACAACAAAGAACTGTATCGCCATCCGACAAATTGCTCTTGGAGAAATTAAACATTAAACGAGCAAGGCTTTCACAAATATGTAATAGACTACACAAAGCAGGTATTCTTGATGTAAGGATGGTTGGAAGGTCACGAATGTTTGGCCTAACTCGCACTGCACTTGCCCAAATGATGGCATGGGGTCTTGTAGGGGGTGACGTTTGATGTCCTGGACAGTTTCATGGTCATGGCAAGCACCTTCACGGATTAGTGCGATAGCGTCCATAGACGGCCAACTAGCTGTAGCATACGGGCTTGATCTGGTTCTCTTTAATGAATCAAATGAGATTCAATGGAAACAGACAATGCCATTCAAAGTACATGCAATATGTAACGGCGAGGGTACGATTGGTATCTTGGCTGCACACGGATTTTATGTTCTAAAAACAGTTGATGGAACCATGTTGCATGAAGGCAGAAGCAGTCCAGGTGGATTTTTACACCTTCTTCATCGCCCAGGCGGGGGGTGGATCTTATCTGGAAGAGATGGCAATCTGCATCTGTTTGATTCAAATGGAAAGGGGATTCGTAGAATCTCTTCTGGAATTATTCGAAGACTTGTTGGGTGGCTAGATAGAGAACATTTGCTTTGGCAATCCTCTGAAGGGGTTATCTTATGCGGGCAAATCGCAAATCAAGACAAACGTAGGATTATTGATACGACTGTTTGGAGTTGGACTTCCTTGCTTAACGATGGACGATTACTTCTCTTGTCGTCTGACGGTCAACTATGGGAAGGCACTCCACATCCATTTGGGTGGGATTCAATGAATCGTGTGGAAACAGACTCATTAGAGCCACTTATGGCCACTCGCGCAGGAGATGGATGGTGGGTGTTAGGAATTGAAGGTCACCTCGACCATCTTGCAAGTGCAGATGAGCAATCGAGAATAGGTGATGGAATGAAACTAGGTGACTTACTTCTTAGATTAGGTCGTAATTCTATGATTACAGCACGTAGAGATGGATTGACAAGACGTTGGGTTGATCCAGCACTTGCAGAAGAAGAAAAACGACATAGGCATCGAGAAGCAGCTGACGCAAAACTTGCACGGAGTTGGGATGAGCGAAGGACATTATTCCAAAGAGCTCAATCTGCAGAGGATGAGGGTCGACTTTCACGAGCGATTGAATTGTACGAAACGCTTGGTAGAAAAGATGACGTAAAGCGATTATTGCGTCGGCAAAAGGGTGGTGATTGAGTGGATCCTGGTAAAACTCTAACCCAAGAACGGGTTGAACACTATCTTTCAATCACTCGCAAAGCTCGGGAAAAAGCATCACCTCTCGTTTCTGAAGGAAGTCCTGAAGCAGAAATGCTCAACACATTGTTGTCAATGGCAGATGACTATTCATCTGATGCACAGTATTTTCTGAAACAGGGTGATTTCATACGTGCTTTTGGAGCAATCAATTACGCACATGCATGGATTGATGCAGGCGTTAAGTTACGCCTACTAGATGGGCATGGTGATGACGTACTGTTTACGCTTCCATAGGTTCTGAAATCTGTTCATCAGAAATAGAACCAACAATTTCGGCGATAGCATCGATTCCACAAAGGATATCTTGGGCGCGTACCTGAGCAATTCGCATAAATGGTTGAAGTGATTGTTCCAATTTGTATCTTAAGCGATACATGTGAGCAGGCCTCCCACGATTGGTTTGGTTAATAGCACTATGAATGATAAGGTTCATTTCTCGAAGTTCATTAATCGCAATACTCACATCCGGTTGGCGTATATTGCACTTTGTTTGCAGATCTCTTGAAGTCGATGCTCCATGGTAATGAAGACATGTAAGGACTCGGGCGGTATGAGCTTGTATTCCGAGTTGAATAAGTTGTTCACAAAGTGTGTTGTGTAGGATTTGAGAGGGTTTGTTGATAGTAATATGTTCATCCATGCTTACCGCATCGAGTTACCTTATTTTAACTTCACACCTACATGCATCCAGAAATGAGTGTATATAATGCAGAGGCCTATTATAAAAGGTAAATGCTCTAATCAACATCCATATATTCTATAGAGAAGCCACTAGGCGCAGTTTTTTACGATTCATAACTTCAATAACATCAACACTTGACTCAAAGCATCTTCGCTTAAGATTCGCATCAACGGTTAGGAGAGGAATTTCATTTTTTTGTGCGTGATTCAAAAGCAAATCATCGGTATGTCCTGATTCTTCTTCAACAAGTGTTGATCGTTGGAGAAGAAGTTCGAGCATCAAGGTATTTCTCAGGTTCCGTTTTTCCTGAATTGTAGTGAGTTCGTCTAATACTGAAGGTAAGAGTATGAAATGTGGAGGCCCAACAATTGACGATAGTGCACTATCAATATTGAGGCCAGCATCGATGAGTGCAACCCACCCACAAGCATCAATGAGCACATCGCCCATGACATCATCTCATTGGATGGTCCCGTGACCAATCAGTCTCCATCGTGCTCCAACTCTTCTTGAGAGTGAGACGCGCTGGCCTTCATCTGCACATATTGGAAGTCGTAGATGGAGCGTAGCCTTTCCTTTTTCAGCACCTTTAACAACTCCAACTGATGTCGAAGTTGCTACGTTTACCATCAACATTTCATTATTTCGAAGAGGATAAATCTTGTCAGCACCTTCTCCATCACCTGAAACCATTGCATCCATGAGTTCAACCGAGATGGTGCATTCTGTTCGAATTGTTGGCAATTCTCCCTTCTTGGCAAGAACTTGTCCAGATAGATTATCAGCTGTTGTAATTGATGGATCGAGAAGAGTTCCGAGTCCACACAAACCGCCTGCCATCATGACATCGCGCTTTCCGCCTCCGCCTTGCATGCTTGTGATGGTTGTCTCAATAGGTTCCCATCTTGTTTTGTTTCCTTGCTCGATTTTGCGTCCTGGGCCGATGATGATTTCATCGCCCTCTTTGAATGCTCCTTCAACAATTGACCCTCCTATGACACCCCCAGTTAATTTAGCAGGACGGGTACCTGGTCTATTGACGTCAAATGAGCGGGCAATATGCATGACTGCTCGTTCATCATCTTGACGATTTGGAGTTGGAATGGTTTGTTCAATCGCTTCGATGAGGATATCAAGATTAACGTCATGGTGAGCAGAAACAGGAATGATGGGTGCATTTTGTGCAATCGTTCCTTTCAAGAATTCCTTAATTTCTTTGTAAGATTCCATCGCCCTATCCTTCGTGACAAGATCAATCTTATTCTGAACGATGACGATATTTTTAATCCCTGCAATTTCCAGTGCCATGAGGTGTTCTCGTGTTTGTGGTTGAGGACATGTTTCATTTGCTGCAACCATCAACATTGCACCATCCATAATTGATGCCCCAGTAATCATGATTGCCATGAGTGTCTCGTGACCAGGTGCATCAACAAAGGAAACAACTCGCTGGAGTTCAGAATCCACATCCTTGCCACCTTCAGGGCGACGTCCAGTAGCGTAGTATTGCCCAGAATCAGTTTTATAGAACGCAGTATCTGCATATCCAAGTTTGATTGAGATACCTCTGCGTCGCTCTTCTGAGTGAGTATCAGTCCAAACTCCAGAAAGAGCTTGTGTAAGAGTGGTTTTTCCGTGATCGACGTGTCCAACAAGGCCAATATTGACTTCAGGTTGGGATGGAAGCGTTCTTGCCATGCTTCCATTCCTCCTTATTCAACGATGACCCTCTCGGGTTTCACTCCGCAGGTGCTGCACCTTCGCCCGCACCGAGCAATGTGTCAAGTCCGATGTTTCCTGCATCGACAACTTTCAGGTTGATTTGACGTGTGTCTTGAGTAATTGTGTTTCCACGGAATACTCTGCGCATTCGCATACCGTCTGGCTTGTAGCGGAAACGCTTCTTTTCGCCTCTCTTGGTTTTTGAGACAAGATAATGTCCTTTGAAACCAGTTGAAGCAGTAACGAGAATTGCTTGTCGAGAACCACCCTCGAGATCACGACGCATTGGAGTACCAGTTTTGTCAGAGCCTCCAGTAATTTCGAGTTTGTAGCCAGTCAGAAGGGATTCTCCTTCGCCAACGAAAACACCTTCGATTACATCTCCGATTTTCTTACCGAGTAATTGAGCATGGTTTGTACCTGAAATAACCGTCTTGTATGACGGGGAGTATGTCTTTTCCTTACCACTGGATGTGGTTCGAGTCAACTTGGTTGTGGTGTCGTTGACCACTGCAACAAATGAGTTTCCTTCAGCCATTAAGCATTCCTCTAGCAACTTAGCGACAAACGACCCCTATTTAGCCTCACCGCATTGGATTCGTTCATCATCGATTCAGTTTTTTGACAACACGACCTTCAATTCTGCCAGCAACATCCATTGGAAGGGCATGCGGCATCGAGATATGCGTCGTTCTCCCACGCCCATCTCCAACAGTGTCCACGCGGGCATCAATGATGCTTAATTCCTCAATAATTTTCAGATACTTCCAGACGGTTGTATGGCTTCGAGGCTTCACTTCATATTCTTCGCAAACAACTGCATACATTGATTCGACATCTTTACTCGTCATGAATTCTGTCTTTCGAAGGCGTCTACAAATTCCTAGAAGGACCAACATTGAGTGTCCTGATAATTCATCGAGAACATCTTCTGGCATTACTTGAGGTATTGATTTTGCACGTGTTTGTACATGCTCTGGTTCAAGCATGGATTTACCATCAGTTTCAGCATGTTCAACAGCACCATTGAGTAACTCTAGGATTTGACGAGCATCGCCAGACGGGGCTGCAGACGTAGCAATGAGTTTGAGTATGTCCTCAGTCCAAGACTTTGGATTTAGGGCAGCTTCTGCTCGTTGGCGAGCAATCGCTAACAAACCTTCGTAATCGTACGATGGAATAGGTAAGTGATTTGTGTGGCCGAAACGAGAGATGACAGCATTTTCGAGTACGTCGAGGACCTGTTCTTGACTGATTAGGATAAGCGATATGGTCCCGCTCCCTTCTTGATCTTCATCGATACGTAGGAGTTGGTAAATCAAATCATTTCCTGATTTTCTGAGGAGGTGGTCTACTTCATCGAGGACGATTATCAGGTGTCGTTCATTTGAGCGTAAGAGTCGTCGAAGGCTATTCAACAACTCGCCCATTGAGAGTCCCCTGTCTGGATGTCCCGGATCCAAAGTCTGGACGATGCGCTGTGCAACACGTACATTTGTCGTCGCATTTCTACAATTAATGTGGACGCTCCTAATTTGTCGCTTATTTCTCAGGTGGTGTTCAATGTCTCGGCAAAAGGTCCTTGCAAGTAATGTTTTACCGCTGCCAACTGGCCCTGTAATGACTACGTTTGCACTACTGTTGGGATGAGATATCGAGTGAAATTTAGCTGCAAGATTACTTTGAATATCTTCCCTGCCGACCATTGTTTCTGGTATGAAATCAAAATACAGGGGCCCAGGGTCTAGAAGAATTAGACCCGAACCGATTCGATCAAGATAGTCGCTCATGCTGAATGGCTCTTGTCGCCAACCGTTCTTGAACACTCGCACTCAATCATATTGAAAAACGCGGTCTCAGGGTATCTCATCAAACTGATATCCCATTTCCCACTTCTTTTCACCAAGAGATACTTCGAGTTCATATGGAGTGATCAGCGGCTTTGCATACTTCACTGCATCATCGATGGCAATACGTGGGCATGCCGTATTTACAAATGCGTCAACAGGATAGAAGTCAATTAGTTCTGGACCGACATGTTCTAGGGCGAGAAGATATCCTTTCTTACCGTGTTTTTCGAGGAGTCTTTTCATCCGTAGTGCAAGGGTGCGTCGCATTTGTCCAGGTTTCTCTCCAATCAGAATTCCAAATCGGGTTGCATCCATTGAGGACATGATCAATCCAGATCGTTGTCGAAGAATGCGCTCAATACGTTCAAAGGACATTTCGATTGCATCGCCTGAATAAGGATCGAGCATAGCAAGTGGTTTTCCAGTGTGCAATACCAGGCCAATTGGGTGAAAATCTCCGCTTCCTAGGAAGAGGTAATGTCCAATTGTATCGTCATCCCCAGAATAATTGCAACCAAGAACTTGACCAGGGAATGTTAAACGCGCTCCACCCATCGGTATTGTTACATCGTATCCTGCTTTTTCGAGACGATCATGGAAATCAGGTAAAAGATGAAGGTGTTGGATACTTCCAACAAGACCTAACTTCGTGTCCTTGAGCGGAGTCATTCTTCCGACTGCGTCCATAAAACGCTCTTGAGCTTCTTCTTCTGTAAGTTCAGCATCGAGATTTTGATTTTCCATTCTTCCTTTAGCGATGGCGAGATGCTTGTTCAATATTGGAATAACCGGAGCCAAGTCAGGATCTCCATCATATGTCACGTCAATAAATTGAGTCGGCATACCGGAATCAATATTCATCTGAGAGTGACCCATATGAGCGACTAATTCAACACCCATCATCTGCATTTTATTGTGAACAAGATCACATGCTCCATAACAAGGGTCAGCTGCCAGTACGACTTTTGCACTTGAAGCAGTTTCAATTTCGTCCATCATTTCTAATGCTTGCATTTTCAATCCTTCAGGAACTTGCAAGGCTACAAGTCGATGATCGTTTTCTTGAATTCGTCCAATCAGTTCATCAAGTTCGAAATCGTGTCTATTCAAGTCCATTATACCACCTCGTCGAGAAGAACAATCTCTGCTCCTTCCATCGTTAAACGAACAATAGAGGAGATATCGATCGCAGGATATTTCTTTTTGAGCATCTCAAGACCGGGGCCTTTTTCGACAACAGCCACGATTGTTGTGACGTTTGCTCCTGCTTTTTCGACACCTTTGATGACAGCATCGAGTGTCCCTCCAGTGGAAAGGACATCATCGATAATGGCAATTGATTCTCCCGGTTTGATATCGTTGAGATACATACTTCCTTTGGAGTAGCCAGTGTTCTGGTCGATCGTGATTTCTCCGTCAAGTCCGTATGAACGCTTCCTAGCAACAACTTGTGGCAAACCAGTTCGAAGTGATAGTGACGAAGTAAGGGGCAATCCCATTGCCTCAATACCAAGAAGCAAGTCGATTTTATCCCACTGGACTGAATCAAAAACAAGGTCGACTACTGCTTGAAAGACATCCGCTTCTAATCGAGGTACACCATCGGTAAGAGGGTGAATAAAGTAAGGGTAATCGCCCTTCCAAACGACAGGTGCCTCTTTGAGGGAGGCAGTCAATCGTTGAATAGGATCGAACATGATTCCACGTCGTTTCTCAAATTTCAGAAAGATACTCGACGTATTCATCTGGTTCGAGTAGATTCTCCATATCCAATTGGAATGGTTGTAGGACAAGAATCCAGCCCAAATCATAAGCAGATTCATTGACGAGATCTGGATTGATTTCAACCTCTCCGTTTACTTCAGTAATTGTTCCTGAAAATGGAGCGCTAAAAGCTATTTTTTCTTCAGAAGTCCACAATGAGAACATGTCTTGTCCCTCATCAACGACCGTTTCGGCCTGAGGAAGAATAACGCGGAGAACTTCGCCAATTTCTACTCCGAGAAACTCGCTAATGCCGACCATGATCTTCTCATCATCTTTTTCTTGATACCATAAATGGTCAATCGAATATTTACGATTGTGGGCTATGTTAAACTCAACGACTTCTTCATCCAAGTCATGTCACCTATTCGCGGCTCTTTCAACTCCTATTTGAATCATCGCTATTTTTGATGTGACGTGGTGATTACACATTCATTAAGTGAGATGCGCCCTTGCGTTGGATTGGTGAGAGTTTGGATTACAAATCAACAGACGAACAAGACATGATTCGAGAGATGGTCAGAGACTTTGCAGAATCCGTTTTGGCTCCAACAATCGAACATCGAGATAAAAACCAAATCCCTCCCTCAGAGGAATGGTCTCAATTCATTGAATATGGTTTGCAAGGTGTTACAATTCCAGAAGCCTACGGGGGTTCTCCAGTTGATGACATCTCAGAATCAATTATCGTTGAGGAACTTGCTCGAGTCGATCCTTCCTTCTCAGTAATGTACTGTGTTCACGTTGGACTATGCGCTAAGACAATAGCACTTCACGGGGACGATTATCAAAAAGAAACTTACCTAAAAAGGCTTGCTGAAGGCGATGTAGGTGCATACTCACTTTCTGAAGCAGGAGCAGGTACAGATGCTGCGGCTATGACTTGTAAAGCTAAACTTTCAGAGGATGGAACACATTACGTTCTCAACGGAGAAAAGATGTGGGTCACGAATGGGGCTCAAGCAAAAATCATTGTTCTCTTCGCAAAAGATGTTGATCACCCAGATTATGGTGTCAAGAAGCACGGTGGAACAACTGCATTTATTGTAGACTCGTCGTTTGAAGGTTTCACTGTTGGAAAGAAGGAAGATAAACTCGGAATACGATCTTCTGATACATGTACGCTTATTCTAGAGAACTGTAAAGTTCCAGTTGAAAATGTATTGAAGGGTGCTGGAAATGGTTTCCCAATCGCTATGAATGCTCTGGACAATTCCCGAATTGGTATCGCTGCACAAGCTCTTGGAATTGCACAAGGTGCTTACGAAGCATCACTTCGTTATGCTCACGAAAGAGAAGCCTTTGGAAAACCTATCGCCCATCATCAGATGATTATGGGCTACCTTGCTGATATGGCAACAAGAATTGACGCTGCACGTCATCTTGTCTACAAGGCATCTTGGTCCAAGCAACAGCATTACGAGCATGGAGGGCCACGTCACTCTAAAGAAGCGAGTATGGCTAAATTATTCGCAGGAGATACCGCAATGTGGGTCTCTGAGCGTGCGATTCAGATTCACGGCGGCTATGGATACACCAAAGAATTCCCTGTGGAGCGATTTTTCCGTGATGCTAAGATTACACAAATCTATGAGGGAACTCAAGAAGTCCAGCGTATCGTTATTGCTAGAAGTCTTCTTTGATCACTTGTAATCATAAGATAGAACAGAGAATACAGCCCTTTTTCTTCCAATGTTCCAACTTGCGATATGAGCGTCAATTTCAACGATATGATTTGTTTGGAAATTGTTGACTAAATCATTTGCACTTGATTCGAATAGAAGTTCAACCTCTATTGAATCATCTTCGACAAGGTTTCCGATAATGGTTTTTCCATTTTTGAATGCACTAGGCGCCATTAGAGTTGATTCGATTTTGCCAATTTTCACTTCAAAATGATAGCCAAGATTCTTCGTTTTTTCGACAGCATCTCTTATTTGGCTGCTAAGTTTCATTGAGTTCATAACTTCAATCATTTGTAGATGGTTTGGTCCAGAGGTTGTTGTCTGAGTCGTTTTCTCTTCAGATACATTTACTGCTTCCTGTGGAGTTTGATCTACTTCGGTTTCAGTGGTTGAAACCTCTTCAAGTTCCAAATCGATTTCTTCCATTGATTTTTCAAGTTCTTGTTCAGCGGCAATTCTAGCAGCCTCTTGTTCAGCCGCTTTCCTAGCAGATTCTTGTTCAGCTGCAATTCTGGCAGCCTCTTGTTCAGCAGCAATTCTGGCAGCCTCTTGTTCAGCAGCAATTCGAGCCGTTTCAGCAGGATCTGGGATTCCTAGTGGCAATCCAATCTGTTCAAAATATGTGAATAAATCACCTACAGTAACTGTTTTGTCATTATCTGAATCAAGGAGTGTGAGAAGGCCATTGATGACCCAAGCAGGGGGTGAAGTTCCTGTCGTCTTTTCCAATGCAGCGGAAAGTTCGTGCGGTTGAATGACCGCATCATTATTCGAATCAATCGTGTTTGCAATCTCTGCACCAGTGAGTCCAGAACCAAGCAACCAACTAGTGAATTGCTCGTTTAGTTGACCAATCATCGGGTTTGTGGAAACCATTTGTTTGATGTGGTTTCTCATTTTTTCTTGGACCATACTCTTAGCAGCAGACATAGTACTCATTCACTCCATTTCGCCGTAGGGTATCAAACTGTCTGCGACGGGAATTGAAGTTTTGGCCAATGATTAAACTCATCCTCATGCCATGAGAGGGTGCATAGAAGAGTTTCAATTTGTTCTAAACTTGTTAGATTACGAGCGATTTGTTCTCGATGCAACCAGTTTTTGAGAGCACCAAGTTTTGGACCTTGATGCATATTTGTTTGGGCCATTATCCATTCACCGGTTGCTAATGATTTAGAATTATCACTTGTATTCAGCCCCTCGTTTCTCGATATTCGTTGTTGAATATCATCACTCGAATGACTGCCATGATTCATAGGTGCAAAAAGAGATTCAATTCGAAGGTGTTGTTGAGCCCAATCTCCGAGAACATATTGATGTATACGTAGGCTTGAATCCAAGAGTTCTGGAATATGGCCTAAACAAGAGTGTCGGAACAAAAGCGTCTTCTTCTCTTGATTGCTAAGTTTCATTGTTCTGGTAATGGTTTCGCACATTTGACTTGGTACATCCCGTAAAAGAACTACAAGTCGATCAAGAACATCATCTCCTTCAACCGAGTCGAGTTTAGAAATACGATAATCATCTAACATCCAATCGGAATCAAAAATTTGACGAAGAATCCCATCATCAGCCATCCGTTGAAGAATAATTGAAGCGTTTTTTCCTAAGAGAATTCGTTTTAATTCTGACCAGATTCTTTCAGGAGCTATCTTTGAAAGCATACTCCTGGTTGTTCTCAAAGCATTCGATAAGCCACGTTCAGGTTTCCAAACACCTGCAAGTCCTTGGTCCATGAATCGATAGGTTCGTAAAATTCTCAAAGCGTCCTCAGAGAGTCTTGATTTGGGTTCACCGACAGCACAAATACGATTTCT
>Ga0208277_1000954_pt1 | contig 17077 bp, 19 predicted proteins | sample ETNtaG_5_FD_185782 | JGI IMG/M metagenome (GOLD analysis project Ga0208277, IMG submission 185782) | Marine microbial and viral communities from oxygen minimum zone, Eastern Pacific Ocean - ETNP201406SV205 (SPAdes) (version 2) | ecosystem: Environmental > Aquatic > Marine > Oceanic ...
TGGAAATAATCATGATTCCGACAGTGCTCGCCATCTTGAAAATTATGGTGATAATACTGTTGTTTGCAATGCCCTTGGGTACAGTTTTAACGCTGATGGAACGCAAGTGGTCCGCTATGATACAGGATAGGGTAGGACCCAACAGAGCCAACATTGGCAAATTTACCGGGCACGGAGCTTTGCATATTGCTGCGGATGGTCTGAAATCGATCTTCAAGGAAGATACAATACCTAAAGGTGCAGATGGTTTTTTATATTTAATTGCCCCATTTTTTGGCTTGATTGCCGGAGTTGCAACTTTTGCAATCATACCACTTGCTGGACCTATAGGTGATTTTACTTTTCAAGTTACAGATATAGAACCCGGATTGCTCTTCATTTTTGCCATCACTTCACTTAGTGTTTATGGAGCAGTTCTGGCCGGAACAAGTTCCAACAGTAAATTTGCTTTACTAGGAGGAACCCGTGCTTCAGCACAAATGATTTCCTATGAAGTCTTCATGGGTCTAGCATTGATGGGTGTTTTTATGGTTTATGGCACAACGCGCGTGAGCGGGATTGTTGAAGGACAAAATGAATACTGGTTTGGAAATATAATACCAATGTGGGGTGTTTTTACGCAGCCTCTCGGATTTGTGTTATTTTTTACGGCATTAGTAGCGGAAACTAAACGAGCTCCTTTTGATGCACCTGAGGGGGAATCAGAAATTGTTGCTGGGTATTTTCTTGAATATTCTGGAATGCGCTGGTCAGCTTTTATGCTCGCGGAATATGTAGCACTCGTCGGTGTTGCTTCCTTAATCACCACGCTATTTTTCGGCGGTTATCATGTCCCATGGTTGCACCTCTGGGAGGATGCGCCACAATGGATCGTGACAATTATGCAATTAATAAAGTTTTCTATTTTTACAGTATTTTTTTGTTGGTTTCAAATTCAGTTACGCTGGACAGTTCCAAAATTTCGCTTTGATCAGACAATGGCACTCGGCTGGAAAAAACTGCTACCACTGTCTCTGGTTAACGTGTTTGTTACAGCGTTTGTGATTCTTGCTTTTGGATGATACATTGAGGAAAAAAGGTTTAAGAGTAATTAATGGACTTAACTTTTATGCGTCAGGGTTATGAGAACCGTGGACTGACTAAAAAACAGTTAAATACTGATCCTTTTCTGCAGTTTGAAGCATGGTTTGACGAAGCAAACACCAAAGAACCGATTCCAAATGCTATGAGCCTGGCCACTGTTGGAAAGTCGGGTAAACCGATGTTGAGAACAGTTCTACTAAAGCTGTTTGATGAAAATGGATTCGTTTTTTTTACCAATTTTAAAAGTAGGAAAGCAGCTCAAATTGAGGAAAACCCAAATGTGGCAATTCTTTTTAATTGGGTAGCAATGGAACGTCAGGTAAGCATAATCGGAGTCGCGGAAAAAATTAAGACAAGTGAGTCCCTAAAGTATTTTATGAGCCGTCCCCATGGAAGTCAACTAGGAGCATGGGTTTCAGATCAAAGTTCAGTATTATCCTCAAGAAAAATTTTGGAAATGAAGCTTGAGGAAATTAAGCGTAAATTTGGAAAAGGTAAAATTCCATTACCAGATTTTTGGGGAGGTTACAGGATTAAACCAGAAAATTTCGAATTTTGGCAGGGATGTCCTGACAGGCTACATGACCGGTTTTTGTATACAAAAACTGCTGACGAATGGGGCATCGAACGTTTAGCACCATAATAAAATATTGATTATAATGTTAAGAAAAAAAATATATTGTTTTTGGAGGATTAATGGAATTAAAGGTCAAACAAGTTAAAAGACATGACGGAGTAAGGGAGGCATTATATTTTCCTGCACTTTTTGTAGGATTTAGACTTACAGTTAAGCATTTTTGGCGTAATCTTTTTGGTTCAAGAGATGTAGTGACAATCAATTATCCTGAAGAAAAACGTCATGTTTCTGCGCGTTGGCGTGGGCGTCACCGTCTGACGCGACGTGATAATGGTTTTTTGAGTTGTGTTGCCTGCTACATGTGTGAAACTGTTTGTCCGTCAAAATGTATTCACATAGAAGCCGGCGAGCATCCTGACCTTTCGGTTGAAAAATATCCTGTAGTTTTTAATATTGATGAACTGCGCTGTGTTTTCTGTGGACTCTGCGTTGAGGCATGTCCAAAAGACGCGATTAGAATGGACACAGGTGTTATCTCAATGGCCTATACATCACGACAAATGTTTGATTTTACAAGAGATTTACTTAGTGATAATTATGATCCAAAAGATCACTCTAATCCAAAGTATGGAGACCATGACCTCCCGACCCCCACCAATCAGCAGGAAGCTTTACCCAACTCCCAAGGGGTGCCTGCGAGATAAATTATTTCATGGAATTCTCTAACGAAGTTTTCACGCCTGAAGAAAAGAAAATACTTTCTTTTTATGTTAGCAATACAGACCGTTCCGTTTTTGTGCTCACCAATCTCCCAGAAGTGATCAAGGGCGCACTATTTTCCCGTTATTCCCGCTCAACACTGGGACTTCGTTCATTACTGCTCAGAGATTTTATTCAGGAGAAAAATTCAAAATTTTCGGAAATTCAAGCCGGTACAGAAAATCCTGATTCTGCAAGAAACTCTAAACTCGCCATTGAATCTGCACAAAAATTTTATGACAGAATTCTTGATGGATATGGAGATGATTCAATTGGTGAACTGGGGGGCGCACATTTGGCACTGGAAAACATTTCTATACTAGCAACTAAAACAGTCCAGGACTCTCGCATTGGAGGTTCCCCTTTGGAAAAATCAACACGCTATGTTAGTTTCGCTGATAAAATAGGGATAACACCAGGGGAGTCAGAATTCCGTTTTTATCAGGAACCAACTTTACTGGATTCTGTCCATAGAGACTTGTATCTTGAGAATTGCCGAAATTTGTTTGACACCTATATCCGTTTTACTGAACCTATACGTAAACACGTACGGAAATTAATGCCCCGTGAACCGCAAATAAGTCAGGCTGCCTACGAACGTTCTGTGGTTGCACGTGCATATGACATTCTACGTGGTCTTTTACCAGCATCAACAATGACTAACATGGGTGTTTTCGGAAACGGTCGTTTTTTTGAAACTCTGATTACAAAATTAAGATCGGAACCATTTAGTGAGTTGAATCAAATTGCCCAATTTACCTTCGAAGAACTTTCAAAAGTTATCCCTTCGTTTATCCGACGAGCTGACGCGGAACATCGTTCTTTTCAGGATTATCGTAATTTTAATCTGGCACAGCAACAACTCGTTCGAAATTTTGCATCAGCTCATCTGGGAGAGTTAACAGCAGAGTTAGCAGAATCTGTGTGTTTAGTCGATTATGATCGGGAAGCAGAAACCAAACTGCTGGCAGCATTACTTTACAGCCAGTCTGGATTGACTTTGCAGCAAATAAGAGGAAGTGTCAGATCAATGCCGCAGACAGAAAAAACAAGACTGATCAAGCAGGCAATTGATTTAAGATTACACAGGCGTCATAAACCTGAACGAGGATTGGAAATGGCATTTTATACTTTTGATATTTTGGGTGATTATGGCATGTATCGCGATTTACAACGTCACCGCATGCTCACCCAGGAACGCCAACCTCTAACAACACGATATGGTTATGATACTCCAGATGAAATAGAAGATGCTGGTTTAGGCGCAGAGTATCACAGGGCAATGGTCCGTTCAGCAGATGCTTTCGAAACGATTGTAAAAGATTTTCCACATGAAGCACAATACGTGGTACCAATGAGCTACAATATTCGTTGGTATGTACATATAAATTTGCGGGCTCTGATTTGGTTGACCGAAATCCGTAGCACTCCGCAGGGACATACCGGTTATCGTAAAATTGCCCAGGAAATGTTCAGGAAAGTAGAAGCTGTTCAACCGTTACTTGCGAAATATATGAAATTTGTTGATTTAAATGAATATTCACTGGGGCGTTTGAGTTCAGAACAACGCCAGGAAGATAAACATGTTTGAGTAAATCTCTTGAGTTTAAAGTTTGATGTTCTCATTTTGTGGGTGTACATTAGCAAAACTTGAACTGTTAATGTTTAATCAATTTAAAAGGAGTGTATGATGCAAGAAAATTTAAATGTTATTGACCACCCGCTAGTTCAGCACAAACTTTCTCTGATGCGTAAAAAAGGAACCTCTACTCAAAGTTTTCGGACTTTGATCCGGGAGGTCGGAACTTTGCTCGCATACGAAGTTACTAAGGATTTACCCCTAATTTTTCAGGAAATTGAGACTCCGTTGATGAAAATGGATGCTCCTTTTTTGGAGGGGAAAAAACTCTGTCTGGTTTCGATTTTAAGAGCAGGCAATGGTTTGCTAGAAGGTTTTATGGATCTTGTTCCGTCAGCTAGGGTCGGACACATCGGTCTTTACCGTGATCCTGAAACCTTAGTGGCTGTTGAATATTATATGAAACTGCCGTACTTAATCGATCAGCGTCTTGTTCTGGCTCTGGATCCGATGTTGGCTACGGGTCATTCTTCTGCAGCAGCAGTGACGAGATTAAAGGAAAACGGTGCTGAAAATATTCGATTTATCTGCCTGCTATCTGCACCGGAAGGGATTGAATATTTCAACAAGGAACATCCTGATGTTCCTATTTTTACTGCGGCAGTTGATGAAAAATTGAATGATCATGCTTACATTTTACCAGGCTTGGGAGATGCAGGTGATCGTATTTTTGGGACAAAATAAGAATGGAAGTCAGCTCAAACAAAACTTTTAAAGTCAGTGCGGACATTGATTCGGTCTGGGCTGTTTTGAATGATCCGGAACAAGTAGTTGTTTGTGTTCCTGGTGCGCAACTTACAGAGACTCTTGATGAAGACCATTTCAAAGGCAAAGTCACCCTTAAAATAGGTCCAGTAACAGCAAAATTTAATGGAAAAGTTGAGTTCACTCAGCGGGATAGTACCAAACATGAACTTAGGATGGAAGGGACGGGAACAGACATCAGCGGAAAAGGTGGAGCTTCGATGAAATTGTCGCTCAGTCTCAAAGGAATTGAAGAATCTACAGAGGTAACGAGCATTATGTCAATCTCAATCACAGGACGGATAGCTCAGTTTGGCTCTCGTATGATAGAAGCAGTGAATAATAAACTCTTTGATCAATTTACACAAAACTTTTCGACCTTGATGTCTAATCAAAATAGAGAAGCAGATGCTAATACTATTTTGCGGGAAGCAGAGCCGGTAAAAGCCGCATCACTTGTTGGTTCAGTTGTTGTGTCTGAACTAAAAAAGAAGTTCGGCAAAAAAGTAGAGTAGGAATGAAAAACTTCCGGTACAATCATATTATTTGCTGCCAATGATTTCTGCCATTATACTGGCCGCCGGCGAGTCCCGGAGAATGGGAGTGCAAAACAAACTTCTGCTGCAGATTGATTCAGAGGTCCTGATCCGAAAATTTGTGAAATCTGTCTCTAACTCATTAGTGGATGCTGTGCTGGTGGTTGTTGGTTTTGAAGCAGAAAAAATCAAAGCTGTTCTGCATGATCAAGCTGTGAAATTTGTGGAAAATCCCAGCTACGAAGAAGGTATGACCACCTCAATTCAGTCCGGTGTAAAAGCTTCGTCAAACGAAAGTACTGGATTGATGATTTGTCTAGCGGATATGCCTTTCGCAGAAACCTCCGATTTAAATCTTTTAATTCAGGCATTTAATGATTACCGGAGTACAGAAAGTTCACTGATTATTGTACCTGTTTTTCAAGGAAAGCGGGGTAATCCAGTATTGTTCTCTGAGGTATTCAGAGACAAAATATTGACTCACAAAGGTGAAGGTTGCAGAGAAATTGTCAGGCAATTCCCCCATTATGTAAAGGAAGTCAGTATGGAGAATGATAACCTACTAAGAGATATTGATACTCCGGAAGATTATATGTTTGTTACCTGATTCAATTAAATTGTAAAAAAATGTCTAACGAATACTTTGAAAAAGTATCACAGTTGAATAAAGCAGAAGTTCCATTTGCAGTTGCGACTGTGATCAAAATAACCGGTTCAGTTTCCGCAAAAACAGGGGCAAAATCAATCATTGACGGGAATGGAGAAACATTATTTGGCTGGGTCGGTGGGGGATGTGCTGAGGAAGCTGTGCGAGAGGCAGCGCTGGAAAGTTTGCGTGACGGACAAACTCGTATTGTACCACTTGATCTTGATGATGAAATATTAGGAGTCGGTATGCCATGTGGGGGCACGATGGAGGTTTATGTAGAACCTTATATGCCACGACCGGAATTGATTATTGTTGGGCACGGACGCATTGCTGAAGTTTTGGCGCAACTTGCAAATACGGTGCATTTTTCTATCACTGTCAATGATTCCAGTGCAACTCGTGAAGCGTTTCCAATGGCCGAGCGTTTGATTACTTCGGATCTGGATTTCAGTCAAATGCAGATTGGTCCGTTTACTTATGTGGTTGTCGTTACTCAGCATAAAGGTGATCAGCATTCTATAAAAAAAGCTCTAGAGGGACAAGGTCCTTACATTGGTTTGGTGGCCAGCACTAAGCGTGCGAAATTGGTCTTTGAATATTTGCTTGATGAGGGTGTAACTCCAGAAGAGTTAAAACGTGTACATTCTCCGGCAGGTTTGGATTTTTCTGGAACGACTCCGGAGGAAATTGCTCTGAGTATCGTTGGTGAAATGGTTTCCATCCGCCGCGGAGGTACAGGAAAGTCGATGATGGAATTGAGGTAGGTTTTTTCTGTGTGAATTATTAACATCAGAGGTCCTGATATAAAAAACTTGTTGCCTTGTTTACGAAAGTCTGTTTCCCGAAAGAAAATAATTCTAAAAAAATTTATCTATACAAATCTGAATCTATCCTCAAAAATCTGTGAGGGATTTTAACTGGTAAATGCAAAATTCTCCGTTGACAGCAAAAGTCCGTAAGGATTTTCCGATTCTCAAAAGGGAAATTCATGGGCACCCATTGGCCTATCTCGACAATGCGGCCACCACGCAAAAACCAAAATGCGTAATTGACGCCCTGGTGAATTTTTATGAAAAGCATAACAGCAATATTAGTCGGGGTGTTTACACACTTGCCGAAGAGGCAACCGAAATATACGAAGATGGCAGGGAAACGGTCGCAAAATTCATTGGTACGGCAGATTCAGGGAAAATAATTTTTAGTCGTGGAACAACTGAATCAATCAACCTTGTTGCTGCGGCGTGGATTCAACCAAAATTGAAAGCCGGTGACCGGATTATCGTTACTGAAATGGAACACCATTCCAACTTGGTACCATGGCAGTTAGCGGCCCAAACTTCAGGAGCAGAACTTCTTTACTGGCCAATCAATCTAGAAAGTGAAAAATCTGGAATAGGTTCTTTGGATCTGCAAAAGTTTGAGGAAATGCTGAAGAATGCGACTAAAATCAAACGGGGTATCCGCCTGCTTGCGGTGACCGCAGTTTCAAATGTCTTAGGAACGGTGAACCCAATTGCTGAAATCGTTAAAATTGCTCACTCTCATGGTGTTCCGGTTCTAGTGGATGCAGCGCAGGCTACAGCGCGGATGCCGATTGATGTGGCTAGATGGGACTGTGATTTTCTCGCTTTTTCAGGACACAAAATTTACGGCCCTACAGGTATCGGTGTGCTTTACGTAAAAAATGAACGTCTAGAAGAAATGCAACCGTTTCAAGGTGGCGGCGGGATGATACGTCAGGTTGACAGACAAACTTCTACCTGGGCTGATGCTCCGCAAAAATTCGAAGCGGGTACGCCTCCTGTTGCGGAAGTATACGGATTGACTGCAGCAGTAGAATATCTTTCGGATATCGGAATGCAGGAAATTCAGCAACATGAAATTGAACTGACAACTCATGCTTTAAAAAGATTTGCTGAGTTTAATGATCTGGAACTATACGGACCTCAGGATATAAACAGCAGAAGCGGTGTGTTAAGTTTTAATCTGAGGAATGTGCATCCGCATGACGTTGCACAGGTTCTTGACGAAAGTGGAATTGGGGTGCGTGCCGGTCATCACTGTACTCAGGTACTGCACAAACGTCTCGGCATTGTGGCTAGTGTTCGCATGAGTTTTGGACTTTACAATAACACTTCCGAAATCGATCTTTTGATTTCTGCACTGGATAGGTGTAGGCAATTATTTATAGAATAAAATTATAAAAATCAAAGTTTTTATTGGCAGTATTTAATCTGAATTCATTGATGAGGGACTGAGAGAAGGATTTTGAAAGATTAAATTCATAAAAACTAAACTGTTTTAACAGGCAAAATATGATGATGAGTGGAAAGGGATATCTATACTTTAAAAGCAAAAAAACATTAATGAAAATATACGAAAAACCTGCCATAAGAAATATAAAATTATTATGCTGCATTTACTGAAACCGGATTCAATATGACAAAACCTTCCATCTATCGTGATTTGCTGCTTGAGCATGCACGGCATCCTAACAATTGTGGACGTTTGGAGAGTCCGGACCTGCGGGCCACTGCATTTAATCCACTGTGCGGAGACGAATTGGAGTTGACATTGGCTTTGTCTGAGGACATCATTCAGGATTGCAAAACGAAGGTACGCGGATGTTCAATTTGCCAGGCTTCTGCCTCAATGATGAGTGACTTAATTTTAACAAAGACTCTTCAGGAAGCAGAAAAGATCAGTAAGGTGTTTACTGAAAGTCTGACTAAAGAGAATGAGGTAATTTCGGAATCCCTCGATTCCTTGCGCCCCTTGATTGCCTTGAAAAAACACCGCAGCAGAATCAAATGCATGAAATTGGCGTGGGACGCACTTGAAGATTGTGCCCGACAAAATCAAACTTGAACCAGGCCTCAAGGATGTATAAAGAAGATAAAGAAAAAATCAAGCAGATGCTGGAGGAGCAAAATTATGTTTCAGATTCCGCAATTGTCATGTCGGTATATTTAGCGAAAACATTGCAAAAACCTTTGCTCGTTGAAGGTCCGGCCGGCGTTGGGAAAACAGAAATTGCGAAAGTAATGGCAAAAGCTCTTAAAACGGATTTAATACGACTACAGTGTTATGAGGGGCTTGACGTGAATATGGCGCTTTATGAGTGGAATTATCAGCGTCAGTTACTGCACATCAAACTTGAAGAAGGTAGCGATAAATCCTTGGCAGAGAGAGAGTCTACAATTTTCAGCGAAGAATTCTTGCTGAAACGTCCTTTGTTACAGGCGATCACGCATCAAAAACCACCGGTTTTATTAATTGATGAACTTGACCGTTCAGACGAGGAATTTGAAAGTTTTTTGCTGGAAATTCTATCTGAATGGCAAATTACAATTCCTGAAATAGGCAGCATAAAAGCCAAAGAAAAACCCTATGTGATTTTGACTAGCAATCGAACCCGAGAATTATCAGATGCGGTACGCCGCCGCTGCTTTTACCTATGGATGGATTATCCGGAATATAAAAAAGAATTGGCGATTGTGCGTAGCAAAGTTCCCGGATGTGATGTTCGGCTGGCCAAACAAATCTGTGTATTTATGGAACTGATCCGTAAACAAAAACTTGAAAAAGTTCCAGGAGTCGCTGAAACTTTGGATTGGGCAAGATCGCTGGTCACATTGCATCAGGACCATCTCGATCCTGTCATGGTTGAATCAACGCTAGGGATTGTTTTCAAAGACCGTATGGATGTACAGTATGTAAAGGATTCTCTGAGCGATTTGTTTGAAGAAGTGGGTGTAAAAATCAAAGAGCTTCCTGTAGAATAAGTACTCGCTAATTATAGTGGCGATAACTGATTTAGACTTCAATTATTTTCTAATCTCTTCAATGCCGAGTGACAAAAACAGAATTTTTCTTTTGGCCCTGGCTGCACTTGTTGGTGCAGCCGCGCTATATATGAATGCAAATAAAGGTGCAGATTATCCTGTTGCATCAACTTCAAATCAAGAGGGAATTGTGACCAATACAGCTTCAGCAGATACCATCACTACCACAAGCGGTTTACAGTATCGTATAATAACAGAAGGTTCGGGGACTGAAAGCCCTGGCCCAAGCAGTCTTGTAACAGTACATTACATAGGCAAATTGACTGATGGAACTGAATTTGACAGTTCTTATAAACGTAATCAGCCCGCGACTTTTCCTGTAAATGGTGTTATCCGAGGTTGGACAGAAGCTCTGCAGTTGATGCACGTGGATGATAAGTGGGAACTGACGATTCCGCCTGATTTAGGTTACGGTAGTCAAGGTGCAGGTAACGCAATTCCTCCGGATGCAACCTTAATTTTTGAAGTGGAGCTTCTTGAAATAAAATAAAGTTTTTTGCTTTTGTAAAATTCCTGAAAGCCATACATAGTCATTTCGAGCATAAGGTTAAATCTTCATCGTATTATTGCTGTCGCGCAGACAAGATTTCTCTCTTCACTCGAAATTACACGGCTTCAGGTATTTTTGTTCATCAGATTTGATAAAGCGTCATTTTTTTTAACTCTGGCGTCGTACTCCCGTAACCTCCAACGCTTCTCTCCATACTTTGATATCCAGCAAAATCAAGACTTGACTGCGAAACTTTTTAGACTTTTTAATTACTATTTCTGCAAGTCTTTGAGTGTGTCAATTATTTCCTGAAAAATATGCTGTACCATTTTTGAGGTCATTGGGCCCCGATTGATCGAAATTAAGCGGTCAAGCAACTCTATTTCCCTTTGTGGGACTAAAACTTCCGTGTTTTCTTTTTGCTTAATTGCTCCAATTTTCATTACGCATTTAGCCCGTTCATTCAGCAATGCCAATAATTCTGCATCCAATTCATCTATGCGCCCCCTTAATTCATCCAAATAATTCTCCCTAGATTATTGTAATTAAGTCCTAAATCAAACTCAAAATTTTGAATTTTAAGAAATTAATAAAAAAGTGACCGTAAGTATAAGTAGCAAAAAGTTCAGAAAACGCAATAGCTAGGATTAAACTTGTCAATATTTCTGGAATAATCTTGTATTTAACGCAGAAAAGGCATAGTATCAAACGATTAACTTTTTTATGAAATGGATCTTTTTTAAAGATAATTTTAGATGCGGGGCAAACTAATTGCGGGAAACTGGAAAATGAATGGCTCGTTCTCACTGATTGACGAGATGTTTAAAGTGCTATGTCCATCGGTGGAAAAAGGTGTTTGTGAAGTTGTGATTTGCCCTCCTGATGTATTAATCTCTTCAATGAAAAAGAAATTTGAAGGGACGATGATAGAAGTTGGTGCGCAAAATGTTCATTCTGAAGTATCAGGAGCTTTTACTGGGGAAACGTCCGTATCATTACTTCAGGAATGCGAGGTTCATTGGTGTATTGTCGGACATTCAGAACGAAGGATGCTGTTTGACGAAACTGACGAATTTATCCGGAGTAAAACTGAAACTCTACTCAAACACGCTATCCGCCCGATTCTCTGTGTTGGGGAAACGTTGGAGCAGCGCGAATCAGGAAATTATGAGGAAGTAGTTTTTGCTCAGTTAGGCAAAGGATTGTCCGGATTAGAGACAGATGAACAACTCCGTTGCGTAGTAGCCTATGAACCCATCTGGGCAATTGGTACAGGTAAAACTGCTACACCAGAACAAGCCAACTCAATGCACAGATTAATCCGCAAAGAGTTGGAATCAATAGCAACTAAGAAAGTTGCTGAAAAAATGCGGATCCTTTACGGTGGAAGTGTAAATGCAGAAAATGCGGAGACTTTACTTTCTCAATCTGAAATTGATGGTGTGCTTGTTGGCGGGGCTAGCCTTAAAACTGAGGTGTTCCCACAAATTGTAAAAGCGGGCAGCTGATTAATAAATTCTATCTTGACGATTATTTATGTTTGAATTAATTCTTGTTTTTCACATTATCGCTTGTATTTTGATCATCTTTTTTGTTCTTCTTCAGTCAGGCCGCGGAGCTGAACTGGGAGCTGCCTTCGGTAGTGTGGGTCAGGCAAACTCGGTACGTGGAAGCATGACAGGTGTAGGAAAAATTACAACTGGGGTGGCGATTGTTTTCATGCTGACCTCTTTGTCACTAGCTTATCTTTCGTCAGATACAGCACGTGATTCAGTAGTTCGGGATTTTAAGCCGGCTGCGACAGTACCTAAAGAAAATCAAATGCTTATTCCGGAAGTAGAAGCAGAAGCGGAAAAAATTGTGGAGATTCCTGCAGTTAAATTAGAACAAAAAGCAGCGCCTCCTGTCGACTCTTCATCCGGAAACTAATATTGTTGAATCAGATCCACCCAACCAATCAAAAACGCTCTATGCGTTGTTATATTTCTTTTGTCGTTCTTTTGTGAATATTTTTAAAGTGTTCAATCAGGAGTGGCACCTTTCTTAGTCTTATCTGTTTTCTTACTAGAAGATTACTGTTTCTCTGACTTTTTCATTAAATTATTTTCTAAGTCTTTCTTTTTTATATAGTTCTTCGAGCCTGATCGATGTAGGCCTTCACAATGATACTTGTGAATAATTAAAGCTTTAAAAAATAAATCATTTCACTTTGATGGGCTTTATTTAAATTTTTCAAAGGATTGCCACGTTCTAACGCTGTTTCAAGTAAAATAACAGACTGGTTACCCATTTCAACCAAGGATTCATCACACTCTGCCCACGGATGTTCTAAATGTACAAACACAACAAGTGATTGCTAGCAAATGAGATTGCTATAGGACTTGAAGGACACAAGTTAATTTCCTCTGCAAAATCATCTAATTGATCAATACTATCCATAACAAAGCACCTAACTTTTTGCTGCAACAATTTTTACTGAACCAATATTCATATTTCTTAGGTCCAAGGCATAGAGAAAGTTTTTAGATTGGTAAAGCTTTTCATGGCTTCAATTACACCTTCTTTGTATCCCAAACCAGAGTCTTTGATACCTCCAAAAGGTGACATTTCAATTCGGTATCCAGGGACTTCCCAAATGTTGACTGTACCATGATTGAGTTCGTTAATGAAACGAGTTATGTCGTCAAGCCGATTGGTACAAACTCCAGAGGAAAGTCCGAAATTGGTACCGTTCGCAACCCTAATTGCTTCTTCAATGTCTTTGACCCGGATTATTGGAATTGCAGGGCCAAATGTTTCTTCCATTACCAGTTCGCAATCCCATGGAACATGATCTACGACAGTCGGAGGAAACAAAGCCCCGTCACGTTGTTTTCCATAGAGTTTCTTCGCGCCTAAAGAAACAGCCTCATTGACCCTACGTTCAAAGAGAATTGCTGAAGCTTCATCGATAACCGTTCCGATATCGCTTTTAGGATCGGAAGGATCTCCACATTTGAGTATTGAGGCTTTCTGAACGATTTTTTCTACCAAGGCATCAGCAACTGATTCTTCGACAAGGATCCTTTTGACGGCTGTGCATCGTTGTCCAGAATTTTTTGTCGCCCCTGCAACTGCAAGGCTAGAAGCACGTTCCAAGTCAGCATCTTCCATGATAATCAATGGAGCGTTTCCTCCAAGCTCCAGAACTGTCCTTCGATAGCCCGCTTTTTCAGCTATATATTTCCCTACAGCAACGCTTCCAGTAAAGGTAACTAGGTCAATGTGGGGGTGAGTGATCATTGCATCTCCAACATCTTCTGGAAGTCCTGTAACCACCTGAAACATTTCCGGAGGCATACCTGCTTCAACGAGGACATCGGCAAGCAAAAGAGCCGTTAGAGGTGTTTTTTCAGTTGGTTTACACACCATTCGATTGTTGGTGGCAATACTGGGCGCGATTTTGTGAGCCACCATGTTAAGGGGGTGATTGAAAGGAGTAATTGCACTAATCACTCCTTGCAAAGGTTCCCTTTGAGTGAAGATCTTTCTTTTCTGTCCATGAGGAGTGAGGTCACAGGAAAAAATCTGACCATCGTCCAGGATACAAAGTTGTCCTGTAAGACTAAACACATCAAAAGCTCGCCCAACTTCATAAAGCGAATCTTTTTTACTCAGACCTGATTCTGCAGTGATGAGGTCCGAGATTTCATCCCGACGAGAGACCAATAATTCCGCTGTTTTAGAAAGAACTTGCTGCCTTTCGTAGCGTGTCAATTTGGGTTGGAAATTCTTAGCAATTTCCATTGTCTGATCAACCTGACCTTTGGAGGCTCGAGGCACACTTCCAACTTTCTCACCATTGAAAGGATTAAATACATCAATAGTCCCGTTTTCTCCATCTACTTTTTTGCCACCAATACGCATTTTTTCATCAATCATTTTTCACTCCTAAATTAAACTTTTGTCCCGTTCAGAGCATATTCAAAAATCTCCCTAGTTCGCAATGAACTCTCTCCGGCACGCTCTATATATTTATCATTGAGAGGTTCGCTTATAATAAAGGGTACATTAGCCTCATGAAGGCTACCATGGGTCCGTAAGCGTTTGCCCTTCAAAGCACTTAGATCGTGATCTTTTTCTCTTCCTCCAATTACGGTATTCTTATCAGCAACTACTGCAAGATCTCCTTCTCGATCTAGAGGTTGTTCGAGTTCTTTTGCTACGTTTTCTGCTGTCCAAACCTGTTCGACTCCTTCAAGTGCTTGAACAAATTCAGCAACCCTATTCCGATCCTGTTCTTTCTTAAGATAGATTCGAACAAAGCCTCCCAGTGCCCCGTGATGCCCGACAAATGCGTCCGTAATGGGGCAAATCACTCTGCAAGTTCCAGAGCCTAGGTTTATATCCAGAGTATCTTGGAGCCAAATCACATTAGGCTCTCCGTTTTCATTCGATTTATCCCCCATTCCATGATCGGCCGTGAGCGCAACCAATGCCCCCAATTCCTGCAAACGTCCAAAGCGTTGATCCATTTCAATATAAAAAAGGTTGGCTTCCTCTGATCCTGGAGCATGGGCATGCTGGATGAAATCAGTGAGAGAAAGGTAAAGCAAGTCAGGTTTAATTTCTTCCAGAAGCTTTATTCCTGCATCAAGTACGAATAGGGAAAGTTCTGCAGAATACATATCAGGGAGAGCCTGTCCGACAAATTCAAGCACGTTTTCTATTCCGTTTTCTTCTATAGTGCATTGGTCAGCGTACTGCGAAGAAAAACTGACTGACCCTCTTGAAAGGTCCATTCCCTTTTGCAGCTGCTTTCGTAGTTTGTCTTTCGCAGTGATGGAAACCACTTTGGCCCCTTCACGAGAGAATTCACTCATAATCGAACGTGAACGCAACAATTCCGGGCCTGTCATCACCACCGGTTCCCCAGTCTCAGGATCTATGTAAAAATTTCCTGAAATTCCATGAATCTCAGGCTCGGTTCCGGTCACTATAGACATATTGTTTGGACAGGTAAAACTTGGCATAGAACCCCGAGCCACCTGATGAAAACCTTCTTTAGCGAAGCGGGCGATATTTGGAATTATACCATCCCGAAACCCGGTTTCAAGGTATTCGGGGTCTCCACCGTCGATACAAACCACAGCCAAAGGTTTTCTGGGCCAGGCATAACTGATACCGTTTAATTCCATACAATTTCCCTTAATTAGATGTTTTTCTTATAAATTTGATTTAAATTTTTTATTGTAAGTTCTGTAAACTCACCTAAATTCATTTGATTGACATTAAATAAAAACTGAGGCAAAAAATTACATATCATTATTGTATCTTATCTATTCATTTGTTCAATAGATAACATTTAATTGATCAGATTATACAAAATTTTAAGTTTTGTAATTTACTAATACAAAGGACGCACTATTATGGAAAATAATCTATCCATTAAGTTCAGGAAACTCGTCAAGTCTCTGATTTACGATTTTTTAATCCTCTCACACTAAGCTACAACATCAATCTCGAAAAAAAATTCAACTGTTAGTGTTTGGATCCTTGAATGGAGTTTAAACTGAATATGAATAGTGACTTTACGACACAACAATAACAATTTTATATAATAATTAGTGTAGACTAATTATTAAAAGATGTATATAATAATTATAATTTAGAATAATTTCTGCTGAGGTTTTTCTATAGTTGATTAAGCAAATTATGAGATAAAATAAATTAAAATATAGTTCCACTCAATATCCATTTTTCAAAGCTCAGCAGGTCATCTTAGGGAAACTGTTGTGATCATCATATAATTTCGATGTTTTTCCGTAATTTTTGTGATAGATTAAGTTTCAATAATAAATTTACAACATGTAAAGCTATGAACGAACATTCACAAGTTATAGAAGAGTATCTGCTTTTACTTTACAAACTGGACCGTTCTGGAGAAAAGGCTAAGGCTGTTACATTAGCAGATCGTCTTGAAACCAGCGCACCTACCGTTCATGCAACAATTGCGAGAATGCAACGTGATGGACTGGTCGATGTTAAAAAATCAAAAGAACTGAACTTGACCAAAGAAGGTCAAAAAGTAGCTGAGAATATCGCATATCGTCATAACCTTTCAGAATATTTTCTATGCAATACACTGGGTATTCCCTGGTATGAAGTTCATCAACACGCACACCGTCTGGAACATGCGATGACACCTGTTGTAGTAGAAAAACTGGCTGAATTTTTAAACAACCCAGAATTTTGTCCACACGGAACACCCATGCCCGGAAGCAACCTGCCGAAAAACACAATCTCGCTCATGGAATCAGAACCGGGAATGACAGTGGAAGTAGCAATGATCGGTGAGGTTTTAGAAGACTCCGTAGATTTGATGAAGATTTTACACGAGCACCGCATCATGCCAGGCAATCATCACAAAGTTGTCGAAAAAACTGAGGTAATGCGTTCAATTTCATTAGAATCTAAAGACGGTCCATCGACTCTACCTTTTCATGTTGCAGAGAATATATTTGTGATTCAAGTTCCATCGGATTAAATCCCACCCGGTAATCATGACTTTCCTTACTAGTAAAAAATGAGATCACCTGCACATTCCTGAGGCTCGAATTTTTTCATCATGTTTATTAGACTCTCCTTTGCATTGCTTTTTCTCATAAATTTTCACTTCGGGTCCCACTGAAATAATGTCTGGATAAATTTTGTAAGCACGATCTTGCCGGGTTTTCTAGAGAACACTTTCTGACTATGAAAAATATAACCAGCCG
>Ga0208277_1000955_pt1 | contig 17072 bp, 14 predicted proteins | sample ETNtaG_5_FD_185782 | JGI IMG/M metagenome (GOLD analysis project Ga0208277, IMG submission 185782) | Marine microbial and viral communities from oxygen minimum zone, Eastern Pacific Ocean - ETNP201406SV205 (SPAdes) (version 2) | ecosystem: Environmental > Aquatic > Marine > Oceanic ...
CTTTTAAAGTTATGGTTCATCTTCAAGAAATCCAGGCAATTTAATATAATTGGAATTAATTTATTTATATTTTTTTCAGAATTTCCCAATGAACAAACGTTTTTATATTAGTTTAATGATGTTAACGTAGTGCAAAATTTTATTTGATCTTCTTAAGCCCACTTTTTTGGGGAAATTTATGATTAGAAAGATTACAAAGGCTTTTAATGAATATTTTTGTGTTTTACTTCATTAGCTGGAAAAAAACAAATGAATGAGATTGCACGTATTAACCCGTCCAAACGCGTTCAAACTGGCGGAATGGTGCTTACTGGTCTAGTGTTACTTGTCTTCAACGCGTAGTTCGTGGTTATTTGCAATTTACCTTAGAGATGTAACTAAAACTTTTTTTGTTTATTTCTTTTCCGCAAACTCCTGTTTCTTCAGTCGAGGTCCTTGGGCAGCGCACCAGGAGAACCGGACCGAGACGATTCGTTCTGAGCAGCTTGGAACAAACCAGCCATCATCTGTTGCATCATTGCCTGTGCTTTTTCTAACTCCTCTGGATCTTGATATCCTTCTCGAACATTCATACTTCTAGTATTCTTCCTCATCTCGTCTGCAAACTGATAGCTACTTGCAGCGTGTGCACTTGTATTGGATGTTTTCAGAATTTCATCAAAATCTTTCATCATAAGCGCTCTACACCCGCCTCCGGTATTCTCTCCTCTCATTTCGCTTCTCAACAAATCTCTGACTGGTCCATACGCTGCTTGTTTACACAGTTCTTGCAAATCAGACCCGGAGTACCCTTTCGTTCTTTCAGCGATTTGCCAAATCGGAGCGCTCGCTTCATTCAGAAAGAACCCCTTCTCTAACTTTTCGTGTTGCAAGGTGACGCCTAAAATCTTCGCCCTTTGCTCTTTATTCGGCAAACCAACCTCGAATGATCGCGGTAACCGTCTCAGAATAGCCTCGTCCACGTCCCAGGGTCGATTTGTCGCCGCTAAAACCATCACTCGCGCATTGGAGTCCGTGTTAAAACCGTCCCACAATGTCATAAACTCCGTCTTCATTTGCGTCACCGCCTCGTGTTCGCTGTTTTTCCTCGTTCCCAGAAAAGAATCAATCTCATCGATGAAGATGATCGATGGCTGTAATTTCCACGCTAAAGTAAACACCGCGGTGACGAGCTTTTGTGCGTCCCCGAACCACTTTGATTGCAACGTGCTTGTTCGCACATTTATGAAGCAAGCTTGCGACTCTTTCGCCAACGCTTTGGCTAATAACGTCTTCCCAGTCCCAGGAGGTCCGTATAACAACACTCCTTTCGCTGGCTTCAACAAATTCGATTTCGAGAACAACTCTGGTCTCACTAACGGCAATATCACGAGTTCCTGCAAGGCTTCTTTCGTGTCTTCTAAACCACCGATGGAGTTGAAAGTCACGTTAATATGGTCCGGGTTCGCCACATCGCTCGCGATCGCGTCTTCGTAGACGTTAGTGACTAATTTAGGGCGTCCTAAACGTTTCGCGATTTCTTTCTTCCTCTGTTCCGCGGCTTTCGAGGTTTGTCTGTTCGGGTCTAAACGTTTCAACCCAAAAGAAAGGACTAAACAACTAAACAGAGCGGAGACGGCGAGAAAAGCAACCTCTTGGAGAAAAGAAGGCGGTTCCGCCGGGCCTCGTTTGTTCGACATGTTCCCGCTCGTCGCTGGGTCGACGCTTTCGCCGGTCCTCGTCCCGCCGTTCTTCTGTCCCTTCTTTCCTTCGTCTTCTTCTTTTCGCGTGGTGGTCGCTATGATTGGAGATTCGTTCGTCGAAAATAAAAGAAGAAAAACTCTGACGGAAAAAATTCCGCGGCGGTGAAAATTTTTTATCCTCAGGACTTGATACAAATGTGGTAAAAATGCTTGATCGTTTGACTCAAAAGTCCTCCTCCTCCTCCTCCTCCTCGAATTTTATTCGTTCGTTCAATTCAATAATGTATTTTTATTTCATTATTATTCTCGCGGCGTCTAAGAACAAGAAGAAGAAGAAGAAGAAGAAGAAGAAGAACAAAAGAGAGAGAGAGAGAGAGAGAGAGAGAGATGAAAGAACATCCTCCCTCAAATCCTCCTTCCCTGAAAATGCTCTCTTCTCCGAGAAAGAGCAGCGGTCTCCTCAACGCGAAGAAATCAACCTTCTTAACGCCTTTCCGACTTGGTCGAAGAAAGAGAGTGGATTTGGGAACGACTATTCACCCCTTGGCGCAAGGGAAGAGAATATGGGACGCTTTCTTAGCCATAGCGGTGATATACAATGCCGTTTTCTGTCCGTTTCACTTGGCCTTTAACGTGGAAATGGGCGCGTTTCACGAGTTGATGTATCGAGTCGTGGACGTCGTGTTTATCGTCGATATATTCGTGAATTTCAACACGGGATTTTATGATGCGGGGAACAACTTAGTCATGGACAGACAACGAATATCGGATCGATACATCACGAGCTGGTTCTCGATTGATGTCATATCGTCAATTCCATTAGATTTAATCTTTAGAGAATCTTCAGTGACCGACAGCGTGTCCGCTTTACGGTTAACGAAGCTTTTACGTATGTTTAAACTGATGAAGATGTTGTCAGTGTTACGAGTGCACCGAGTCCACCGAGCGTTTAACAATCGATGGGACGGAATGCCACAAATTAGATACGCATTGTTAGATATCTTAGGCTATGTTTTGATGACACTTGTGTATGCACACTGGTTCGCCTGTGTGTTTTTCTTTGTCGTGAAAATAGACGGGGTGGAAGACCACGCCTGGTTCGAAGTCGCCAAACAGAAAGGCATATGGGAAGGCGAGTTAATGAGTGATCCATACACGGAATATTCTTTGTCCTTGTATCACGCAGTTATGGTCATGTTTACCATCGATATGAACTTTAAACCAGAATCGAATTTAGAACGCTGGACGACGTTATTCTTTGCGTGTACCGGAGCAGTCGTCGTTTTGTTTTCGCTCACATCGGCGACGAATATTTACCATGACACGTTTGGTCGACAAAGGAGACTGTATAAGAGTCGAATCGATCACGTGAATGAATTCATCAAGAGAAAGAAATTGCCGGATCAATTATCGAATGATTTAATTGATTTTTACGAACATTTAAGAAACGGAGACCATTTCTCCAAACTCACCGCGGATAATGCGATTTTAGAGGAAGTGCCAAAGTCGTTGAAAGGAGAAATATTGTTGAAAATAAACCCGAGTGTCACGAATGGAGAGTTGTTGAAAGGATGTTCGAATTCTTTAAAAGTAGCAATTTTAAAACAATTGGAAATGAAGCATTTAGCGCCAGGAGAAGTTTTCATTCGATACAACGAAACGGCGAAGAATTTATACTTTATCTCCGAAGGTGAGGTCGAGTGTTGGGAAGGCGACGAGCTAGGATTAGAGAAAAGAGGCGAAGCTGTGATATTGACACGGGGCGATTACATTGGCGAAGCGGCTTTGAATGGATTAGGAAGACGAACGATTGGTGGTCAATCGAAAGTTTCGGCAACAGCTTTGTGCTTTTGTGAGGTGCTCGTATTGAGGCGAGAGAAGGCGAAGAAGCTGCTGGATAATTTACCATCCGTAGTGAGAAGAGAATTTGAAGATTTGGTGAGAAAGATATCGGGTGGGGGTATTGGTGACGAGAACGAAGTATTGAACAGAGGGGGAGGACAAGGGGGCATTACGGCCCAAGAATACGAAAGAGTGATAGAAGAGTTGATGGTAGAGAGGACGAAAAGAGAAGAGTTGGAACAACGCTTGCACAACCAAATAAATCCTCAAAGAGAAGCGTACAACAATGATGACCTGGAAGACGACGGGCTGAACTATCCTTTGTAATTTAGAAATACATGTATACAAATCTAGAGCTTATTCATACCGGTGATGAAGAGTAAACGAATTCTCGAATCGAAAGACGAACAAAGTGCGAGTCCTTCTTTGTCTTTGTTCCAATCGAACGCGTTGATGGGTTGCGTGGATACTTTTGATTCCACAAGTAAGTGAGTTTGACCGACGTTACCGATGCACTCTTTCTCGTTTAACTGTAAACGTCTTTGTTTTGGATACGTATATTTATGCATCGATAAAGTACCATCGCCGCCTAAAAATATAGACAATTCCCGATTAAAAGGAGAATGTTTTACGCCCCATATCGTAGGACCATTTTCGGTGACTTCGGTGACGACAGAGCTGGAGAAGCCACCTCTTTTACGATTAAATGTGCGAGCGTCGAATACTTTCGAATGCGATTCCAAACACGTCACCACAAACTTATTCATTTCTATCGCTTTCCGATCAAATTCAACTCCGCAGACGCCCCGACTAACATTCGTTTCCCAATAAAGCGCTGGTTCACCACCATTCCCTCTTCTAAGGTCAAACATTTTGACCATACCGTCGCTGTATCCTGCTAAAATCATCGGTTCGCTATCGTTCTTTGCATTGCCTACATTTATGGACCAGCACTCTGAGACCTTGGCGGATGACGATGGAAAGTTCATAATGGGTTCAGAATGTTTACATCTAAAGTCCCAAACTTTAACAGAACCATCTCCACTTCCAGTGACAATCACTTTCGAGAGTTTATTGTAGCATCCATCTATGGAATTGATGATTGACTCGTGCGAATTTTTTATCACTCGTGTTGGTTTGGTCAAGTTTTCCATATCCCAGCACAAAAGTTGACCACAAAAATCTCCAGCGAAAAACTCGCGTTCAATTGTGTCTGACCCGGCAAAGGTTCCGCATTTCATGGCGTGCTCGTATTCGCATTTTCCTTTCGCTTTCATGTTGAGACGAGAGGATATTGGTGATGATGATGATGATGATAATGATGATGACTCCTCGTGCGTGTTTTCTAGCTCAAAAACTTGGAGACTTCCCGTGCCTCGAGCGTGAGCTCCTAAGACGCAAAACCGAGCGCTCGATGGGATCCATTTTACGTCGTGAATGGTCTCATCCAAAGATATCGAGCTGTGCACGGATATCTGAACAGTAGTGGCAGTAGACGATGATGATTCATCGCGTAGATACATGTTTAATAAAAGCGTGTCGAAAAGTAAAAATTTCGCGATATCTTTTATTCTTTGGTTTTATTTCATATTTTTGTTACGTAGCTAATCTGCCAATCTAAACATGCTCTCTGATTTTCCTGTTTCATTCTTTCTCATTCATTAGGACATACTAGACTGCCTTGCTATTTTCTATAGCGCAAGATATTATTTTTTTCGTTCACTTAGAGACGCAACAGCTTCTTCCAACGCGGTGCTTGTTGATGCTCTCACGTAACAGTATACATAGTCCAATTTCTCATTGTCACACATATACTCGTCATATTCAACTTCGCTGTCATCTAAAATCAACTCTTTCGCTTCTTTACTATTACTGTTTAAAAATGTTCCCTGCTCTTAATATATTTTTCGTTTCTTTTTTTACCCTCTAGCGTACTTGTTTGCATACACACACAAACACACTCTCTTTCTCTTCTCTCTTCACTAAAAAATTTCCCCTACTCCTCCTCTGTCTTTCCTTCTCATTTACTCACCACTCACACCTTCTACACCAACATCTACACCAATATTAAAATGGAATGTTATTTAACCCAAAGATGGGAAAGCAGCGTTATCTGCAACGTTGATGTTGGCGCCTCTGCCGCCTCTGCCGCCGCTGCCGCCGCGGCCACCAGAGTTGCTGCCTCGGCCGCCGCCAGAATTACCGCCTCGGCCACCTCGGCCACGGTCACCACCGCGTCCACTCCCACCTTTGCCTTTGTCGCCACGGTTACGGTCACGTCCACCGCGGTCACGTCCACGGTCGCGTCTGTCATCGTCGCGGTCGTGTGAATCAGTCGGGGCAACCTTGAAGTTCAAGTCAAGCGTTTGCTTTGCCTTCACTTCCTTTTCGCCGCGTTTGCGAAACTTCGCGTCGACTTTGAGCATATCGAGATGATTTTCCTCGTCTTCAAGTTTCTTCGGAGCCGCCATGGATGCAAAAGCGGAAGTGTCAACCTCTCTCGTCGGCCCAGTCTTAGCGAGAGCGGCCACAGCTTTCTTCTTCTCCTCCTTGAGTCTCATAGCCTCTTCCATGGAGATTTCGTTGGACGGAGCTTCCATTTCTTGCTCCGTGGCAGATTCGTTGCCTGCATCGTCCATTTTGGCATCGAGTTCATCGCCAGCTTTGCCCCAATTTCCTTTCCCGGCGCCGCCTTTATGGTCAGAGGACTTGCCGTGGTGGGTGCGGTCGCGCTTACCAGAAGTGTGTTTCTTCTTGTCACCTTGCTGGCCTTTGGCACCGTATTGCTTTTCCTTCGCGCCGCCGGTGACTTCCTTGTGCGAAGCCGGTTTCGCTTTCGCTGTTTATACGATAAATAGAACGAGGACGACGACGATAATGTCAGTTAGATGGTAGCTAAATTTTTCTTACTCGCACACGAGATATTTTTATATGGTTGTGTTCCTAAAAGGGAACTCAGAACCAAAAAAAGAGCAACAAATCCCCCAAGGGGGAGAGAGAGGGTTAGCTGACGGACGCAATCGCGAGGATATATCTACATTCGAGCGCATATATTCTTCTAAAACCAATCAATTCGAACGCATGAATTGTATTTACGCTGGTTTCGATTGGTTTTGAGTGAAAATAAATCTCGCGTAGAGCTCTCGCGGTGTCGATTGCGTTTGCAATTTGCTCCTCTTCTCGTAACGAGGCGAATTCCGGTTAACATTTCTTTCCCGAAAAAAATCGCACCTTTCGCGGCGACGGGATTCGGTCCGTCTTCGCCTAACGCGGCGAAAGGATTAGCGGACATGATACGATGTCCTTTCACAAACTTAAAGACGTAATAGAGGAATGGGAAAGTTTTGTTGTTTAAAGCTCGAATAAGACGAAGAAGTTTCGTCTGACGTTTTTCGAAGTGCGTACGCGCTTTTAGATATCGACCAAGAGTAGTTTTCACAGTTGGAAAGTGTGTGTTTTTCGCTGACTGGCCGATGATGACCTTCCAGTAAATTGCTGATGTCATTATTAAATTTTCTCTCTTCTTTTTGGGTTTTACGAACGAATTTTTGTGAAAAACAGCTCAAGTCGATTTTTTGATCGAACTCAGAAAAAGAGGGAAGAAGACCGTGTTTGTCTTTCCCCAAAAACATCAGAATAAAAAAGAGAGAGAAACAAGAGAAACAAGAGACCGATCTCATTGTCATAGACTCGCTCACGACCCAAGCACAAAGACACGCAGAAAGAATAGAGAAAAGCATGGATATCGTTCCAGGCACGGATGATTCGCTCTCATCGAAAGCGTCCAAGAAATCTACTCGAGACTGGGAGAAAACTAAAGAACACGCCATCCGTTGGGCATTTTCCACCGGGAAAGCGGCGTGGACGTTTGGAACGACATTTTTAGTCTTGGTCGTGCCATTAATCGTGGAATTGCACCGAGAAGAACAGATGATGGAGATGGAGAAGGAACAAATGGGAGTGTTGGCGGATCAGCAGCAACAGCAGCAACAACAACTGTAATGAAATTTTGATTTTTGTGATTGAAGAAAACATAGAGAGCGAGAGCAGTTCGTCTCGCATCCATCCACGTGTGATAAAAATGTCCCGGGCCGCATCGTCTCTCGTAGAAAAAGTGAGGCCTATCCTCGCTCTGTACAGACAAATCTTGCGCACACATGTTGCAGTTTTACCGGAGCCGATGAAAACGTTAGGCGACAAGTATGTGCAAGCAGAGTTTCGTCAACACTTGCAAAGTGCAAAGACAACGAAGGAGCACTGGAGAGAGTTCCACATGCAATGGACGACCTATTTGTCCCAGATTCGAGGCGATGCTGGCGAAGTGAGCGGAGAATTAGATCCAGAGATTTTAGCGAGTTTGTCCGAAGATAAAAGAGAGCAGCTCAGACTTTTGCAAGAGGAGACGTCAAAGCCGTTTTTGATGAAAGCCAAAGAGGAAGAACCTGCGAAGTAGTACATACACGTTTAGTAAACCATACATAATGATGGCAATCTCTTTGTATGCTATTGCACATATAAGAAATTATCATACGCATAGAAATTCTAGAAGAGAACACGTACTGTATATTGTTTACAATAATTCCGACCAATAGAGTGCAGAGTTCATAAAAAACCCAACCTCGTTAAAAAATATTCACATACGAACTCGTAAAGCAGGAATGCACCACGCGAGGTGTACCTGCAAATCGTGCTCCTCTGTGCGCAATTCTCTCCTCATTGATGAACTACTCAACGATGGGACGAGTGAAGAGTTCGCATCTAAAATTCTCTGCGACGCTCGCGAACTCATGGAAGAGGACGAAGACGAAGACGAAGAAAAAGTGAAGACACAAACCGACGAGGAGGAACAGAAAGAGGAGAGAGCGCTCGTGCATACAAATACGAAGACAGGGAATTTAATCACGTTGAGAGAAATAAGCGCGTTGCTGACGCCTATTCATCGAGAGTTGAACGAGTTACGAAGCGAAGTTACGAAGTTAAAGAATGACATCGTAACTCTCAAGAATAAGAAGGAAGAGAAAATCTCACACGAGGAGACCACGGAGACAGAACATGAAAATAAATTCTTCCCACTTTCGGTACCGCCAATAACATACGAAACATTCAAGTCATCCTCATTTAGCACATCATCCATAGAGTGCGAGGAAAGAAACGGAGAAATTTCATTGCTAAGTGAAGTGGATCGAATGCTTTCGAGTGTTCGGCGGCGGTGCACATAAAAGAGAGTTGTGTTTCTTTCGTAATAAAAACTAATGTATAACTTGATCGTAATATTATTACACGTCGAGACTCATCAAGTCTGGTCCTTCATCTTCGATGAATTGACGGCGCGGTCCTACTTTATCACTCATTAACAAAGAAAACGTGTGATTGACCATTGCCGCATCGTCCACTGTGAGTCTGCGCAAAGTTCTCGTCTTTGGATCTAAGGTTGTTTCCCAAAGTTGCTGTGGCATCATTTCACCCAAACCTTTAAATCGCTGCAAATTCTTTGGTTGATTATCTCCTAATGTATCTAAGTGCTTCTTGAGCTCTAATTCGTCGTAGCAATACTTCACATTTTTCTTTCCCGATTCGACTTTATAAAGTGGAGGCACAGCGACGTATATGTGTCCTTGTTCGAAAAGCGCTTTTTGATATCGATATAAAAAGGTCAACAAAAGCGTTCTGATGTGGGCACCATCAACATCGGCATCAGTTAAGATGATAATCTTGGAGTAACGTAAGTTATTCGCATTGAAATCTTCACCCATGACGCCGAGACCGAGCGCGGTAACCATCGATTGAATTTCCGTGTTCTTATACATTGCCTGTTCATCTTTACGTTCGACGTTCAAAATCTTACCACGCAACGGCAACACTGCTTGAAACGCGCGATCTCTTCCTTGTTTACACGATCCACCGGCGGAGTCACCTTCCACGAGAAAAATCTCAGTTTCATCGGCGTTTGAATTAGCGCAATCGGAAAGTTTACCCGGCAACGAAGACGATCGCAACACGGATTTTCTACGTACTAAATCTCTCGCGCGCTTCGCCGCCTCAGATGCTTTGAGCGCGGCTTGTGCTTTCTTGAAAATGGAGGACAAAACCTCTGGATGAAACTCGAGGTATTCCGTAAACTTTTCTGAAATCATAGCTTCAACGGCTTTTCGTGCTTCGGAATTTCCAAGACGCGTTTTCGTTTGACCTTCAAACTCGGGTTGTGGTACCCACACGGCAATAACAGCTGATAAACCTTCGCGAATGTGGTCGCCTCCTAAATTCGTCTCTTCTGCTTTTAGCAGTTTCGCTTTTCTTGCAGCTGTGTTGAACGCACGTGTCAATGAAAATTTCAAACCGTCAATGTGAGATCCACCGTCTATGGTCCGAATCGAGTTTGCGTAGCCTAAAATCGTATCCGAGTAATCATCGTGCGTCCACTGCAAACACAACTCGACTTTAACCCCTCCGTGCTCCGTTTTCAACGAAATTGGTTCGTGAATTGCATTTTTATCACTGTTCAAATCGACGATGTAATCTTTCAAGCCGTTCGGGTATTTCAATATATCTTCCTTCATTTCCTTGGTTTTATTATCTAAGCTCGTAAACCGAAGTTCGGCGTTCGAGTTCAAAAACGCAAGTTCTTTCATTCTAGCACGAATTATGTTTGGATCAAAATCTTGCACTTTCTGGAAAATCATGTTATCAGGCTTGAATCGGACTCGAGTCCCGGTTTTCGGATTTCCATCTTTTGCCTTTCTATCAGAGATTTGTAGCTGTGAAGTTGTCTTTCCTCTCGAAAAGGTTTGGAAATATTCCTTGTTCCCTCTCCAAACCGTGACCTCTAGCTCTTCTGATAACGCGTTCACGACGGAAACACCCACACCGTGCAAACCGCCACTCACGGAATATCCTGACTCGGCTCCGCCAAACTTACCGCCGGCATGTAATATCGTCAACACAGTTTCCAAACTCGACTTGCCAGTTTTTGGGTGAATCTCCACCGGAATGCCGCGACCGTTATCAGTCACGATGACGTGCCCTGATTTCTCCAACGTCAGCTGGACTTTACTCGCGTGATTGGCTTGAATCTCATCCACGCCGTTGTCTAATATTTCCCAAACTAAATGGTGCAAACCTTTCGTAGAGGTGTTACCGATGTACATCCCCGGGCGTTTTCGTACGGGTTCTAACCCTTCCAAGACTTGAATTGAACTCGAATCATACTCTTGCATGCTCTCACTGGAGGTAGAAATAGCTCTGATTCTTGTTGTTAACAGCGATGACGATGATAATGGTAGGTAAAGCCGGAGCTGCTGTGAGAGAGAAGTAGTTGAAGGAGACGGTGATCTCCTACTGCTCCTACTACTCGAAGGTCTCGACGCCACGGTAACTACTACATCCCAACTCCGACTTCTTCTTCCTAAACAAAGGATGCTATTGAACGCCGACGAGAGCATTCTGATGGTCGAACGAGAAGAAGAAGAAGAAGAAAAAGTTCTTTGCATTTTTCCTGGTCTTCCTTGCACCAAAAGTTCTTTGAATTTGTTGTCGTTAAAAAAAGAGGAGGAGGAAAGACGACGACGTTGACGACTGTTGGTGGACGTATTCGAGCGCGCCGACGAAGAAGTCTGTCTGTGTCTGTGGAGGATCGATGTGGATACGGTTTGGTGCATAAAGTGTTCTTTGACACAACACTTATGTGAGGAAATGTTTGCGCTCTTCTTTACAAATGAGTGTCTGTGGTGGTCTGTCTTTTTTCAAATTTGCCAACAAGAAGGCGGAAGGGGAGGAAGAGATACAAAAAAAAACAAATTTCAGGGTTTTACGAACGTAAAAAAGAGGAAGTCTTGACGAGGAGAGAAGGAGACGAAAAAAAAAGAAAAAATCTCCAAAAGCAAACAATCTTGCCAAAAATTCGTTCTCCCTCCCTCCTTTCTTGGAGAGAGAGAGTGTGCGTGTGTGCGCGTGTGTGACAGAGATGCCGCCACCACCAAAAACCCCGCGGTCGCCGATGACCCCAAATAGTCAAGCGATGACGAATAACGTCCTGTTGGATGGGTCTATTTCGTCTCGAAAAACAGGGAAAATTCCAATCGAATTGTGGGTGCGGGGTGTCGTGTTACTCGGCGTCCTCTTGATAGCCGTCTTATTGGTGATGCACGGATCAAGAAACTTGTCGTTAAAAGAAGACGTGATTCCAAAAATTAGCAACCCGATGAATTTCTTCATTTTTAACGCAGTCGTGACCTCGTTCGCGGTCATTCCTGGAGCGGCTTCGGCGACGTGCGTTGCCGCCGGGGTGATTTTTGGTGCAGGATTTGGTACTATTTTGATTGTTTTATCCGCGGGTACTGGCGGCATTATTTCCTTTTTCATCGCGAGATACGCGGCAAGACCGTTGGTGGAGAAGCTGTTTATTACTGAAGGCGGGAGGTTTCAAATTCTCGATCAAGCGGTTGTCAGAGACTCGAGGCAAATCGTTTTGCTTTTACGTCTCTCGCCGTTTTCACCATATACGGTGATGTCGTATTTACTTGGATTAACTGCGGTTCCGTTTTGGCCGTACTGTTGGTGCACGTACGCGGGTATTGTTCCGGCGAGTTTCGTGTACGTGTACTTGGGAGTGACAGGACGTAAAGCTGCGAGCGGATCGAAAGCCTCGCACGTGGAGTTATTGTTTTACGTGTTTGGTTTAGTTGTAACAGTGCTTGTGACGCATAGGATAGTATCAATATATAACGAAGTTTTAGGAGCAAAGGTAGGAGGCGTAGACATAGGACCTCAATGTTTTAGCACAGCGAGACCAGGTGGGATACCTGAGGAAGGAGAGGAGATTGAAATGGTGGAGAAATCCATAGGGAAAGAGTTTGTGACCGAGTTGGATAGGATGAAAAAGATGGAAAACGGCGGGATGAATAATGGAGATGTTTTGTTAGCTCCTTTGTCGCCGACCCGAAAAGGTAGCGCACCGCTTGCGGTGGTATTAGGTAGGAGTGACTCGTCGTCATTGCGGAGTTCTGGATTTCATCCGAAAGGTGGCGATGCGCGAGCGCGCAAATTGTAGAAGTGTTTTTTCCTATAAAAATTCATCTAACACTAAAGTCATTTCATTCATTATTCAATTACAAAGATTTCGAACATAACGCGAACGGATTGTTCTGTTCTAAAGTAGCTTCTTCTCTATTTCTAGGCACGCAACTCGGCAAAACGTCTCTCCAGTGCTGATGTCCGGTGTGCTTCAACCATGCCCCACCGTCCATTTGCCTAAGGCACCCTTTGCCGTCGCACAAACTCATCTTGTCCACGTCTTTCGGCAAGCACATCGACGCACCTCGAGTGATTCCTGAGCAAATACCCATCACTGCTCTCGCAGCGACTGAATAACACGAGCGAATGCACATGCGGTGCATTTGTGGGTGCACGTCGGTGGGAATCAAGTGGATGTTCGGTAACGTGTTCAGAGAAGTTAAACCGGTCCATCCTTTAATTCTTTGCAATGCATCCCAATGACACCAGTGCCAACACTCCACGGGATTTTCGTCCGGGTTACACTGGTTCCAACTCTCACATTCCGCGCCTTTATACGGCATTCTCCCTTGTTCTCTCCACTCTTCGGCTAAAACGTGCCACACCGCCGGTTGATCCCTTTTAAAACCAACCTTTTCGTCATTTTGCGCGTTTACGCTGTGCACAGCATTCATAACCTTCTCAAAAAACTGCGCGCTCCATGTCGTCGCTCGTGCAATCATTAACCCAGAGTTGATCCATATTTGGTCGGTATCTCCAAACAACAAATCCTTATCTCTCGGCCACGATTTCGCGTAATACGAAAGCGGCGCCCAACTAGAGAACCAGGCATCTAAATCCACGTGACATACCGTGTCGAAATCTCCTGTTGCAATCAACGCACCCATCGCTAAGTGCTTTGCAAATTTCCCTGACCGTCCTTCTAATGTTTTCTGTTTTACTAGTGAGAGGTAATTGGCATACTTGTGCGATTTCGCGTACTGCACGTGATTGAGCAAAGTTCGATGATACTCACTCAACATTTCCACGTTTGTCGCCGAAGACACGATGGCAAGTTTGCCGACATTCTCTCCTTCTGATTCTACATTCCAGGTTTCTTCTATCCTATTGTGGTTTTCTACACTCGTCGTCGCTCGATAGTGTTCGCACGTCAACTCGTTCATATTTATCCCCGTATTTCCTTTTCCTAAATGTACTACATGTGTGCGTCCATCGTCATACAATATAACTTTCGGTTCGTTCGCGTCTACGGTAAAGAAACACTGAAGTTGCTTATACTCTCCTCCTCCTTCGTCTTCTCCTCTTTTCTCTCCTAAGCTCACGTCCTTGATGTATTTCTGAATGTTTAAATCCTCCTCCCACGTCGGTCTATCTGGAATGTGTCCTTGTACCACGTACTGTTTCTTCGTCTGTCTCGTTTCCTTGGGACTTCTTAATTTCACTTCTCCCCCGTGTGAAGAAGAATACCTCTTTGAGAAGAATCTAGAAGTCCCGAACGAAAACCCGCTTCGACTAAACATCAACTTCAACGAACTCTCCGATATTCTCCTTAACGTTGGATCCCCCGGGAACCACGTCTTCAAGACTATAAACGTTTGCAAAAACACGTACAAAACGAACACCACAATCAATCGACGACAACATCTGTTCTTTTTCATGAAAATGAGTAACGACGACGAAGGTTTGTTGTTGTTATACGAATGGGAACGGGGTCTGTACGACGAAATTATCAAACTACCGCGTCGTCTGGAGCCGCCATGCAAACTTTTCATGCATAGTCCAACTCCACAGACGAAAGGGCGCGTTGTTTTTGGAAACACCAAACAGGTTTCTTCCCGTGATTGTGTGGCGGGTGATTGTGGAAAAATCGTCGTCGTCTTCCAAAAAAGATGAAAAGAGTAGAGAAAGTTGACTGACATCGACTTCATCACTCCTCTCCACAAATCGATGAAAACGACGACGACGACGACGACGATAAAATGACGACACCAACGACGCGCGCAACGGTCACAGACAGACGGTTTGCGTCGCAGTTCGTGCCTTCGTCTTGGATGAACGAGACGAAGAGTAACGACTGCGACCGGGCGGAAATGAAAACAGGGAAGGAAAATAAAATAAAAGACGATTCTGTTATGTATAAGGAAGAAGTAGAAGATGATGAGAGGGACACCACGGACGAGGATGACGTCACGAACGAGAGAGGAGGAGAGAAAACGCGAGGAGCAACAACACGCGTGTTGTCAAATCTAAAACAGCGCTCGCGAGAGAAGAAGAAGGAGAATAAAAAAATTGAATTTATGAACACCATCATAGAGGAACAGAAACTGCTGTTGGTTGATGAACGCGAGCGTTCGAATCAGTTTGAAGAGCAAATGAAACTGTTACAGAAATCTGTTAAATTCTTAGAAAAAGAGTGCGAAAGTTTGAGCGCGAAAATGTCGGAAATGTTTCAAAAAAACGCGGAGAAAGCACATTTGAACGAGAGAATACTACAGGCGGAACGCGCGGCGATGTTGTCAGCGAGAGAGACCAAACGTGTTGTTGAAGAGAATAGGGAATCGCATCACGTCATTCGCGAACAGAATAAACGAATAAATACGTTAGAAAAACGATTAGAAGAGCAGATGAGAAAATTAGACGTTTCAAAGAAAGCAAACGAGTTGATGCGGGTTGCGAAAGATAATAAGGATGGTGTTCGTTTCATTGAACCATCAGCAGTGAAATTGGCTCATCCTATTCCTACTCCTCCAACGAAACAATTAGCACCTGAAGAGATTGATTGGGAAGCAGCGTATAGAGAAATAGACGAATTGAGAAAGGCGAAAAGGAACAAGGCGCGATAATGATGATGATAGTGATGTAAAGCATATATAGATTTAGAAGATTGTTAAATTATAGTGATTTACTGTAATAATTACTTGAGTTCGAGCGTCGTGAAATACTTCACCAAGTCAACCTTCTCACCAGCAGCCTCTTTTACCAATTTCTTCAATTCCTTTGCTTTCAAAACTTTACCTTGAACCCCAATCTCTGGCGTTTCTGGCGTAGATGGCGACGGCAAAACCCACATCGGCCACGCCTCAGAGTATGGCCCGCAAAACTCTGCTGGTTTGGTCACGTCCGCTCTCCCATCCGGGGCATTTTGGTATACCCCATCCGGAAAGCACTCCACGTATTCAATCATCTCCATCGCCTCTTTACCTAACGTTTCTTTTTGTTTGTTGCAGTTCTCGCACCAAAACGCGCCGTACAATCGCGCTCCGGCCTCTTTCAACTGCTTTGCCACTTCCAACATCTCTTCGCTGGATTCGCTTTGCGGGACGTACGGAGTGTACGGGACCGCGACAACTTTCTTCTTCTTCTCTTCGTCTTTATTCGCGGCAAAAGCGTTAGGAGAAGAAGAAACAGACCCAACCGCGAGCATAGCCGAGAATCCACTCACAATCGCCGCTCTTCTAGTAGATACATTGTTTTCGTCGTCGATTTTCTCATCGGCAATCGAAGTATTGGAAGAAGACGCGTTCACGACGAACGACGATCCTCGAGACGATTTAGTCGTCGTTCTGCGAACAGACGACGACGATACTCTCGTAATCGCTAACGTGGTGGTAGTAACGGCGCTCATTTGTCCCAGAACACCGAAGTTGTGAAGAGTGGAAGCGCGCGATTGTTTATTTTTTTATCCAAAATTGCTCGTGCGTCTCTTCTCAAAAGAGAACGAAAAGATTTTTTTTTGAGATCTCTTCTTCCATCTTCCTCCCTCTCTGCTCTCTCTTTCTCTTTTTTTTTGGCACTTTTTCGCGCACATCGAGCGCACGACATCATCAGGTCGTGGTGGTGGTGGTGGTACTATTCACATATTAACTACCCTAATTTCAACGTTCATTATACCACACTACTACTTCTTTTCTAACTTGGCTAAGATGGCATCGATTCTATTCTTCATCAACGGCTGACCTTTTCTATTCACCTTCATCATGGAGTGTCTCAACTTTCCTCTTTCCTTTCGTTTGGCGTCGCGTATCTTTTGCACCTCTTGGAACTTTTTTTCCCTTTCCTCTCGCTCCTTTTTAATGCGGTCTCGTTCGGGTTGCGCTTTGAGCATTTTCCACTCGTGCGCAGTTCGAGGGCGTTCTTTTTGTTTGTTTTTCTTTTTTCCCGAGACGCCTCGGTGTTCTTCCGGAGGCGTGTCGTCCTCGTCGTCTTCTTCTCCCTCTTCTTGTTTTTTGTTCTTTTTTCTGTCGTCGTCGTCGTTGTCGTCATCTCGTAAAACTTTCTTTCCAACGTACTCTTCCATCTTCTCCCTCTCGACGAACGCAATATTCCCAATCGGGTCTTCCATTTTCGTCAATTTCTTCGCGTACTCTTCCGGATCGAACCCTTTCGTCGGCTCCACGAACTCGCCTGCTTTTTTCAACACTTTACGAAATTTGTTTATTTTTGCCGCCATCTCCGCTCTTCGTTTTTTCAAAACTTCTCTTTTATCGTAGGTGGATTTCCCGGCTCTCGCGAACGCTTCCAGAGACAACGACGTGTTTT
>Ga0208277_1000956_pt1 | contig 17045 bp, 22 predicted proteins | sample ETNtaG_5_FD_185782 | JGI IMG/M metagenome (GOLD analysis project Ga0208277, IMG submission 185782) | Marine microbial and viral communities from oxygen minimum zone, Eastern Pacific Ocean - ETNP201406SV205 (SPAdes) (version 2) | ecosystem: Environmental > Aquatic > Marine > Oceanic ...
GTCCTGTGGGCCGCGACGCTTGAAAGCAATGGGGATGTTAGAGGTGATATGGCGGCGGTTGAGGATGCGATTTTGGTAGCCGGAGGAATCGGTTCCCGAATGTTACCTGCTAGCGCAGCAATCGCAAAAGAGATTCTACCCCTGGTCGACATTCCTGCCCTTTCGCATCTTGCTAGAGAAGCGGTTGAAGCTGGAGCAAAAAGATTGCACATCATAACATCGCCTTCTAAGGATTTTAGCAGCATCCTAGGCGATAATTCATGGGCATTAGAAAAGAGGTCAGATCTTAGCAGTGAGTTGGTTTCACCATTCAATGATGTTGAGGTTTTCATCCACGTACAAGAAACACCTCGAGGCTTTGGCGATGCACTAAGTTGCGCTCTGCCTTCAATAAACGGTCCATTCATGGTGTTGCTAGGCGATAATATCCTCCTAGATTCATACTATTCACCAGATGCCTATCAAGCGTCAAGAGCATCGAAAGTATTGGTGGAACAGTTCAATAAAACTCAGTTACCTTGTGTTGGATTATCGGCTGTTGAAGATCCTGAAAACTATGGGGTAGTTTCTATGGAAGGAAATTTTGTTAAGGATATAATTGAGAAACCAAATAGATCTTCAGCCCCTTCAAATTTAGTTTTATGTGGGCGCTATGTGTTTACTGAAGACACATCTGAATTACTTTCAAAATACAATTATGAGGATCATGGCGAGTTACAATCCATTGCAGTACAAAAACATTGGATGGGAAATAAGGGCTTGATTGGAGTGGAATTAGATGGATTCCAATGGTATGACTCCGGTTCTCCTCTGCCTTGGCTAAAGAGTCAAATTGATTATGCTCTTCGAAGAGAAGACTTTGCTGATGAAATCAGAGATTGGCTCAACAAACGCCTTCAACGCTGACCAGGTTTCCAAAATGAAAGCGACACAGGCATCTCATCATTAGCCGCTCTTATTGCAAGGTGGTCTGCTCTTTCATTCCAGCGATGACCGCTGTGTGCTTTGACGTGCTCCCAGGTTAATTCTCTAAGTTCTGAAACCTCATTCCAAAGCGACTGGACATGAGCGACTAATTCTCGGTTTGCTTTCGCCTTCCATGCCCCTGTGGCCTGATTACCCGCATATTGCGAATCGGTTTTTATGACAATATCAGAATCGCCCCCTTCGCTCAAAACCCATCTTAGAGCTTCTGCGAAAGCAGTCAATTCAGCAGTATTATTCGAGCCAACTTCAGCACCGATGAATTTTGAGTCATTCTGATTTGTGACAACTTTACCATTAAATTCATGAGATATTTCGCCATTACCTCTGCCTAAATCGTTAGACCCGGTAATAACTACAACGCCCCAGCCAGCCGGAGTATTTTCGTCTACGTTTTGGTTACCAATACAAGATCCATCAACATAGATGTGGAACATCGTAAATTCACTCGCCGATTTCAGCCTTGTAATCAGCAGGCGACATCAAACCGGTTACTGCAGAGGCATCATCTAACTTCATTCTAATGATCCAACCAGCTCCATACGGTTCTTGATTCATTAATTCAGGAGCATCTTCTAGTTCATCGTTTACAGCGGTAATCTCTCCTGCAAGAGGGGCAAAGATAGGTGAAGCAGATTTAACTGATTCAACAACAGCGAATTCACCCATGTCTTCACAAGTCATTCCGACTTCCGGCAATTCGATGTAAACTATGTCAGTTAGAGCGTCTTGAGCATGGTCTGTAATTCCGATTACAACTTCGTCCCCCTCGACTCTGATCCATTCGTGTTCTTTGGTATAGTAAAGGCCGTCTGGTACTTCACTCATGCTTCTCACTCAAATCTCGGACACGGTCAAAGGAATCAAACCTTTCTGAAGACGGTTTACGACAAATTTCCAAAATTTGTCTAATCAGAATGTCACTCTAATTTATCAGATTCATCAGAAATCATAACTGAATCATGCAGGATAGTGTCGCCAACCTTTCCAATGTTTACAACGGGTTGATTATTTTCAAGATGTTCTTTCCGAATCCTTCCGGCTTCTGCGTACATTCCTGCTTTTTCAAAGGCCTCAGCGGCTCCTTCCCAATTTCTCGCTAATTCGAGGTTTTTTGCTTTCTCAACCCACTTGGCTTGATTATTTACCTCATTAAGTGGAGTGTTAATCTGATTTGGCTGCCTTGGTGGCGCAACAGCGATGTATTGTGGTTGTTGTATGACTACCACTCGATCATCGTTTTTTGTGCTTAATGCACTGATTGCATAGACCAGTGAAAAACAACACGACCCCCATCCACAAACAACCATTTCTGCACTGGTAGCCCTATTTGTATTGACTCCGATGAAAAATAGAACCAACGCAATGATTCCTAGGACAACAGAAACATTCCAGTATTTTTGTCGTTTTTTGGCACCTTTGTCTTCCGGAATTTGAAAATTCATTCCTCAGCCTCCAGTTCTTTGGATAGCATTGAGTGTTCGAGCTTAGCCCAAGCATTACCCACATCTATGTCCTTTCTTCCTTGGGTAAGTTCAGTCTCAATCCGGCTTGCCATTTCAGAATCCTTTTCGTTTGGAAACCAGCTTGCAAGAAACCCTTCTCCTCTACCTGTGGCGTTTGCTAGCCCTAAAAGCACGATTCCGAAAATAGGTACGATAAAACCGATACTCGGATTATCCAAAGTTATGACTCCAGAAATAAGGCCGAACCCGCTAGCTAATAGCAGACCCAAACCGGTTCCTATGAGGAGCCTTTGTGCACTTTTGGCGGGGGCCATACAACACCCAACCTGCAATTAGGCATGAAACCAACGCATCAATCAGTATGTTTCACGCATTAATTTGTGAATTTTGTATGGAAGCAATGCGCGATTAACTGGAGTAACTTCGAGTATTCGAGCATCATCTCTTCTTCTGATGTCTTGAAGTAGAGGATGTCGGCTTTTCTTGTGCAATGCAAGGAGAGTAGGTTTGTCAACTTCAAGTGCAGATCTAACCACATTAACGAATCCTTCAGACTCGACGGCAAATTTACCAATTTCATCGATAACGATTACTTCTGAATAATCTCTAGCATGTTCGATTGCAGGAAGAGCAACACTTTCTAGTGCTTCAGTATCAATTCCATATCCTAAAACACGCAATCTACTGTCGATCGATTTGTGAGCCATTACTGCCTCATCTCCAGTTTTAATGTTAATCACCTTGTAACCAACTCTTTCCGAATCTTCCATGAGTGGTTCTGTCCGCATTCCACCGATGATATCGGTATTTGCTCCATCTCCTCCTCTTGCATTTATCTCGCGACGCCTTTCTTCTTCAAGCATCTCCAGAACTTTAGCAAGTACTGCAGATTTTCCCGACCTTGGTAAGCCGGTAATTCCGATTTTTGGATGTATTCCCATTTCTTCACTCTCGATAAACACAAATTGCGCTGGTCTCTACGAAGTAGGTAGCGATAATAAAATGTGGGGGTAAAATCCAATTTTTTCATGATTCCGGTAATGCAGAACTAAAATCCGTAATTTATTACCTGCATTATTTTCAATCACCGGAATCACAAGATGTCTTCATCACCGGGCATTGGTAAAGATATAATCGAGCGACCAATGGCTCCCATCTTCCATGATTCAGAAACCCAATCTAGAATTTCTGACAAATTCTTCTTACTTAGTCCAGCAGCATCAGATATTCTTTGCAATGCTAACAATTCTGCCTTATCATAATCCCCATCAACTGATGCCAGGAGGGCGGCGTCTCTCAATGCAATTCGAATTGCAGAGGTTTCCATTCCTTCGAGTAGGGATTCTAACTCAGGCGGCTGAGTTAACAACTGACGAACCTCCTCTCGGCTTTCTGGATGGAGCATCATAGCACCCATCAGAGACTCTATTGCAGAAATTTCTTCTCGCACTAAAGCGCCATCAGACGCAGCAACCATTACCAGCGTACATGCAATCTTCCTTCGCTGTTCCTCAGAGAGGGATAGCGCAGCATCAGGTAACAGGCAAATCACCTTGACAAGTCATTGAGCAAATCGTAGCCAGCTTGCATCCAAGCATAGCCCTCGACAGTCCATGTAAGTAATCTATTCACAGAGTCTGGGGATAAATTTAGGTGTTCAGCAATTTCTTGCAGTGCTTCCCTTTCGTCTTCATCAACGCTACCATCTGATGCAGCCATTAGGACAGCATCTCTTAGCGCAAGCCTACCTGCTTCTTCACCGAGGTTGTCTAGGCACTCTTCTAGGCTTGGAGGACTTTTCAAATCTTCACGTATCATCTGTCGCTGTTTTGGAGAAAGTAGTGCAGTCCCGAGTCTTTGTTCAAACATTGACATTTCCTCAACTGTTAACTCGTTATCAACACGTGTCATGTATGCTAGTAGTCTGGCATATGCGAATCTCTCGCTCTGAGGTAATTTGTGTACCGTGTCGGGCAGCATGAAGATGGCGTGTGCGCCGTAGGACTTGAATCCCACGCTATAAACGAGTGGTTCAAATGCGAAAATCAAGGCGACTATACATGGTCGAAGTCGAGGTTTACACCAACAAAGGTTGTCCAGCCTGTGTTAATGTAAAGCAATATCTCGATAGGAAAGGTGTCGAATATATCGAGAAGCGACTTGGGAAGTCTCCAAAAACCGATTTGGAATTTAGACTACGTACTAGAAACGCGAAGTCGATCCCTCAAGTTTTCATTGCTGGTGAATGGATTGGCGGCTTTGATGATGTTGTTAGATACGACCGAGCAGGAGAACTTGATTGGCGGTTAGAACTAGCGCCAAAACCAAGCGTTGGCATATTTACGAAATTCATTCGTTTTCTGAAAGGGGAGAAGTACTAATCTCCTTGAATGCAATTTCTCGTTGCCCTAGATAATTTAGAAATCCCCAAAGACTTGAATTCAGTAGGAAGACCACTCTTTCGTTGAAACCCCAAGAAACTGTTCCAATATAGTAGCATGCAGTAGAACCAACTCCTCCAATTGTGTAAAGCGCCAATGTAGTCGGAATGGTCCATTTTATGTCGCGAGTAGAATCAAATGTCCAGATTCGATGTGTCCAATGCGCCTGCAAAGATCCCAAGAACCATGCAATTGCCCAAGCAACAGTCGGCCAGTAATTTTCTTCAGGCAATAAGAAGACAAATAACTCCCAAAGCCCGTAAAAGGCTAGGAAATTAACCATCGCAGTCAAAACATACCTGCGAAACGAACCATGTTCACCTAACATCAATCATCCTCCGTAGCGACATCAGAAGGTTTTCCAGTAGGAATTGTTCTTAGGGCGGAATTATCACTTTGTAAAGCATCCAAGAGGTCGTAATCAACTCCTAATTGCCGAGCCAGTTCTCTAAGTGCTAGTGTGTCCTTCGGTAAACATTTACCGCCAAATCCACGCATTAATCCCATGATTGGTTCGAGATGTGAATCACCAATTGGCTGGTCTTGAGGGGCCGTAATAATTTCTCTAACTACTTCCCAACTGATGCCCATTGCTGCGCAAATGTCATGCATCTGATTTGCAAAAATAACCTTTAGTGCATAGAAATTGTTCTTACTATATTTCACCATTTCAGCCTCGGTAGAACTCACATGGAATGTATTATTTCCGATTAGGACTCCAGCCGTTTTGTGGTGCTCAAATACTAACTCAGCTACTTCTTTGTGTTCAGTACCAACTACCAAAATACGCTGATTGGCAAAATCCTCCAATCTTTGACGCTCGACTAGAAATTCAGGCGAATATGCAATTTTTAAATTCGGAAAATTCTCTTGTAACCTCGCAGTTGTACCAGGAATGACGGTACTTTTTATGACGGCGATGAAACCATCAGGCAGCAATTCAAGTGTTTCTTCAACGATGCTTGTATCACAAGTGCCATCCTCGAGTGAGGGCGTAGGTACTGCAATATATGCCATTTTACAATTATCTATCACATCAGAAATATTTGTGCCCCTTGTGGGGTCATGAACAAATAAATCATGAACATCGCCGAAGCAATGTTCAATTGTACTTCCGACGATTCCAGCCCCAATAATCCCAATTTGCAAAACGATCACTCCATTATGCTAAACATGCCCTTTTCAACCATTTTTGCGGCTCTATCAAGGCCAGAGGGGGTGCCACAATCTATCCATGTATTCTCGCCCAATGAGATGATTCTAGCATCATCTTCAACAAGATATTGTCTAGTAACATCTGAGATAGAGAAATTTGTAGAACTCTGAACTGAATCGAAGCGAGACCAGAAAAGTTCATCGAAAATGTAAATCCCTCCAATTGCCAAATTACCACTTGGCTCTGTTGGTTTTTCGACAACATCAATCACTATTCCATTTTCAACTACCGCTATTCCGAAATCCTTTGGATTTTTTACTTCCCTAGTTAGCAAAACAGCTCCTTTTGAAAAACTATTGATCTCTCTTTTCAAGTCTATGTTCGTAATATTATCGGAGAACCAAATCAGGAGCGGGCAATTCTCATTATTTGCCCTTGCCAATTGCAAGGCATTTGCGACTCCCATCGGCTCCTCCTCCTGGACATAATTCACATTCTCTCCAACATGTTCTCGTATTTTGTTTATGAATTTATTTCCAATTATTGTAATATCTTCGATACCGGCATGACGTATGGCAGAAAGAACATAATCAATGATTGGCCTTCCACATAAAGGAAGCATAGTCTTGTGAGTGAATTTGGTCATGGGGTACAATCGGCTCCCATGCCCTCCTGCCACTACGATGGCTTTCATCTTCAGACCCTGATGGTGCTGGCTTATTGTATCGACGGGTCTACTCGTCAGGATTTGCAACTTTTGAGAAAACGCCTTCCTGAGCGTTTTTATCGAAATAGTCGGTTTTAACAAGATCTCCTAACCGCTCGACCCCGTATTCGATTAAATCCGGATCGTTAGTCTCAGATTCCTCCCATCTTTTTTGAGCCATAGTTGCATATTTTTTGTTAGCATCAGCAACCATTTTTTCGCCAGACGTAAGTTCTCCCTCCATCCCTGAATACTTCCGCCCTTCGACGATTGCATCGCGTCTAGTTGGTTCATGGCCAAGTTTGAAATCGGTTTTACCCCAATCTGGGCCTGAGGGGTCGCTTCCTCTCTGTCTTGTAGGATTTATTTCTTCAATGTCTGATGCAATCCACTCCGACAAATGTTCAATATATGCTTGGTATCTTTCTTCCTTATCATCAATGTCCAGCAGGTGAGTCATGTCGTATTTTTGTGCGAAAACCTCCTCGTTTTGATACAATGAAATACCCGTCATAACACATATCATCCCTCCAATGAGAAGATAAGTATGATTGCCAATGGTTAGTGGGTCGTTTTTACTGAGGCCAATAGTGATAGCCAAAGCAACAGAAATAATTCCGATGCCTAGGAATGGAGAATACGCACGTGAGCGTAATTTTAGGCGCATTAATTCTCGCATCGAGTCGTGCATACCATCACTCATCCCATCAGAGATATGAGGTCGTCAGTCATCGCAGGTGTTGAATTATTCTCCTGCGTGAGTACAGAATCTCGCATACTGATGTGTTGGCGCGGTTCAAGAGCTAACTTTTCCAATACCATTGAAAGAACTTCTTGAACTCTTGCCGTTTGTTCTCCTTGAGAAATAATCATTCTTTCAAGGGATTCAAGAGTTTCAAATGAGCGGTCAGAAGAGACCTTTAATGCTGTTTGTTGAACTTCCATTGCCTCCTCTTGCCTCGCTAGTAACTCTCTTGCTGCAGGGCTTCCAATCGCATCTCTTCGGTGTAATTCATCAAGAGCATCACGCAGATCGCTTGTAGTTAGGTCCAGCGCTCTTTTCATGTCAGACAATTGGCCTATTGCAATATTCAATTCCGTTTGAAGCGATGTTGCTTTGTGACGTAAGTGACTTCTGGCATTTGCTTGTATCATGGCTTCAGTGAAAAATGCAGTAGAGATTCCAACGGCAATTGCTATTGGGGGTTTAACATCAACCATTACTAATATCCACCAACTACAAGCACCGATTATTATAGATCTCATTAAGCCCATCATATTTTATTTGTGTCTCCGATATATATTGTATCATAGCAGGGAGTCCGAGGGGTCCCACATCAATCATTCATCAGGGATGAAGCAGTCATCATCGATTTCATGGATTTGCCCAGTTATCAGTAAGTGGTCCAAAGCCTCATTACACTCCTCGGGAGAGATTCCGTTGTTTGTTAGGGTGGAAAACATCTCATCTAGCTCAACGTAATTTGCGCCCCTGCCCACTTTTTCCTGGGCAACAATCAACATCATCTGGGCTGTAACAGCAAGTAAAGGATCATCACATCCATCATCGGGAAGTAGGTTGATGAAAGTGCCAGCTGGGTGCGGTTCTTCATCAACTATCTCTTCAATTCTATTAGCAAGGTGTTTCAGAGGCAGCGGAATATCAAAGCAGTCGAATAAATTGGTCTGACCTTTTGGAATTTCTCGAATATCTTCCTGGCCCAATCTTTTTGCTAGTAATTCTAGCCGGTGAATCCTTTGTTCTAACTGCAATCTTTCTCTTTGAATATCCAATTCGAGTAAGGCTAAATCTTGATTTGCTTTCTTGGTTAGCCATTCTTCAATTTTGAAATCAGGCTCGATTCCAATCATGGCGTCGACAAGTTGTTTGACAGCTTTTGGCATTTGGTCGATACGCACCCTTTCTTCGGATTTATCGCGACTATCCTCTGCCATGCTACTAAGCGGTGTAATGGCGCTCGATAAAGGTACACTACGTTTGAGATGGTGTACTTCAATTGGAGTAGTGAACTACTGCGCGCTTGTATAGAAGAGAAAAACCCTCCACTGGACACAACCCTCCTGAAACGGCCAAAGTTGAGCGGGGGCGCGTTCATTTAGGTGCGCCTTTTGCCGAGGGTATGAGCGACCATCGCATCGCAATCTTGCCCGGAGATGGAACTGGCCGAGAAGTGGCAATAGAGGCGATGCGTATTCTCGATACTGTGCAAGCTCACACCAACCATGGTTTCGAGCAAGTATCAATCCCTTGTGGAGGCCAGCACTACAAAGAAACCGGCGAAGAGTGGGCCGAGGGGTCATTCGATTTTTGTCGAGATGAGGCCGATGCAATTTTCCTCGGAGCAATCGGTTATCCTGGTGCAAGATTACCAAATGGCGACTTAGCAGGCGGCTCAGTAATCCTAGGTATGCGTGCCGGATTAGATTTGTATGCGAATGTTAGGCCAATCAAACTCTATGAAGGGGTGCCGCACAAAGTCCATGGTAAATTCACACAGATTTGGGAGCCCGGAATGGTTGACATGACAGTTCTTAGAGAAAATACAGAAGGGCTGTATCATGCACTTCTTCGCCGAAGTGCCGACCGCGCTCTAGGGAGAGAAGAGTACACGCCTCCTGAAATGACATTCCCGGGCCTTGAAGGTGAAATTGCATATGATCCTAGACCTATTTCTTCCAAGGGAACCGAGCGTCTAGTCCGAATGGGATTTGATATTGCTACTACTAGAAATGGCGCACCTTCCGACGGCGAAAAGCGAGTATCTTGTATTGACAAAAGCAACGTGACACGAGGGTGCCAACTATTCCGTAGAGTGTTTGATGATGTAGCAAAATCATATCCCTCCATAGGAACCGACCATGGATATATCGATGCCTTCATGCAATGGCTTACAAGGACACCAGAATACTATGATGTTGTTGTGCTTTCAAACATGTTTGGTGACATCGCAACGGATTTAGGCGCTGTATTACAAGGCGGCATGGGAATGGCAGCATCTGGAAACGTGGGCGATAATCATGCGTTTTTCGAACCTGTACACGGTAGTGCACCAAAGCATGCTGGCCAAAACAAAGTCAATCCAATTGCAAGCATCAACTCAATCCAGATGATGTTAGACTGGTTAGGTCGCAAGAATGGGGAAGATGAATTGGTTAAGATTGCAAGTTTGATCGATGATAGTGTTGCAGAGCACCTGAAAAATGGCAACTCCTTAACTTATGATTTGGGTGGAACCGCCTCATGCACAGACGTCGGGATATCAATCAGCAATATTCTCTCTGGCAAGCTCAGTGAACTTTGAGTTCACAAGAATCTATTCGCCATCGAAGACGTTATGTGATTTAACGCAGATTGAAGTGCTAAGTTATTATTCCATTCAGTTGCTTGAGGCCTTTGTGGAATAATTTTAATCAAGTTTTTAGTAACTCTTGTCACTTCATCAACAATACCAACAGTTCCTCTTCTTGAGGAACGAGATAATGGATTTAGGTCAATTACGAGAACTTCCTTGCCCATTGCAACAAGAGCCTCACAACGGTCTCCATCCTCTAGAGGTACTAGAATTGTATCGGCTTCAAAGATCCCCTCGCTTTGACAAGCTCCTCTTGGGCCCTCAAGTCCAGGAATTCTAGCATTAGGTACTCCTCCGAGAATTTCTACATCGAGTCCTAATTTAGTATTGAGCATCTTCAGATGACCAAGTAATGCCCCCATTCTTTCAGGAGTTCGATAAAAAATATTGATTTCAATTGGACAGTCCAATTGGCTCGCAATAGTAAGGAAATCCTGACCGGCAAGAGCAATTGCGTTTCCATTCAAGGAAAGCACAGGCTTTCTTGCACGAACTAATCTTGCAGCGGCCTCTCTGGTCGCTTCTAATGCCGACGGAATTGTTTGTTCACCTAGTAGGTAATCAAACGCCTCTCCTCTGCCATGTGCAATCATTGCAGAATCGGCAAGCATACCTTTCACTCCAGCATCAGCAACTTTCTTTCTTATCATCAAAGACTCATATCTTGGATGAGATTGGTCCACAATATTTTCTTCATCACTCATATTTATTCCTCATTTTTCATTTACTAACATTGACAAATCTAGGGGCGAAGTTCCACGATTGATTGTACTGGTTGACAATACATCGAGCCCACATTCCCGCCAATTTTCTAAATTTTCGAGTAATATCCCGCCGCTTGCTTCCAAAACAACATGCTCACGAAGCCCCATCTCTGTCAATTCTTCAGCCACAGATTTACATCTTTCAGGACTAAAGTTGTCGAGCATAATCACCAACCGGTCGCAGCCTTCCACCATTCTCTTTTCTGACCAAGTAAATGCCGCCATAATCGCCTCTTTTTCGGCTCGCACTTCAACTTCTAGAAAAGCTCCGCATTCGCCAGGGTTCACATCGGCTAAGAATTTAGAAATCCGCGCACCATTACTCTCTAGTTCAGGAAACATGACTGCCAAGTCATTTTCTTTGATCATTTTTGCATCTTGCTTGGATAAACGGTGAGTTAAACCACCGCCTAGATGAACTGCCCATTTGTCGAGGAGCCCCCAGATTGTTTTACGGGTGCATGCTATCTGTCCCGGTGCAGTTCTTGACCACTTTTTCGCCTCTGTTGCGATGCCAGATAACTGGCCCAAGAGATTCAAAATAGTCCTTTCCAGAGCAAGAACAGCCTCCTTGTCGCCATTCAGAATAGCAATCTCGTCCCCTGCACTAATGCTTCTACCCTCTCCGTGAATCCATGAAATTTGTAATCCCCCTGCCCATATTTGTAGCATGTGATCAACGGCAGCACAACCAGCAAGAATGCCGCTACTTTTTGCAATGATTTTAGCCTCAACACTTTCACTGCCGCCCATGAAAGGCATATCTACGCCGTCATCAGCTAGTAGCGCACTAGTCCATCTGTCAATACTTGAAATTAACATCCGGCTTGGGCCTTCTGAAGCATCCCACAATTCTTTGCCCCTATCATGAGGGGGCCTTAGATTGTCGGGCATATATCGGGGTATGGGTGCGAGGATTTGATGGTTATGCACTTCTTGGGGTAACCATGAAGCGGGTTTTAGTGGTCGGCGCAGGCATTCATGGGCTGGTGACTGCAGCACGAGAACACCTCGCCAAAAATCAAGTATTTATCGTTGAAAAACGTAAAAGAATCGGCGGCCGCGGTACAAGCGAAGAATTCTTTGGGCATCAATTAGAACATGGCCCCCACCTCCTTCTCAAGGGAGGTGAATTTCACAAGATGGTGAAAAAAGTTAGCAAAGTTAAGCCATCATTGAGGCCAATAAGGCCAAACAAAATATTCATTGTAGGGCATGGTGCGCTTTATCCGATAAATGAGCCAAAAGAGTTGCTTAATTTGAAATTGGGAAAAGATCCGATCAGAGAAGAGGCTATGCGCTTAATTTCTGGATGGGGCCAGGATATACCTGAAAGACGTCATGCGCTAATCAAAGGTAAGTTATGTGTTGTTGGAGAGGGATGGTCCGGGTTAATCGGTCGCTTGGCGTCTACTTTAGAAGAAGTTGGAGTCCCAATACAAACTGGAATGAAAATAACAGAAACATATGAGGGAGGGGTTGTAACCTCGAAGGGCCTCAAAATACAAGCAGATGAAGTTAGGATGTGCGATGGTGCACCAGTTGGAGATGCCATAAAGGTCTCAACTTTGGATGTGGTATTAGACAATCGTCCACTCAAAGGATTGCATGGTTTAGTGAAGGGAGATGTAGCAATAATCGACTTGGCTGCAATTCACCCAAAGAAAGCACCTGGTATGAGCCACTTCTCTTGTATTGCGACATCAGGAGGAATTTCTGCAATAGAAGATTTGCTAGACGAGAGGGTTTCAGGCTGGAGGTCTCATATAATCACGAAGCGCGAGAACAAATCAATCTCCTTGACTGACTCAAGAGGCCATCTTTCAGATGGGGTGATTTGAAGCACCGTCTCGTATTGAGTGTATACATGCGAATTGTTACTTGGAACGTGAATGGTATCCGGGCAGCCATTCGTAAGGGACTTGACCGTTTTATTGAAAAAATAGATGCTGATGTATGGATGCTACAAGAAGTAAGATGTCTTCCCGAGCAATTGCCTCCGAAGTGGAAACCACCAGAGGGAAGTCAAATGATTCTTCATCCAGCACAAAAGAAGGGTTACTCAGGTGTTGCAACTATCTCCAAAGGTCCGATGAAAGAAGTAGGCAGAGGCATGCGGGGTAGCTTAGACCCCTCTGACTCCGAAGGTAGAGTATTAGTGACTCAGCACGAGGATATTTTGTTGGTCAATACATATTTGCCAAGTGGTTCCTCCAAAGAAGAGAGGCAAAAATTCAAGGAAGACTGGATGGAACAATGGAGACAGTTCATAAGGCCGTTATTCGATTCAGATCAAGTAGTAATCGTTGCCGGAGATCTCAATATTGCACACACTGAGAATGATATCTGGAACGCTAAAGGTAACTCAAAATCTAGCGGCTTCTTGCCTCACGAGAGAGAATGGTTTAGCGAATTATTGAATGATGGCTGGCATGATTTATTTCGAGAACATGTCGGGCCAGAAGCTAAGATTTACTCATGGTGGTCAAATCGTGGCCAAGCCAGAGCGAAGGACAGGGGTTGGAGGATCGATTACCTTCTGGGGAACGAAGCTGCTATGAAGCGCCTTTCATCAGTTGAAATAGACAGACAAGGTGGTTTGGAAGTCAGTGATCATGCGCCAGTAGTACTGGATCTTCATTGATCATGGTCAGAGAATGTAGTTAACAATCCATCAACAACTTCCCTAAGTTCTTCGAGATTTGTAGCCTGTACGATTATGGTTAGAGTAACTACTCCTTCATTTTCAACAATTTCGCATTCGACTCCTTCAGGAACAAGACTTGCAAGCCTTTGGCCGATTTCAACAGTTCCCTGCCACTCGAGAGTAGTAGAGAATTGTTCGCCCATGTTACGAACTCAAAGGCTCTCCTCAATGATAGTTGCGATTTAACAAGGGTTCTTTGAGTGATGTCTCATCACGCCACCATGGATGAGCCGATTCAGGTCCTTGCTGGGACTGGCGGCGTAGCCATAGGCGAAGCCAGAACTAATCATGAAGGAAGAAAAGCAGTCTTACTTCATAGAGAAGGAGATCCTAGTGAGTTGCTCGCTCTCGCAGAAACAATGGGAATAGAAATTTTAGATATTCAATATCAAAGAGGGAATGACGATCCGAGGACATACTTTGGTAAAGGGCGTCTCCAAGATATTGCTGACGAAATTTCAAGTGCGATAGAAGGCCACCCTTGGCACGGTGTAGATCTAGTAATTATTCACTCCAATGCATCTCCAAGGCAGTTGGTGAACATCCATGAATCTGTTCAGGTTGAAGTTTGGGATAGAGTTCGCTTATTGCTTTCTTTATTCATTTCTCATGCAGGAAGCGTAGAGGCTAGAACTCAGGTTAGAATTGCTCAATTACAAGCAGATCGAAGCGTATTGAGGGAACTAGCCAATCAACAAACAACGGGAGAAAGAGCCGGTTTTGGTGCTGGTGGAAGACAAGCGATTCAAGGTGTATTAGATACTGTTTCAAGAGAGTTATCTCAACTCAGAAAAAAGCAGAAAAAACATGCACTAGCCCGCAGTGAAAGAAGAAGACAACGAGCGAGAGGCGGTGCGAGAACGGTGGGTCTTGCCGGATACACAAATGCAGGCAAATCTTCTCTATTCCTCGCCTTGTCTGGAAAGCAAGTTTTGGTTGAGGATAAATTATTTTCAACATTAGAAACGACAGTCGGAAGGATGGAGTTGAGCCCGAGAATTTTGCTCGCAGATACTATTGGGTTTATCGATGAACTTCCATCCGATTTGTTAGACGCTTTCCATGCAACTTTGGATGAATCTCTGATGTGTGATCTCTTGTTGCTAGTTGTTGATTGCAGCGACGATATTAACGAGTTTAAACGTAAATTATCTACTACTCGAAGAGAGGTGCTTGAAAGAGGCGACGAGAGTGGAATGAATTTGAAAGTCGTACTGACAAAATGTGATTTGGGAGGAGACATAGATTCGGCTAAAGAAATAGTTAGCTCCATGGGCATGTCAGAACCATTGGTTGTTTCATCACAAAATGGAGAGGGTATGGCTGAATTGCGCGAATCGATTATGTATTCATTATACGGGCCAAAAACAACATTGGTTGTAACAAAGGGAGAAAGTGGAAGCCGTAGTCCTGAGGCTTACATAAGTCAAATATTTGACTTGGGAATTGTAACAGAAAAAAATGATTTAGAATTAACTCTATGGTGTGGAAAAGCTGAGATGATGAAATTGATTTCAAAATCAGATGGACGCATTTCTATCAAGTAGGTCCTACGCTTAGGGTCGAATATGTCCGAACTGCTTGATGATGCCCCCTCTCTTCCTGAAGAAGAGCCGGTGTTCCAATCAAGTGGTATAGATTTTGAAGTTAAAAGCGAGGATGGCCACCCAATTTTACGGATGATTGGAATCTTTGTATTCGTAATATGTGGCTTGGGCTTTGCAAATGGTTTGGATTTTATCAACCCCGAGTCTGGCCTTGTTCGGCCTCATGAATGGATAAATGGAATGGCACAGGGAGCACCTCACGACTCAGCAGAATTCTCCGGAACGGTCACCTCAGGCGGAGAGCCTCTTGCTAATGCTACAATACTGCTTGAGCATAAGAACGAGGATGGATTAATCGATGCACCGCTAGAAACTCACACAGACGAAGAAGGCAAATTCAAGTTCACAGGTGCAACTCCAGGACTGACGTCAATTGAAATTATCAGGTATAACGACAATGGAGAAAATGATGCAGTTAGGCATCGCTTGATACTAAATCCGCCCTCGCCTCTGGAACAAACGGGGTTCACAACAATAGATTTTGAAATGCCGCCAAATTCTAAATTTTCAGAAGTGGAATGTACTGGCAATTATACAAACGGCTCATGCATAAGGACAATCAGCTATTTTGATGAACAAATGGACTTTCCATTGCTTGACAAATCTGCTTCAGGGCTATACATCATGATTGGCTGGGCGATGATTGGTTTAGCATTAATTTCAGCTAGCTTTGCTTTCGTTGGAATAAAGAAAGGCTCTCGAGGAATGATCCAGACCTCCTGCGTCTTGGTATTTTTCACAGCAGGGCATTACTACAGTGCCTGCTTATTTTCAGTTATGGCATTCGCCCTAACATTTACTGTTCCTCGCAAGTCCATCATATTGGAAGCCTGAAGCCGACACTCTATTGACTTCATACGGTTTAGCAGCGATATGGATTTGGTTCAGGCGACTTGGATGATTCGCGACTTGGGCCAATCTGTTAGTGCCATAGATATGGAAAAAGAATCCATAATCGCAGGGGGTTGGGATGGCGTTCTAAAGATGTGGAATGCTGACGGCGACTTATTGTGGCAAGCGCAATGCGCAGATAGAATTGAAGCAATATTGAGAATAGATGATTTGGTTGTAGTTACTTCTGGGTTGAATATTTCTTGTGTTAGGCAAGGAGAAATCATTTGGAGTAATCCGTTGGAAGGTTCCGCAGATTTACTAGCCTACCATGAAGGAGAAATCATAGCAACATCTAGTGTATATGATATTGAACACGGAGATTTCATGGAGAGTGCAGTATGGCGATTCTCATTGAAAGGCGAGATGAATGAAGTCGTTAGGATGGATGAGCGACCTTGGTTTATCCATAAGAGCCAACATCTCATACTTGGCCTGGGGAGGCCAAAATGTGGATTGCTTGTCGACGGTTCCCACCAGGATTTACCAACGGACTCCCCAGTAACGTGTGGTTCCTCTGAGAAAGGAAAACTCCTCTTTGGCCATTCAAATGGCGTGATTACATCATTTGAAGGGGAGATTGTTGTAGAAGAAGATGCATCGATTGAATCGATTACTTGTAACGAGGAAGGCTTCGTATCTGCGTTAGAGACAGGAAAGTTGGTCGCAAGAAGAACAGATTCAACTGAATTATGGGTTGCTTCAGGAAACCAAATCACTACACAGGTTGCAGGTTTTGATAATTTACATTGGTGTGGCCGTTGGGATAGTCTGACAGGTCTGGTTGAAGTTCGAGAGGCTTCAGGCAAATTATTCGTCACTGCGAATACTTCGCGACCTAGGGTCTCAGACACGACTCTTGACCGTGTTTGTTTTGGATTCGAGGATGGCCAAGTAATGGTTTGGGAAAAGGAATTGTTCTATCGAAGATCCAAGCAGGAAGTTAAAG
>Ga0208277_1000957_pt1 | contig 17041 bp, 10 predicted proteins | sample ETNtaG_5_FD_185782 | JGI IMG/M metagenome (GOLD analysis project Ga0208277, IMG submission 185782) | Marine microbial and viral communities from oxygen minimum zone, Eastern Pacific Ocean - ETNP201406SV205 (SPAdes) (version 2) | ecosystem: Environmental > Aquatic > Marine > Oceanic ...
GTGCCGGTGTGGTTTCAACGGCGCACAGAACCGGCGCGACAACGCGCGGCGCAGGCCATTGAAGTGGGGAAGAAGAAGACGCAAGAAGTCGTTGAGATCGGCCAGAAGAAGACCGCGGAAGCGGTGCGATTCGGCCAGAAGAAGACCGCGGAAGCGGTGCGATTCGGCAAGGAGAACATTCCCAAGGTGGTCGATGCCGTGGAGAAGAAAACGAAAAAGGTGGTCGAAGTCGGCAAGGAACAAACCGTCAAGGTTGTCAACGCTGCGAACGAGCACATTCCCAAGGTTGTCAACGCGGGTAAAGACGCCGTGGGCAAAGTGTCCAAACACGTCGGCGAGATTCCGAAAAAGATGAAGGTGTTGAAGGAGCTCAAGGCTGACTTGAAGGAGGCGCGGAAGATTCACGACGCAAAGATGAAGACGGGCAAGGCTCCGAAAAAGTTGCCCAAAAAGTTCTCGACGAGACAAGCCATGCGAGCGCTCGATCTCATGGAAGAGGGCTCTTCGTTGTGGCGTCACGTGGTTTCCAAAATCTCCACCGTCGGAATCCTCAACAAGATCGTCGCCCCCGTCAAGGGAGAAGTCGTGCGCATTTACAGCGCGTTGCACAAGAGCTACCACAAGCGATTCATTCCCTGGACACAGCGAGTGCGCGCCGCCACGGCGAAGAGCGTGGGCACTAAGCTCGCGACTTTGATTCTCAATCTTCCTGCAGATGTGATCGCCAAGTTGCCGTTCAACGCGTCGGCGTACACCGTCGAAGAACTCGCCGCCAAGCTCGCCGACGGTCTCTGGGCCATCATCTTGAGCATCATAGCAATCGCAATTTTGCGAGACATTTTCATCGTTCCCTCCGATGAAACCGTGGCCACGTACACCATCATGAAGGTGCCCGAACAGAACGGTGTGGACGTCCTCATTCGACTCCCTCGAGTGGAGAGTATGGACGAAATCGACTTTCGATTCGACGCCGCGTTCAACGAAATTTCCATCGACGCCGAAGACGCGGGTCACAGCGAGCTCATCTCCGTTCCCAAGTGTAAGACGGGCATCAAGCGATGGGCCAAGCCAGAGCCGGTCTTTCTCGAAGGGGAAGAAGTCGTTCTGGTCGAGCTTCGCCCCGTCGGCTCGAAGACGTCCAACGGACAGACGAGACGAGAGGCGGACCCGACGCCGCCACCCTCCGTCCCCTTCGCGGCCGTGAACAAGCGCGCGGCGGCGAACAAGAAAACATCGAACGGTTCCACTCGAGCGAGCACGCGCGCGACGAGAAACCGCGGATGAAGAGTACCGCTATGTTAAAATTACACACATTCTGCATTCCGTCAGTCACGTCATTCGTCGCGATGATTCGCGTTTCGCTTGATTCGACACGAGTTTTTCAATACTTTTACGCTCTCGCTCCACGAACGACGAGTCTCGAGCGTTTACGTGACGCGCCATGACTTTTTCCACCGCCTTGCGCTCGACGACGCCCGCCAGCGCGGCGTCGCACGCGCCAGTCTTCACGAGTCGTTCGACGCGCTCTCGACACACTTTCGCGACGACCGCCTCCGGCGAGACGGTCTCGTCCACCTCTTCCCTCGATCGTCGCTCGTTTTCGAGCTTCGCGACCATCTCGTTCGTCGTCTCGCCGTCTTCGTTCGCGAGGACTCGGTCGCCTTCGCCCTCCTCCTCGTCCGCGGATTCTTCGAGCCATCGCGGATGCGCGTTTCCGCTTCGATGCTCACACGCGTCGACAAAGAATCGCACGGCGTCCCCTCGCACGCGCGTCGCGCGCGACAGATCGATCGAATCCGCCTCCGCGCATCCGTACCCTTGCATCAGCGCTCCCGGCGCCGGTTTCTCTGATTTGCCCCCTCGCATCGCGAGCCGCGCCGCTAAATTTCGATACGTCACCACGCTCGTCGCGCGCGCGTGAATCTTCAGCTCCTCCTCGATCGCCTCTCGCACCGCCCGAGCGCGCGCCTCCGGATGCGTCTCCAACCATTCCATCCCCACGTCGTCCCTCGCGCCGACGTCGGCCGCCGCGCGAAGTTTTTTCGCCGTCAGCGCGTCGAGAAATCGTTGTCTCGCCGCGCGCGGCACCTTGGCCCGCGCGCGCATGGAAAATTCTTGCGTCACCATCGGTCGCTCCGACTCCGGCAGACGCGTCAACAGTCTCGCATCTTCCTTTATCGCGCGTTCGGCGCGCGAAAACGTCTCCGCGCCGCTCGTCGACGCCGCGTCGCCTCGGTTCGCCGGCGGCGGCGGCGCCGCCGCCGCCGCGCGCGTGCTCCTCGATCGGTCTCCCGGCGGGAGATACGGCGCGTCGCGTCGAACGGGGCGCTCCTCCAGCGGTACCGTCGGTCGACGACGTCCCAGCGCGCGCGCGCGGTCGCCATCGCGCGCGGAGACGTCGGCGTCGGCGTCTGAATCCGACGACGAGAGCGCAGCCGCGCGCGCCAAGATGGCGTCGCGACGCGATGTCATCGTCGCCGACGCGCGCGAGACGCGCGCGAGGACGCGCGCGAGGGTGTCTCGTCGACGATGCCTCGCGCGCGCGACGCGCGGGCGAGGCGAGCAGTGACGACGGGGGTCGGGACAGTTTTCGGGACAGATGTGTTCGGGACAGACGTCTTCTTCTACGATGTCGTACACCCGCGCGCGCGGTCCCCGCGACTCGGCGAAGAGAGCTCGCGCACGATCTTCCTCGCTAATTCTTTCCCGTCGTCGAGCGCGGTGCGACCGAGGGCGAGCCTGTCGAGTCGGAGCCGATGGAGACGCGCGCGCGCGACGCGCGCCGAATCGCGGAGGGCGGCGCGCGCGTCGGCGTCGGCGGCGACGCGACCGACGATCGGGATCCACAGATCGGGATTATCGGCGAGCGCCACGAGGGTGGATCTCGCGCTGTCGATGGCGCCGTCAAGGGTGACGCCGTCGTCGTCGGCGGCACCGTCTTCGGCGGCGTCTTCGGCGGCGGCGAGTAGCGAAGCCAAGGCGTCCGCGGCGTCGTCGACGAGCCGTTGACGCGTGGACGCACCGCGTTCGCTCAAAAGAAAGGCTATCGCGTCCTCCAGCGCGACTTTTGTCGCGCGTCTCGCCTCCTCCTCACCGTTCGTCGTCTCGCGTTCGCCCGAGACGAGTTCGTCGACGCCGGCGGCGACACGCTCGAGCGCGCGTCGACAATCCGATTTCGCCGCGCGCTCCGACGACGCCATCGGCGTCGTCTCCACCCCGTACGCGCGAACGAGACGAATCAATCGCTTGTATCGAATCGATCCATCGTCTGCGAGGAGCAATCGTCGCAGACTCTCGCGCATCTCGGGACTTTTATCGCTCAAGACGCGCGACAAGACGAACGGGTAACTCCTATCGACGACGCGAAACGACGCGTCGATGGTCGTCGCCGTCCCTTCCAACGCCGCCAACGCGCGCAAAATGCGCGAAAAGTACGGCGGGAGACGAAATCCGTGTTTCATGAGCGCCGTGGATAATTGCGAGACGACGCCCATGAAATCATTGCTCGTGCGAACTTTGGACGCGCTCTCGCCCGCGAAGACGACGCGAAGCGCCTCCTCCGCGGCGGCGACGTCGACCCCCGATGGAAGAAAATCCATAGCCTTTAAATCATCCACCAACCCTCTCGCATCGCGATTGACGAATCCTACCAATCCACGTATCATCGCGCGTCTCGTCTCGATGGGAACCTCCACCGTCATTCCAAAATCTAAATACGTCAATCCGCCGTTTTGAGCGACGAGCAAATTCCCCGGATGCGGATCGACGTGCATGAATCCCGCGCTCAGCAACTGATGCAACGACGCGCGCACGCCTCGATCGAGGACTTCGTTCGGGACGATCCCACGCGCGCGCATGACGGACACATCGGTGAGGCGAACGCCCTCCACCCACTCCATCGTGAGCACGCGCGCTCCGCTCAGCGACGCCACGACGCGAGGCGCGCGCACCAATCCCGCCAATCCGACGCCCGCGTCTCCGTCCTCGGCGTACATCTCTCGAAACCGCTCACAGTTGCTCGCCTCGCGCGCGTAATCCATCTCTTCGAATATTCGACCGACGAGCTCGTCGACGATGCCGACCACGTCGCTCTTAAAGTTTCTCCAATAGCCGACGACGCCGACGAAACGTCTGAGAATGACGGCGTCCAACGCGACGAGCTCGGCGAGACCCGGACGTTGGAGTTTAATGGCGACGTCGTGACCGCCGGGAAGCGTCGCGCGGTACACCTGCGCCAGAGACGCCGCCGCCACGGGCGTTTCGTCGAATCTTTCAAAGAAATCGAGGGAGACGCCGAGCTCTCGCTCGAGCGCGCGCGCGCTCTCGCGCACATCCGACGGCGGCAACGCGTCCTGTAATCTCGACAATTCCTCCACGTATTCCACCGGAAACACGTCCGCGCGCGTGGACATCACCTGTCCTAACTTTATGTACGCCGGTCCGAGTCTCGTGAGCGTCTCGGTGAAGGCGCGCGCGCGCCGTCGACGCTCGCCCGCGCGCGTCGCCACCCGCGCGGCGACGCCCCCCAATTCATACGCCACCACCACCGCTCGCGCCAGCACGCGAAGCGGCCGTCGCATGAACCACGCCTCGAACGCCTCGATTTCGTACCGAAGATTTCCTCGCCACGGCGCGTCGACCGTCGCCCCCCCGCGCGCGCGCGGCGCCGCGCTCGTCGACGCCGCGCGTCCCGAGCGCGCCCTCGCCTCCCCCACGAGCGCGTCCACGCGCTCGAGCTCGGCGCGCGTCGCCCACTCTCGAGAAAACGAAGACATCGTCGTCTCCGTCGACGCGCGCGCGTCCTCGCGGTCGCGCGTCGTCGTCGTCGTCGACGCCCATCTCGAATCGAAGGGGCGCCTCGACGCCGCGCGCAGCGCGACCGCGACGACGCGACGACGCGACCGCGAGAGCATCGCGAGTGGACGATGGAGACGAGGGTGACGATGCGGTCTATGGGGACGCGCGCGGGAGACGCGCGCGCGCGCTCGGCGACATCGGTTCCCACCGGGCGCGCGCTGTCGATTGGAGACGAGACGAACGGGCGCGAGAGACGACGACGCGCGAGCGAGCGAGGACGCGCGAGCGAGCGACCGAGGGACGGAGGATGATGCGCGCGACCGCGCGCGCGATGGTGACGCCTCGAACGCGGGGCGTGCGCGCGATGACGACGATGGGCGCGTCGGGACGCGAACGCATCGTCGGCGCGAGACGACGCGCGAATCGCGCGCGCGCGGTGGGTGAGGACGGGAAGTGGACCCCGGGACCGTTCTTACGACCCGATGGGTCGCCCCCGCTCGAGTCGTACAACGGACCGACGGTGTGGAGGCTGATGCAAGAGGAGCTGATCGAGAGCGGGTTGGAACAGATAACGCCGACGAGCGCGAGGGCGATGGGGGAGGAGGACGGATGGACGCTCGTGGACGTGCGGCCGGAGAGCGATTATGAGGCGAGGCACTGTTGGGGAGCGATCAACGCGCAGTATTATCGAGCGATTGATGCGAGCGATCCGAAAAATTGGGGGAAGGCGGCGCTGAGCGCGTTTGCGTTTCCCGAACGCGTGGGCGGCGGATATCTGAACGTGACGGAGAATGAGGATTTCTTGGACGAATTGACGGCGCAAGTGGAGTGGGGAAGTCCGTTGATTCTGTACGACGACGTCGGCGGCGTGATCGGGGAACCGGGGGTGGATTTTGAGAACGGCGTGCAGACACCGTCGTTGATGGCTATTTACGAGCTCGCGGCGCGGGGATGGGGGGTCGATAACCTGATGCACATGGCGGGCGGACTGGTGTTTTGGGACGAGGTCGACGGGTTCGACTGCGGTGAGGTGGCGGAATCGACCGAGGCGGATGAGGAATGACGGCGAGAAGAATAGCGCGTGTGAATACGGAGAAAACCAACGTCTCGTCTATACAAACTAATCAAAAGCTACGCCTATAATCATCTACCAACCCGATTGTTTCAAAGTCTCGTACACGTAAAAACTGATGGCTGAGCCCGGGGCGACGGCGGCGACTCGAGCGTTGACGCCGGCGAACAGTCCTCGAACGCCCTCGCGCTCGACGACGCGCGCGAGCACGCTCCGCATGGACGCCGAACTCGCGCTCTCAAACCTGAGCGTCTGCAACCGCGTCTTCGCCAAATCCAAAGGATGCGTCATCACCGTCGCCGTCGACGCCGCGAGCGTCGCGCACGCCGAACTCATCGTCGGCGACGTCTCGCCGCTCGCCGTCGACGCCGCCGCCGCCCCTCGCGCGCCGTCGTAAATCATAAAATACGCCGCCGACCACGGCCACCAGACGAAATTCTGCGCCCAGTACCCTCGAAACAATCCTCTCACCCCCTCCTCTCTCGCGATGGTGCGAATCGCGTGCGTCCAATTCCTATACGTCCCCGCCCGCGCCGTCTCCGCCAGCGCCCCTTGCGTCTGCAGTCGCTCCTTCACCACGTCCATGGGCGTGTACACCACCCCCGCCAACGCCTGCGCCCACATCCCCGCCAACGCACTCGCCGACGCCGACTCCCCGAACGCTCGTTTCCCGCTCTCGTACCCGACGAAATACGCCCCCGACGCCGCCGGCGCCATCGCGGCGACGGCGCCGAATCCGCCATACAATCCTCTCCACCCCCCGTTCGCCGAGTTCCCCCTCCCGAGCCCTCGAACCTGCGCGCGCGCCTTGACCGTATCCATCGGGTGCGTCACCGCGCGCGCCACCGTCCCCGCGCACGCCCCTCGCGCGCCCTCTCGCGTCGCGTTCGAGCGCGCTCGCGCGTCATCGTCCCCGACGTCATCCGTCTCGCGCGTCATGCGCGTCGATCCCCTCTCGATCGCGTCGTCCCGATCGACGCGTTCGATCGAGACGACTTCCACGCGCGATGGGCGCTCGAGACGCGCGTCACGAAGTCCGACGACGCGCGACGCGCTCGCGTTCCCATCGCGTTCCCATTGCATTCCGGTCGGTCGCCGCGGTGGCGCCGCGATGACGTCGTCGCGCGCCCACAGTCCGCGCCGCGCGAGAAGGCGCGCGAGCGAGCGCTCGAGGGAGGAGAGACGCGAAGGGCGATGACGGTCGTCGCGTCGGCGCGCTCGAGCGCGATTTCGCGAGAGGGAACGCGCGAGAGGGAAGGCTCGAGATGGCGCGCGCGCGGGAGGTTCGCGCGGAAGATGACGACGACGACGACGACGACGACGACGACGACGCGCGGGAGACCGATGCGAGGGCGCGCGTGGAGAGCGGTGATGCGAGACGGTGACGACGAGCGCGCGGCGAGCGCGGTGGGGACGTCGACGAGCGATGCGCGCGAGGAGAGGGGACGACCCGGGGGGTTATCCATGGAGGTGAGCCGCGAGCCCGGGAGGGTGACGTTCGGCGGTGCGGGAGGGTCGAGAGTGGTGGATTTCGTCGCGGCGTGGGACGCGATATCGCCGAGGTTGGCGGCGAGCGGGAGGGAGGAGGTGAACGAGGAGATGTTGTTGAGCGCGTTGACGCTGGCGATTCCGAGGTTGCAGCAGATTCCGCGGGACGGCGAGAGGCGTAAGCCCGCGCACGAGCGTGCGGTGGACGTGACGCTGACGCTGGCGGATTTGGGAATGGATGCGGAGTGTATATCGGCGGGATTGCTTCGGGAGGCGGTGATACACGGGACGGTGAGCCTGGATGAGATCGAGGACGTGCTCGGGGAACGCGTCATGCGATTGGCGCACGACGTGGGACGAGTGCACGACGTGCCGAGCAGAGTGAGGTCGTACGATGAAAACGCAGCGGAACGTTTGAGGTCGTATTATCTCTCGTTTCACGACATTCGCGCCGTCGTGGTAGAGTTGGCGTATAACTTGGACGCCCTGCGAAACGCCGACGAGCTCGAACCCATCCAGAGGATGACGCTGGCTCTGCGAACGATGCAAATTTACGCGCCGATGGCGCACGCGTTGAACACAGGGTCTCTGTGCGCCGAGTCTGAAGATTTGGCGTTCAAAACTCTGTTTCCGACGTCTTACGCGTCGTTGGAGGAGTGGCTCACGGCGAAGAGTCCCGACGACGCGGCGATTTTGGACAAGACGGTAAAGATTTTGAACGACAAATTGAACTCGGATGTGACGCTCAACGCGCTCATGGGCCGAGGTGGGGTGAGGGTCTTAGCTCGTCGCAAGTCTCGGTACTCCACGATGAAGAAGATCATTCGAGATGGACGAAAGCGAGAGGAAGTGCACGATTTACTAGGAATGCGACTCATCTTGACGCCGCAGCCGGGAAGCGGGGCGGAACCTCCGGGGGTGGGTCAAGTGTTTTCAGACGCGACGTACGAGGAGATGGAGGCACGCGCGTTGAAAGCTGCAAACGCGGCGTGTTATCGCGCGCAGCAAATAGTGCACACGATGTTTCCGACGGTGTCCGGACGGACGAAGGATTACATAAGCAACCCGAAACCGAACGGGTACTCCTCTCTCCACAGCACCATCAAGGTGGCGTTCGATAAAGTGGGTGAGCCGCTCGAGGCGACGTTGTCGATGAAACGTGGAACGAGCGTCGAGATTCAGATTCGAACGGCAGCCATGCATCTCGCCGCGGAAGCGGGTAAGGCTTCGCACACGTCGTACAAGGGCGGCTTGAAGGAGGACACCGGCACCGCCGCTGCCCTCGCGGAGCTCGCCGACGCCGCGAACGATGCCGCGGAAGAAAAGTTTGGCGCATTCACGCAAGCCGATTTACGTCAACGCGGTGGTAACCACGATAGACTGTTCGACGCGTTCGATCTTAACGGCGACGGTCGGGTCACGATCACTGAGCTGCGCACGGTGCTGGAGACGATTTGGGAAGACGAAGAGAACGCAGACTTGCGCGAGGAAGCGCAAGCGTTGATGACGATCCTCGACGTCGATCACGATGGTACCATCGATGCGGACGAGTTCGCCAGGTTTAGGTCTTCTCTCACCGCCATCGCCGCCTTACCGAAGGCTGACGCGGAGACGCTGGCCGCCATCAACGCCGTCGCGTTGGTTTCGGTGGACGAGGAACAAGTCATCGACGAGGCCGATTCGGTGATCGATGTGGACGCCACGGAGGTACCAACCGGTGATTCGATCGATGAGAACGCGGAGCTCATCACCACGGTGCGCGCGGCGATCACGTCGAGTTACGAGTACACCGGCAAAGTGGACCTCGCGGGACGCAAAGCGGCGGCAGCCATGAGCGATCCCGAGGGCGGCCTGGTGGAGTGGCAGCTTGTGTGGGATTTGATCAGAACTGGGCGAGCCGAGACCGCGCGTCAGCTGTTTTATCAGCGCACGACACGCGCGCCGGGTCAAATCGTGGTGTGGGAACAGTGGGCACGTTTCGAACTCCTTCAGGGCGATCCCGAGCGGGCGAGGAGTCTCTATCGAGCGGCGTTGTTGCACTGCGAAGACCAACCGCTCGTTCGCGCGGAAATTCTGCGCAAGTGGGGCATGATGGAGATGGCGTCCTCGGATCAATCGCGCAGCGCCGCGCACGAAGACTTGTTTTCTCGATCCGTCAACTTGCTCGTCGAAGCGAGCGCCGGCGGTAAAGTCGCGGCGGCGCAAGCCATCGCGGCGCAGGCGAAGACGTACCAGGTCTGGGCGCAAGGTCTCGCTCGGATGGGCGAAATTGAAGCTTCCCGTAAGCTTCTCGCAAAGGCGAGCGCGTTGGATGAAGATAATGCCGCCGTCATTCACGCCCTGGGTCAGATCGAAGAGACGCTCGGCGACGCTCGGGCGGCGGCGGCGACGTACGCGCGGGGCGTGAGCGCGAATCCCACCGACGCGCACTTGCTGCAATCGTTGGCGCGATTGGAGGCGCAAAGTGGTGATCTGTACAAGGCGCGACAGCTGTACGAGCGAGGCATCGAGGCCAATCCGGAAAATCATTACCTCAGACACGCGTGGGCGGTGAGCGAGACTAGACACCCCGACGGCGACGCCTCTGTCGCTCGCGAGCAGTTTCAAATCGCGAGTTCTCTCGCCGCTTGGTCCGTCAAGACGTGGGCGGCGTGGGCGCGCTTCGAGGCTCGGGCGCAGGACAACGCGAAAGCGATTGAGACGGCGAGAACACTCTACGAGCGCGGCCTCGACGCCGAGCCCGGAAACGTGGTGTGCCTCCTCGGCCTCGCCGAATGCGAACGCCGACTCGGACGCTACGCCGCCGCGCGCAAGATTCTCGAACGCACCGAACTGATGCATCCGAAGAACTGGGGCGTGCAATACGAGCGCGGCAAGCTCGAGGAGCGCGCCGGCGCCCCCGCGCAGGCGTCGTACCACTACAACCGCGCGCGAGAGCTCAAACGAGCCGACCGCCGCGCCCAGCCCCGCCCGTCCACGCGCCATCGCGGGAGTTCCGCCACGTGGAACCCCATCGACGCCTTGGAGCGCGAAGAGCTCGCCTCCGCCTCCGTCTATCCCGCGGCCCGAGTCGCCGACGCCGACGCGCCGCGAGCCGCCGACGCCGACGCCGACGTCGACCGTCGCGTCTCGTACGCCCCTCGCCGCCGCGTCGTCCGCGCGCGTCGCGCGCGCCGCACCGACGAGTAGATCGCCTTGAAACACAAAATACGCGCGACGACGAACCCCGCGACGAGGACGCCCAGCCGTTCGTCGCGACGCCGCGCGACGCCACGCGACGCCCCTTATCCACGCGTCCGAATGCCGATCCGCATCCATCATCTCTTGAATCAATTCCCATGCTCACAGTATGGTTATCATGTCCGACGACGGTTCATTTTCTTTGCCCCATAGCCATACGCTCCATAGTGATGTTAAATAAAACACCGTGTGTGTATTTCTCCATATGGAGTGATACAATATCCCGGTCACAACTCTCTTCTCCTTCCTATCCAGAGGCGCGTCTCTACGCAGACAGTGAGACGCGAGTATGTCGAAATCGACGAGTCGTAAACTGTCGACAGTACACATCCATCTCCGGTCTCGGATTCTCGCGCGCGCGCGCGCGCGCCAGCGTCAGCGTCAGCGTCAGCGCGCGTCGCGCCTCCCGCGCGCGCCCGCACGCGCGCGAGTCGACGATTCGCGCGCGCCGCAGAGGACGAATCGAACACATTTATTTGTGTGCATTCATCCGCGCTCGACGATCGCGTCGCGTCGCGAGCGCGCGCGTCGATCATCATGGGCGCGCGCGCGCGACAACCGTCGACGATGCGCGCCATCGCGGTGGACGTCGCCGCGCGCGCGTTCGCGACGCGAGACGACCGCGAGGGGAGTCTCGTGGCGACGTCGATGGAATCGGAGGAGGAGGTCGGGGTGGTGACGCGCGCGATGACTCGCGTGCGCGTCGGACGAGGACGGATGATGAGAATTCGCGATGGGCAGCGCGGTGGGAGCCGAGCGGGCGCGCGCGAGGACGCGGAGGCCGACGCGGAGGCGGACGCGGTGGATGAGGATGCGTTATTCAGCGAGAGCGCGACGGAGGGATCACTGCGAGGAGGCGCGAACGCGTTCGTGGACTCGATGGACGACGGTGGGTTGGAGACTATTAAATTCGAGTCGGCGCTCGCGAGCGCGGAGGAGGCGGACGCGCGGCTGGAGGAGGACGGGCGAAGACCGCCGACGCCGGGAAAGGCGAGGGCGTGGTTGGTGAAAGAGGGAGGAGGAAGAGACGCGAGTCCGACGCGAGGGGAGGAGGAGTCGACGGGGACGAGAGCGGCGGCGGGGGTGTTGAAATCACCGAAGAGGAATGGATCGATGCAGTTTCTCACCGCCGTCGACGACGAGACGCGATCGAGGCTCGTGGCGACGCCGGTGCTCTTACCTCGGGTGCGATCGATCGACGCGGGATCGCTTGGATCGCCGTCGGGATCGATCTCCGAGCGATCGATGGAGATCGATGGAGGGGAAACCGAGACGGGGGCGACTCGCGTGTCTTCGTCTCTGTGCGCGTCGTCCACTCTGTCCAACGCCTCGGCGTTTAGCCCGGTGGCTTCGAGAAGCGTGTCGAGAAACGCCTCCATGGTTGACGTCTCCAAGATGAAACATACTTGAGAATTCTTGGTGCAATTAATGTAATTGATACCTATCGTATGAATGTGTATTTCAAAGCTCTACAAACACAAGACCTTGCACGAAGGCGCGGCGCGCAGCCCGGCGAAGCGCGCGTAACTTGTTCCGCGCCGCTGCACGCCGCGCGAAGCGCGCGCCTTGACGCGAACACCTCGCTCGCGAACACCACCCACCATCGACGCGGTCACGCCTTCGTTCACCGCATCTTTCTTAACCTCGAATTCATCCGCCGCCACGTGCACGTTCTTCACCGCTCGACCGGAAATGTCGCCGACGCTCTTCTCCCACTCCGGATCCCACGAAACCGCCTCCGGAGTCGAGCATGCGATGGACTTGCCGAACGGACACGTCGCGTACGCGCAGTCACCGTTCTCAAAACCGGTGACGAAATGCTCTTCGAAGATGGAACGAAGGAGGTAGTACTCCTTCGTCGTCGGCGGGTGGAGCGGGAAACGCTCGGCGCGTCTGGCAAACTCTTCATCCGACACTTCGAGCTCGGCGTGCGCCGCCAGACCGTCGACCCAGTCGTAGCCAACACCGTCGCTGAATTGCTCTTTTTGGCGCCAGAGGACCTCTTCCGGAAGGTATGGATCCTCGGGCGTGTCAAACGCCTTTCGAAGGATGTACTTTTCCAGGTACGGACGTCCGTCGGCATCCTTCTTGTTGATGTCGATCATCTTGTCCTCCGGTCTCATGTTCATCGCGACGTCGATGACTTGTTGAGACAAGAGCGGCGTGCGAACCTCAATGCCCCAGCTCATCGTCGACTTGTTGGCGCGCAAAACGTCCCATTGATGCAAGCGCATCGTCTTGCGTCGGCACTCGGCGTGGAATTCCGCCGGGTTCGGCGCCTTGTGAAAGTACAAGTAGCCGCCGAAGAGCTCGTCGGCGCCCTCGCCGGAGAGCACCATCTTGAAACCCAAGGATTTGATGTGACGGCTCAACAAGTACATCGGCACCGAAGCTCGAACTTGTTCGAACGTCTCGAGGTGCCAGATGACGTCGGGCAAGGCGTCGAGCGCTTCTTCGGGGGTGAAGTGAACCTCGTGGTGAATCGTACCGAGCTGCTCCGCCACCTTGCGAGCAGCGACTAAATCCGGGGCACCCTTGATACCGATGGAGAAAGAGTGCACCGGCTCATCAGCACCGTACGTGTTTTTCGCTAGTTTACGTTGACGCACGGCGATGGAGGTGATGAGCGAGGAGTCTAAGCCACCGGAGAGGAGCACGGCGTACGGAACATCAGCCATCAAGCGCTTGGTGACGGCGTCGACGATGCACTCTCGAAGTTCGGGCAAGTTGGCCTCCTTGGTCGGCACGTAGTTTTCATCAGCCACCCACTGCGGGTTGTACCAACGTTCCATCGTCGCTGGCGCATCACCCTTCTTCACGTACACGTAACCGGGCGGGAAGGCTTCGTAGTTGGCCACCCCCGGGTCGTCGTGCAGCGTCTTCATTTCGCTACTAAACCACACGCTCCCATCCTTTCCGTTCGCCATGTACATGGGAATCTTACCCATATGATCTCTCGCCGCCACGATGACATCGTTCTCGCGATCCTCGATCACAAACGCAAACATACCGTCCAACTCGGACACAAAGCTCGGTCCGTGTTGCTCGTACAGGTGCCCGATGACTTGACAGTCGCTCTTATTCTCGCTCACGATGCCGTACTTTTCCCGTAATTCCGCGTGGTTGTAAATCTCACCGTTCGCGATGAACGCCGTCTTCTTACTCGCGTCCGTGAACAACGGTTGATCGCCGCTCTTCCCCGGCGCCACGATGCTCAGACGCTTGTGCACCATGAAGGTTTGCCTCCCCTCGTCGTCCACGCGCACCTCCATCCCGTACGAATCCGGTCCTCGATGACGCAAGCGCTTCGCCAGTTGATACACGCGCTGACGGTTCTTCCTCGCGTCGCCCGTGAGGCGCAAAACGCTGAAAATTCCGCACATCTCGCGCGCGCGCGCTCGGACGCGGGCAAAGCCCTCGAACCCTCGTTCGCTCGAACGCCGAGTCTCGTCGCGCCTTTGACGACGCGTGGACGCGCGCGGACGACTTTGGGGACGACGTCGGCGCGGTGACGGAGGCGCTTTCGTTCGTGCGCGCGCGAATGCGAACGCTCGTGCGCGAACGCGACGTCCTCGCGACGAGATGTGATGACGGACGGCGGGTCGGGCGCGGGCCGAGGTGGGACATCCCTGGGAGTGGCGGCGGGCGTAGGCGTGTGGGTAAACAGTGTGCGTGTCGATCAGATAGCCATACGCGCGCGTCGCGCGCGACGAGGGGCGAGTCGAGAGGGAACGAGGACGCGCGCCGAGCGGTCAGAGACGAACGAGAATTTTTTTGCGACCGAGGATGGGGGTGGTGAGGGCGTCGACGTCCTCCGTGGCGTCGCGGTGAAGCTCGGCGGGAAGGCTGGCGAGGGGGACGTCTCGCGAAGCGTCGAGCGGGACGCGGAGGACGCCGTCGCGAACGGCGGTGGAGACGCGGTGGAGCATGTCGCGACGACCTTCGCCTTGAGTGGTGCGTTCGTCGCGCTCGAGCCAGCGGGTGAGCCAGAAACCGCGGAGGGTGATGTCTTTGAATATGAAGGCGCCGGTGGGGACGACGAGCGGTTGCTTGGACATGCCTCCGTAGGTGATCATGACGGATGATGCGTTGGGTTGAAGCAGTCGCAGCATGGTTTGTGCGCTATAACCACCGACGGCGTTGAAACCGAATCGCGCGCGAGCGGCGAGCTCGCGGGTTTTCGTATCCAGACGTAACATTTTACCCTCGACGTCCGGCACGACGACGCTCGCGCCGTCGGCGCGCAAGGACTCGAAAACCTCCTCCGTCGCCTCCGCGCTCTGTCGAGGTCGACACATGGCTATCGTGTGTATTCCTCTGTCTCTCGCGAGCTGCAAAAGAGCGCGCCCGACGCCCGACGTCGCCGCGTTGAGCACCACCGTCTCTCCCTCACGAACGCCGTTATCCTCCAACAGTCTGTACGCCGTGCACGGATTCACCGTCAACATCGCCGCTTCGTGCACGGGCACGTCTCGATCGATGACATCAAACACCTTCGCTCGCGCCACCACCTCTCGACGCCACGTCCCGTCGACGTACGATCGATTCGGGACCACTCGGTCGCCGACGCGATAGCCCGCCGCCGACGCCCCCGGCCCGCACGCCGTCACCTCCCCCACGCCCTCGTTCCCGCCCACCGCCGGCATCTCTCGCGACACCGGGTACTTGCCCTCGATCGCGTTCAAATCCGACGGATTCACCGGCGCGGCGAGCATGCGAACCGCGATCTCGTCGTCCCCGACGCTCGCGGACAACGGTATGGATTCCACGCGCAGCACCTCTCCCGGGGCCCCTCGCTCGGCGTACACGCACGCCTCCGTCGTCGCGAACGAGCGAGCGCGCACCGCAGACGCGCGCCATCGCTTCGCCGCGCCGCGCGCGATCGAGCGCATCGCCTCGACGATGGACGCGCGTCAGAGTGCGGCGCCGCGCGCGGGAGCCGCTCGCCGATGGATTCGTCGACCGAGCGGCGAGACGACGCCGCGACGACGTGTGAGGCGTGTGAAAAGGCGTATTCAAAGTATTCCTGTCCGAAATGCGGGGCCAAGCTCTGCGCGCTCGCGTGCTACGAGCGGCACAACGACGGGAGGTGTCGAAGCGCTTTTCACGAGAATGAGCTCGCGCGCGCGATGCGAGGGTTGACGGCGACGTCGGAGACGCGGACGGCGATGATGGAGAGTTTAAAGCGACAGGCGTTCGCCGACGGGACGTTGGATCTCGCGTCCGCGAGCGAGGGCGAGGAGGAGGAGGAGGAGGAGGAAGACGAGGAAGGAGACGGCGACGGGGACGGCGAGCGGTGCGTGCTGAGCGAGAAGAGTTTAGAAGTCTTGCGTCTCGGGGGAGAAATGGACCTGGAGGAGTTGAACGAGGAGGAACGCGCGAGTTTCGAGCGCGCGATCGCGAGCGGCGAGCTCGTGAAACCGTGGGAGGCGTGGTGGGAATCGCCCGAGGCGGGACGGCCGCGCGCGAGCGCGAGAGGCGCGCCGGCGGTGGCGGAGGTGCGCGAAGACGCGGAATCGACGTCGACGAACGCGAGCGCGGACGACGATTTGCCTCCTCTGGCGAACGAGGATGAACTTTTGGACCCTTTCGACGCGCTGAGCGGGGGAAGAGAGGCTCCGGAAGTTCTTCGATGGCACTGCGTCAACGCGCTCGCGGCGTACGTCCTCGTCAAGCGCGTCTTCAACGGAGACTGGCGCGATGAGGAATCGGAAGCGTGCGACGCCGCGCTCGATGCATCCATCGTCCTCGCGGCTGAACGCGTCGGTCCGATTCCCGAGGTACAGTGCGCGAGAGACGCCGTACTATCCGTCGTTCGGCGCGCGAGTCCCGCCGACGTCGCGCCTCGCGCCGCCGTCGAGCGCGCCCTCCTCCGCGACCTCACCGCCCTCTTCGCCGCCGCTCCCACCGCCCCGATCCGCGCGTTTCTCGATCTCATCCGGTGTCTCAGACTCGCCGCCGCGGTCGGTCCTCGCACCGAGCGCGCGCCGCGCGTTCGCGCCGCGCTCAAGGCGCGATACCTCGCCTCTCACCTCGCCGCCGACGCGCGCGGCGACGTCGCGCGAGACGTCTCGCGCACCCTTCGCGACGTCACCGACGGCGCGCGCGACGACGAAAACGACGAAAACGACGAAAACGAAAACATCGACGGCATCCGCGCACCGCCCGTCTCGTCTCGCGTCGACGCCGACCGCCGCGCGCGCGCGTTCGCGCGAACGCGCGCGCACACACACAACTCCATATAAAACACACACAGTAGCCTACCAAATGAACGTATTGGTAGTCGACCGATCGTCGAGGATAAAATAGCCAACATCCATTTTCACGAGTCACGACTCAACGTGTACCCCCTCGTTCCCCCGCGGCTCGCGGCTCGTGACGAACGCACACGTCTCACTGTTTACCCACACGCACGGTGACCGTTTGCAACCACGTGGCGATATC
>Ga0208277_1000958_pt1 | contig 17035 bp, 15 predicted proteins | sample ETNtaG_5_FD_185782 | JGI IMG/M metagenome (GOLD analysis project Ga0208277, IMG submission 185782) | Marine microbial and viral communities from oxygen minimum zone, Eastern Pacific Ocean - ETNP201406SV205 (SPAdes) (version 2) | ecosystem: Environmental > Aquatic > Marine > Oceanic ...
AAGCCTCCATGATCGCTGGAACTGGAAAGGGATGGCAGCTGCCGTTTGGTTCGCCCCGCAAAAAAGCCAGCCGTCAACCACGCCGTTCGGCGAGCAATGGCATTTACCTGGTCGGCGATGCTGCTTCACTGATCGACCCGTTCAGTGGCGAAGGGGTGGGCAATGCTCTTGTCAGTGGCGAAATGGCCGCCAAGCACATCATGCAGGGGAAAACCCCCGAAGACTACCAAGAAGCGCTTTGGAAGGCCCTTGGGCCGGAATTGACCAACTCCTACAGGATGCAGAAAATGAGCCGACGGGGTTGGCTCCTCAATTGGTTTGTAGGGAAAGCGGCCAAGAAACCGGCCATTCAAGAGATGATGACGGAAATGATTGCGAGTAAAGAAGCACAAGAAAACCTCCACTCTCCATGGTTCATGTTCAAGACCTTGATGTTCTAAGGTGGAACCATGGACGCTTCCCTCTCAGGCATTGACGCCGTGTTCCTCGACCTTGACGGTACGATTTACCTCGGTGGTGAACTCATTGAAGGCGCCGAGGCTTTTCTTGACCGGTGCAAAGAGCAAGGCGTGCAGCGGTATTTCCTCTCCAATAACTCATCGAAATCGGTCAGCCAGTACCTCACGAAACTTCACGCCCTTGGGTTGGAGGCTACCGAAGACGACGTGCTGCTCTCCACCCACGACCTCTTGGCTTGGCTGACGGCCAACAAGATCACCCAAACATGGCTGGTCGGAACCGAAGGCATGCGGAGCATGCTCGAAGCCATTGGTGTGGCCACGAGGAGTCTTGACCCCGAATACGTCGTGCTTGGTTATGACACCGAATTAACCTACGATAAAATCGCTCAAGCCAGCATCCACATGCATGCAGGGGTGCCTCTGGTGGCCAGCCATCCCGACATGGTGTGTCCGAGTCCTGACGGGGGTTTGCCTGACGTCGGTGCCTACTTGGCGATGTTCAAGGCGACCACTGGCATCGACCCCGAACACATAACTGGCAAACCAAATGCGGGCATGATCCTTCACAAAATTGAGGCGCTTGGCCTCAAACCCGAACGCTGCGCCATGGTCGGCGATCGACTCTACACGGACATGGCCATGGCCACTCGAGCTGGTGTGGTTGGCGTGCTTGTGCTGTCGGGTGAAGCGACACAGGACGACGTGGACGCCCTCCCTGAAGGCGCTGAACAGCGTCCTACCATCATCGTGAACAGCGTGGATGAACTCCTTCGGTGAGACCATGAAATTCATTCAACGATGGTCATGGTGGCGCCAACGACGTCGATTTCATCCTCCGGACGAAATCCATCGGGCCGGCGAACTCGCTGAACAACGGTTGGCGAAAATCAGTCGCGCTGCCGGAAAAAAGAACGGCTGGCACGTGTTTGAATCCGTGCGGATTCCCGATGCTGAACAAGGAGGTAAGCGGGAAATTGACTTGGTCATCGTCGGCGGGAACACCATGCTGGTGGTTGAACAGAAACACTGGTCGGGGACGTTTGAAATCAACGCTGAGGAAGAATTTATCCAGCATCGGAAAAACGGTACAACCCACAACCACAGCACCGTCAATCAACGCATTGCACGAAAATCCAGGATGCTCAACGCCATGCACAACGAGCGCATCGGCAAGGACGATGGCGTGGATGTTCGCGTGGTGCTGGCGTTTACCAATCGAAACTTGGACTGGCCAAAATCTGTCAATCAACTCAGCAGCGAAGTCTACGACGAAGCCGGATTCATCTCGGTGTTGGAAAACGATGACCCGGGAGAACTCAATGAGGAGCTTCTCACGACCGTGGCGGGTTTTGGCACGTGGGACGAAGTTCAACTCAATGGCGGATTGATGTGCAAAGGCGACGTGCTTGGCCTGGGTTTGGGCGATGATGTCGAGGCATGGCAATCGGCAAGGACCACTCCCTTGACCGCTCAAATTTCTCACAAATCTGGCTTCGCTTCGATGTTTTCATCCCAGCCTAGTTCCATGGAATTGGGCCATGGCACACTCCGCCTCTCTGCCTCGCTCCCCTATGGCGCCGCCATGAAAATGCACGTGGTTGGGAAGAAAGCGCCAGAGGAAATCCTCTGGTCAACCATTGAAGCGATCAACCTGTCAAAGCCCGTCGCATTCCCCGAACTCGGTCAAGAGTGACCCTTGGGGCGGTCCGACGAAGCGCGTCCCGTCGGAAGGCTTGAATGGCGCTGGGTTGGCGCTGAGTCATGGCTGAGCCTTGGATTGAAGCGATCGGTTTGGTTGCCGGCGTTCTCGGTATCGTGGCCTGGGTGCCGCAGATTAGAGAGGTCTGGGTCCACAAACGGCACGAAGGCATCTCGTTGCCAACCTTCCTCGTCGTGACGGTGGCGCTTTCGCTTTGGCTGATCTACGGTGTTCTCGTTGAATCCATCGCGATGATCTTCTCCAACGTGTTCACGCTGGGCGTCATCCTTGCCGTCGTCATCGGCGTTGTGCGTCTGCGACGCACCGAATCAAAGGCGTAATCCTTAGTTGGAGACCGACTTGGTGGTTGAGATGATCACGGCACCAATCTTGTAGGGGTCGCCATTGGAGGCAGGGCGGCGGTCTTCAAGACGACCGACCCAACCATCGGTTGGAACGGTTGCTGGGACGCGAATCGATGCTCCACGGTCAGAAACTCCGTAGGAGAACTGGTCAATGGACTGCGTCTCGTGCAGGCCGGTCAAACGCTCTTCGTTGTGAGCACCGTACACCGACATGTGCTTCTCGATGTTTCGGCCGAAGGCCTCACAGATGCTGTCAAAGAGTTCCTTGCCGCCCGTGTCGCGCATGGCGCCGTTGGAGAAGTTGGCGTGCATACCCGAGCCGTTCCAGTCGCCCTTGATGGGTTTTGGATGGTATTCGATGTAGTAGCCGTAGCTCTCGGTCAAACGGTCGAGGAGGTAGCGAGCGACCCAAAGTTCGTCGCCTGCTTGCTTCGCGCCCTTGGCGAAAACTTGGAACTCCCACTGGCCACAGGCCACTTCTTGGTTGATGCCTTCAAAGTTGATACCAGCCTCGAGGCAGAGATCGGCATGTTCCTCGACGAGAGCACGTCCGTGAGTGTTCTTTCCACCAACTGAACAGTAGTACAGTCCTTGTGGACCAGGGTAGCCGCCAACGGGGAAGCCAAGTGGAAGTTGAGTGTCAACGTCCATGATGAAGTATTCTTGCTCGTAGCCGAACCAGAAATCGTTGTCATCATCGTCAATGGTGGCACGACCGTTGCTGGGATGAGGTGTGCCGTCGGGGTTGAGCACTTCGCACATCACGAGGTAACCGTTCACACGCTGCGGGTCAGGGAAAATGTTCACGGGTTTGAGAAGGCAATCGGAATCGCTGCCATCGGCTTGCTTGGTCGAGGAGCCATCGAACATCCAGATCGGGCATTCTTCAAGGGTGCCTTCGAAATCTGAACGCACCATGGTTTTGCTACGCATGTTCTGCGTTGGTTCGTATCCGTCAAGCCAAATGTACTCCAGTTTTGCTTTATCCATCATGGGTATCAAATGCTTCGCTATGAGGGCGGTATATGAAACATACGCTCATTTTTTTAGTAATTTATGAACTCAATTGATTGATTACAGAGTTATTATTTAAGCAATTGATTCATATTTTCTTTCACTTTATTGGCGATGATACACATCTGCGCGAAAAAAAACCATCCTTCCGCGCAGATGCTCAAACGACCGTCAATCGACGGCGGGAGTGATTGATGGATGCGCCGAGAAGTTCACTGGTTGTTGGCAGCATCGTCACCTTGAGGCGTAATGAGGATGGTTGAGCCATCTCGGTCGATGACAGGCAGCATGAGTTCACCCGAATTCACGGTGATGGGGCACGTGTTACTGCAAGCCGGAGGAAGGTAATCCAAGCCGTTTTGCATGAGGGCGATTTCCAGGCCGTGCCCTGCAGGAAGGATCACATCCATGCCTTGGAATTCCATGAGCATGGTAACCGTGGAAAACGGCACCACCGTTTGAGCATCATAGCCACCAGCATGGTACCGCACGTCCATGGTAGCATGGCCAAAACGCAAACCGGTCTGCGCGTCTCGTAATTCTGCAAAGATTTGCCCACCATCAAAGGAAGGAGTCACGTCCAGGTGAAGGGTTGGCAGTCCGCTGATATGTGTATCATGGTCCATGGAAAAAGCCGCGCAATCCACGGTGTACGTGGAAGAGGCTCCGACTGAACCTCCACTGAAAGCGCAATCGCTTGGCGACCATTCAGCATCGAGTGGGGGCCAGGTCTCCTCAATTCTCCACTCGCCGTCGTTGCGCTGAATTTGAGCGTAAAGGCTGGGTTGCTCTCCGATGCCTTTGAGATAGTACTCCATCCATTCAAACAGATCTTGCCCCCAATCCCATCGAGTCATGTTGTGAATGGCTTCACCACCATACCCTGATTCCTGATTGTTGTGTTTTGACCACTGGTCGGGATAGTTGTGTTCCCATTGGCCGAGCATCCCCCCAACCTCGTATCCAGCATCGATGTATGCCTGGTACCAATTGGTCCCTGGGGGGCCGCCGAACACTTGGTGCGGGTCAACGTTCCAATCTTGCATCCCCTGCACCCAGTAGATGCTCCCGTTGTAGGTGCCGAGAGCTTTGTCAATGTGGCTTCGTTCATCGTAATAATTGTCCATGTACGGGTCAAGTTCCCCCAGACCGTATCGTGTTGGGCCGGCAAGGAAGCCTTCCAAGACGTCCCCGCACATGTTGTCGAGGTCGTCGGTGTCGTAGTCGAGGATGGAGCCTCCGTAATTGGAATGCATCACTTGGCTGCGCGCTTCGGCGCTACCGTTTTTGTAGAGCAGGGGCCCCAGAGCAGTCGTTCCGGAAATGGGCACGATGGTCTTCAGGTATTCACTTCCTTGAGCGGCCGCCTCCCACGCTGTGGCGCCTTCGTAGGATTTCCCATAGATGGCAACGTGGCCGTTGCTCCAATTTTGCGTGCCAAGCCATTCAACGGCGGCATGAATCCCCTGTCCTTCACCGTCGCCTCGGTAGTCGAAACAGCCGGTGCTCTCCTCGGTGGCGAAGACCGCGACTTGGGCCAAAGCATAACCGTGGGGAATGAAATTGTCATAGATGAATTCACCGCGCCCGCCACCGACCACGTTGGTTGGGCTGGACTGGCTTCCGGGAGAGCCGTAGTCGAAATAGGGGCTGACGATGGCGATGACGGGGACTTGTTCGCCGGCCTCGGTGTTGGATGGAAGCCAGTATGAAAGGTGGACTTCCGCCGAGTTCGGGCCGCCTTCCCACGTGCCAGTGGTGTCGACATCGATGAACGCTTCTTGGACAGGAAGCGGTTCATGTGGGCCGTCCTGAAGAACGCGAGCGTAGGAACCCGTCCAGTTCCACTCAAGGGTATGGCGCTCCCAAATGGAAGGATACATGGCCTCTTCTTCGGAATCGTCCGAGGTTTCCGGTGACCCAAAACACCCTGAAAGAGGCGTCAATAGCAACAACACCGTGAGGAAAAGTGCCTGTCGCATGGTTTCCCGACGAACGGGTGCATCATGAACATAATGTTTGGTCGTGGAGGCCACAACCATTGAGGAGGGGGTGCGCACAGGCCTTCATCATGGAGCCGTCAGAAGCGTGGGGTGTTCGGTGGGAAATGGCCACTTCGCCCATGGCAAAACGGTACATGAAAGTCGCCGCAGCCAAACAATCCTTGGTTTGCTTAGCGGCTGATAGAAACACGATGGCGGGGTTGTTTGACCTCATCGAAGCCGTTGGACCACACGTCGCTGCGCTCAAAACCCACGTTGACCTTGTTGACGATTGGACGCCTGAATCGTGGTCTCGGTTCTGCAAGGTCGCCCATGAGGCGAATCTCCTCATCTTTGAAGATCGGAAATTTGCCGACATTGGGAAGATCAGCCGTTCGCAAATGGCCGGCATCTACGATATTCGGTCGTGGTCGGATTTGGTCACGGCCCACCTCATCAGTGGCCCCGATATCGTCGATGGACTGCAAGCCTCCTGGACGGACGTTGGTCGAAGCGGAGGTGTTCTCTTGCTGGCTCAAATGTCTAGTCGAGGGAATCTGCTTCATCCAGCCTACACCGCTGAAGTCGTTGGGAAAGGCACAGCGCATCCTGGCGTCTTCGGATTCATTGGAAACGGTTCGCGCCCCGAAGAATTGCAGCAATTGCGCAGCGCTGTCGGTGAAGAGAAGATGATCTGGACGCCTGGAGTCAATCTTGCGGTGGGAGATGGCGAAATGGGCCAGCGGTACGGCGACCCGACCGAAGCGGTTCTGGCCGGGTCCGATTGCATCATCGTTGGCTCTGGAATCCACAAAGCAAGCGACCCCAGGGCTTCCGCCCAAGCCTATGCTGACGCCTCATGGAAGGGTTTGCTTCAACGAAACAGGTGAGTGTCTTGGCCGCTTTGGAAATGATGCTCGCCTCGCTGATTTTGTTGTTTCCTGCATGGTTGATTTGGCGGGCGTTCTCCACCTCACGTCAACTTGAGCTTCGCTTGGCTCAGGGCGATGCGTCCTTGCTCAGCGATGACCGTTTCAGCATTGACCGAGTCACGTTGGGCCCTCCAGGCACCCAACTCATCGAAGACGTCCAGTTTGTGGCCGTCCAGCCCATTGTGTCGGCTTTCCCCCCTCAAACCACCGAGGTTCAACCACCCCAAGGAGAGGTTTGACGTGGGTGGGGGCCTTAACGAGCGAGAACGACGATTTTTTGTGGACGGTCGGGACGAAAAACCGTGGCGTGGTGAGCGAGTCATCGCCATCGCGCAACATTACCTTCCGCGAGAACACCTCTGCCTAAACGAAACGGTCCTCGAGTACAACGGAGTTGCGCTGTTTTCACTAACCGAAGAAGAGCGAGTATTGTTCAGCGCCCAAGATGAGTGGGGGGCACGCTTGCGCAAGGCGAACGACGCGTTTATCTTCACCTCAAAGACCAAGAAAAACGACGACACCAGGTATGAGATTGAACAAGAAATTTCGGAGAGCGCATACCGAGAGCTCCTCGAAGACCAACTCCTTCCACGCATCACGAAAACAAGGTACCTTTGGAGCGATGCCCAGGGATTGACCTGGGAAGTAGATGAATACGAAGGCATGTTTGCGGGTCTCGTGGTTGCCGAAGTGGAATTGGATGAAGGCCAAGAAATTGACAACATGCCTCCATGGACGGGCCAGGAAATCACCGGTCTCGGTGCTCTTTCGAACCGGTCATTGGCCATGTTAGCTGAACAACTCAGTTTGTGATCGACTCGCAGACCGCTTGAACAATGCGTTGGACATCAGCGTCCGACAGTTGGTGATGCACAGGAATCGCGACCAATCGGTGGGCGATTGAATCAGTGATGGGGAGTTCTTCATCGTGTTGGGGGTGGCCGGCGTAGACCTGTTGGCGGTGAATGGGGGTCGCGTAGTAAACCCGAGAATCAATGCCTGCTTGGTCAAGGGCCGCGCGAAGGCCGTCCGGGTCTTCAACCAGAAGGCAATACTGGTGCCAAGCATGCTCGGTTCCTGGGCGTATGTTTGGAAGGGTGACACCACTTAATTCTGCAAAAGCGGCGTGGTATGTTTCAGCGATTTCGCGCCTTCGTGCCAACCACCCATCCAAACGTTGGAGTTGGACACGCCCAATCGCGGCAGACACTTCTGACATCCTCAAATTTGAGCCCACTTCATGCGATTCAAGTCGAGCATCCCGCCCGTGATTGACCAAGGCGTCCATCCGGGCAGCCAAGTCTTCTCGCCGGGTCGTCATCATCCCGCCTTCTCCCCCGACGGCGAGGTTCTTCGATGGGAAGAAGGAGAAACAGGCCACGTCACCAACGCCGCCCGCTTTTGTGCCGTTTTTTGCTACGGCTCCGTGGGCTTGCGCTGCATCTTCGATGTAAGCGATGCCGTGGTCGTCGCACCATTTGACCAGGTCGTCGTCGCACATCTGCCCAAAGAGATGAACAGCGATGACCGCTTTGGTGTTGGGCGTTCGTGCGGCCTCAAGCGCAGCGAGGTCAACGCACCAATAATCGGGCTCAACGTCCACAAAGACGGGTGTGGCTCCAGCCAATGAAACGCATGTTGCGGTAGCGATGTAGGTCAGTGAAGGGACGAGAACTTCGTCGCCTGGCCCGATTTCCAACAAACGCAAAGCAGCCCACAGAGCGACCGACCCGCTTTGGCAAGGCGTTCCTTGAACGGCGTCGCTGTAGGTGGCAAACTCGGACCCGAAGGCTTTGCCTTGTGGACCTTTCACCCAGTGAAGGGAATCCAGGGTGTCCAAAGCCGCTTGACGCATCTCGTCGTCCCATGATGGTCGGGCCATGGAGATGCGTTCCATGCCTCGGCGTGGCTCTTCTCCTCCTTGAGTGTGCGTTTTCTGCATCCTCTCCATCGCGCCTTTGAAGACCCCTTGCTTTGTTGGCGCTGTTATGGTACCGTCCGGCGACGAGGATTTGCCCTCTTCCTCTTCGGGCGAGGGTGAAGACGCTGATGTTCCAGTTGGAGGGCTCATTTCCGACCTGTTCGACGACACCATGGCCACCATCAACGCCGCTGGAGCCGCCGTCAAAAAGTCCACAAAACGCCAATACAAACCAAAGGGGATGTTTCTTGGAAACCGTCGAGACACCGGTGAAGCAATCGACATTGCTCCGCAAGTGTTGGCCCGACATGGCGCCATGCTCGGGTCGACCGGGTCTGGAAAAACGGTGATGGCCAAAGCCTTGATCGAAGAAGCGGCCCTCGCTGGCATTCCTTCCCTCATCATTGACCCACAGGGGGATTTGGCGAGGTTGGCTCTTGGCATTGACCTCGATGAACTTGAAGAAAAAGACGGCCTTGTTGCCAGAGCGAAGCAGTTGATGGACAGATGTGAGGTGCGAATTTGGACGCCCCTTCGAAGCAAAGGTTTGCCGCTCTGCATTGACCCATTTCGCGCCCCGCCAGCCGACCTCGACCCTGAAGAAGCCATCACGGCATGGGACATGGTCGCCGCTGGATTTGCCAACCTGGCCGGGTTTGACGTTGAGAAAACACAGGGCAAGACCGTCAAACCGTTCCTCTACGAAATCCTCGTTGAAGGCACCCGATGTGGCCTTGATGTTGGCGATTTCCAAGCGCTCGCCCGAGTGGTTCGTGAACCGCATCAGGAGTTCATTCGGCAACTCTATCCCGAGTGCTTTTCAGAGGATGAGGAAGACCGTGTGGACCCGCCCACATGGAATGAAGTGATGATTGAACATCGCTTGACAGACTTTGAGGAACGCTTGCCAAAAACCACACGCAACGACCTCGCCCGTCGCCTCGCTGCCTTTTCCTCGGGCGTGAATCAGCTGCTGTTTTCCAATGGCGTTCCCATCGATATCGATGCGTTCGTCGAGCCTGCAGTCCCTGGGAAAATTCCTCTGAACATCGTCTATCTGAACACCATTCAGGATGAAAATCAGAAGCAGTACTTCGTTCAAGAGCTTTCCAGAGAACTCTACGACTGGATGCTCACGCAACAACCAGCGGATGGGGAACTGAAATTGCTGTTCTTCATGGATGAAGTGGCGCCTTATCTCCCGCCGCATCCTCGCAACCCCCCTGCCAAAGACCTCATCAAACTCATCTTCAAGCAAGCACGCAAATACGGCGTGGCCTGCGTTTTGGCGACACAAAACGTGAGCGACGTGGATTACAAAATCCTCGCACAGGCCAACACGACGTTCATCGGACGGTTCACCCAACCGCAAGACGTCGAGAAGGTCCGGCACTTGCTCAAGGAAAGCGGTGGCGACCAAGACCTCGTTGCTCAACTGCCAACCCTCGGACCCGGGCAGTTCCAGATGGTCGCACCGGATGTTGACCCCAACCCCGTTCCCATTCAATGCCGCTGGCTCTACACCGACCACGGCGCGCCGCTCAATGAGGACCAGGTGGAAGAGATCATCACGCCTGAAATCCGGGCTTGGGCCCGAACCCGTTCGGCGCAAGGAGGACGTTCTCGAGGAGCGGGGGCAGCTCACGCCGCGAGCCGCGGCTCATCGTGGTCCGGAGGCGATTCATGGGGCGATGGTGCCGCTCAAAGCATCGTGGAGGCGGCCCGCATCAAATCAGCGGGAGGCATGGCTGCAGCAGGGCATGGCATTGTTGACGATTCAGCGTTTGAAGTGAAACTCATGGGTGGTTTGGCGGTCCTGCGCGACGGTCGAGACCCGCTCTACACCATGCAGGCGGCCGTGAACGTGGCCACCGTCGCCCTGCTCACGTGGGTGATGGCGGCGCTCATGCTCGCTTGGCGGGACGCCGATTTGTCCGGCTGGTGGTTGTTGGTCAGTGCCACGACGTGTCTCGCTGCGGTCGGCGTGCTCGTGTTGGAATGGGTGCTTGGACACGATGCGGAATTGCTTCAGAAATTGAGTCAATTCGCTCACACGTTCCAAATGCTCCAGGTCGTTTGGTTGTGGGTGCTGCTCGGCTGGACGGTGTGGGGCACGCTTGATTTGCGAGGCGCTGAACCTTTCCTCGAAGTCGTCGTTGTGTGGGTCACACTGTTTTCGGGAATTGAGTACCTCACGCGATTCCAACTTGGCCGCATTCGTTGGAATGGAGGGTCCGCTCTCGACAAAATTGTTGGCGTCAGTGCCTTGCTCACGAAAGCCGAGCTCACTGAAATGAAGGCGACATCAAGAGAACTGCTCAGCGCAGTTCGGTGGATGGTCCACGGAGCAACCCTCGTTTGGTTGTGCTGTTTGCTGGCTTTCCAAAGCGGTGTGCTGCCCGATGATTCCTCTCTGGCGACATGGGGCCGCCCGACGTTGTGGCTCGCATCGGTCTACGGACTGATGTTCTGCAGCGAAGCCTGGCTTCGCCTGCGAGGACGATGGCCGAGTGAACACAACACCTCAAGTGCCTGAGGTTTGGTGGGCTGAACATGGCCAGTCGAATTGAGGAGCCATCGTTTGACGTCATCAAATCCTATGACGATTTTGAGGTTCGGCGCTACGTCGATACCGTACAAGCCCGTGTTCAAACGTCCAGCCGGGGCGGTGGGGCCGCTTCCGGAGGATTTCGACGTGTGGCCGGATACATTTTCGGAGGAAACGCTCAGCAGACCTCCATCGCCATGACCGCCCCCGTGAGCATGTGGGAAGAGGATGGGGCGAGTTGGTTGGCCTTCACGATGCCTTCGGTGTATTCCCTGGATTCATTGCCGGCGCCCAACGACGAGGGGGTTCACCTTGTACCTCATGCGGGGGCCGTGGTGGCCGTGATGAGTTTCTCGGGGCGAAACACGCCTGGAAAAGGAGACCGTGTGGAACAAAAGCTGCGAGCAGCGATGGAGCGAGAAGGATACCAGTCGGCCGGCCCGGGTGTGCTGGCCCTGTACGATAATCCGTGGACCACCTTGCCGTTCCTCCGGCGAAACGAGTTGCACATCGAAATTGTATCGCCGTAAGGTCGGCGTCGTCAAAAGCCATAGATAGACGAGGAGCGAGGGGCTCCCATGGAAGACCGATTGGTGGAAGAATTGGTCGTTGGTGTAGGTGAAGTCGTTGGTGACGCCGTGGAGAACGTGATCGGGGAGCGAACCTGGGTGTATTCCCTGTGGCGTTTTTCGCTCTACGCCGTTCCGTTTGGTTTTGCCATCTACCTTCTGAACGGTGTTTACGGCTGGATCTGAGGGTGCGTGCCATGGACGACCACCCTTTCATTCCCTTGGAGTGGACCGAACGGTCGGCTGAGGACATGATGGCCCTGGCAGAAGCGAACTATACTCAACTCGCCCAACGGCGTACGACGCGGCATTTCTCAACGCGAGACGTGCCTCGTAGATTGGTGGAACTCGCCATTCTTTCGGGCTCAACCGCGCCCAACGGCGCCCACCTTCAGCCGTGGACGTGGATAGCGATTCGCAACGATGAACTGCAGCAGAAAATTCGTGAAGCGGCGGAAGAAGAAGAGCGGAAGACCTACTCCGAGCGAATGCCAGAAGCCTGGTCGGAAGTACTGGCACCGCTCGGCACAGACGCCGTCAAGGCCCATTTGACCGATGCCCCGTGGATCGTTGTGTTGTTCAAACAAAAGAAGCGGCAACGAGACAATGGCGAATGGGGGCCGACGTACTACACCACCGAATCGTGCGGCATCGCCGCCGGGATGTTCATTCAGGCCGTTCACAATATGGGCCTCGTGACCCTTACGCACACCCCTTCACCGATGGGGTTCCTTCGGGAAATCCTTGGTCGGCCAAAGCACGAAGAAGCCATGCTCGTGATGCCTGTTGGCTATCCCGCAGAAGGGGCTGAAGTTCCCGACATTCACCGAAAATCACTGGACCAAGTGGCCGTGTTCTTCGACGAACAGGCTTGAGGAAAGGTCGCGGTGTTGATATACGCGAGGTGAGAGCCAAGACTGGCGCAGGAGTCGCCCAGCTTGGTCAAAGGCGCTGGGATGAGGTCCCAGTCCGTAACGGTTCGCAGGTTCGAATCCTGCCTCCTGCATTCCTCTGTTCATCGTTTATTTGTCTCTGATTTCCACCATGAGTGAGGAGAGTTTCATGTTAAGGAGAATTTCACCAAAGTCTCTCGAGTACGCGCACAAACGGCGAACGGATTCGGAGAGGGAAAGGGATGCGGCAAGAAGTGGATTCTTTTTCTTGCTGTCAAAGATTGAATGTTCGTATGCCTTTAATTCGGTTTGAAGCGTTTTGAGCTGCAGTCGGGCTGTTTCAATACGATGAGAATCTTGCGTTCTGATGTTGATCATCAATTCTTTGAGAGATTCTTGCCAAAGCGAGAGCGATTGAATTGGAGGCGACGCATTGAATTCGGAAATATGCTCTGTGTGTTCGATGATGAAATGGGTCAAATTGTTGACGTGGTCCATCATGCGCTCGAGACAACGAGCAAGATTGGCGTATTCGAGTGCCTGTCCCCTCGTTACGTTCAATCTCGAAGCGGCCTGATAGGACTCGAAGACAATACGGATTTGTCGTTCCATCAGATAGAGGAGGCTGTCCACCTCTGCTTCACGTTCTTCGTGGTCGGCAACGAATTCAACATCACCACCACCTAACACTTCCTGGAGGTCCCTTACCAACGACGACACGAGAAGGTACATCCGCTTCAGGCTCGCATGAAGAGGCATATCGCCTGGATTAAGGAGACACCTGAGTTCAGTTAATGTTTCATCTTGTTCCACAATTTCAAACCCTCGCGTTGAGCGGAGAAAACGACGAATTGGCTTCGAAGGCGAAGGAAAATCACTCTGATGCATAACCAGAATTACGTCAGCTCCAGAAATGTAAGCCCCCATCAAATGGTCATGGAGGCTGCTTTCGGGAATCTCGCTGAGATGAATGCGGACGTGCCGCTCCAAACGTTGATCTTGTTCAAGCGGCGTTATTCGGAGGGCGCCACTGGGTCGCCAATCGACCTTCAACGAAGACCGGGGTTCGAGTTGATTGTGCAAAACCCATGGTTTTGGAAGGCTTAGGGTGAACGTGCTTCCGCCGGTGGCTTGCAGTTTTCGAACGTCATGATCGCCGGGACCAAGTGCCATGGCGACCTTAGAATATAGTGCTATATAGAATATACTCGCTCTAGTATAAGTATTGAGTTACGGTAGCAAGACCATGGAACCTCTAACGGTTGTCTTGATTGGTTTGGCTTTGATTGTCTGTGCCTACATGGCGTGGAACATTGGTGCAAACGATGTTGCGAATGCGATGGGTACATCGGTTGGCTCCCGTGCCCTGACACTCAAACAAGCGGTGATCATCGCCGCTGTCTTTGAATTCGCGGGGGCGTTCTTTGCGGGTGATGCGGTTACTGATACCGTTCGCAAAGGGATTCTCAGTGTGGATTTCGCAGACCCGATGATTGATGAAGTCTTTTCCACTGACATTGCCCTTGGTTTCATTGCCGCCATGATGGCGGCCGCAACGTGGCTGACCATCGCTACGCGCTATGGCCTCCCCGTGTCGACAACCCATTCCATCATCGGCGGTATCCTCGGTGTAGGACTTATCCTCGAGGTAAAATACTCAACCAGCCTCATCGATTGGGAAGTTGTTCGTAAAGTCGTCATGTCGTGGGTCGCCAGTCCATTGATGGGTGGTTTAATCGGTTTCTTCTCGTTTATTATCATCAAGAAGCTCATTCTTGACAACGACAACCCTGTTGAACGCTCTATGTGGCTTGCCCCAATGCTTGCTTTCCCGACGTTTTTCGTTCTTGGTCTGGCACTGCAGTACAAAGCCCTCAAGGGGTTCATATCAAAGGCGGCCTCCAACGGATGGATTGAAGACAAGAACGACTGGTTACCAGTGAAAGAAAACGGTGTCTTCAACCCGTGGGCTGAAAATGCTTGGATCCCCCTCAACTCCATCATGCTTGCAGCAGCCATCGGTGCCGTCTCAAGCATGGTGCTTTACATGGTTCTTCGGCGCATCGACATCAACGAAGAAAAGCGTGGTTTCAAGGGCGTTGAGCGAATTTTCGTCTGGCTTCAAATCATCACGGCTGCCTACGTTGCGTTTGCTCACGGCGCCAACGACCGTTCCAACGCCATCGGCCCGATGGCGGCTGTGTGGCAGGTCCTCAGCAGTGAGACTGGTCAGTTGGCCGCGAAGGCTGAAATTCCACTCTGGTTGGTGCTGCTCGGCTCCGCCGGTATTGCCGTCGGTGTCCTCACATGGGGCTGGCGAGTCATGGAGACCATTGGAAAGAAGATCACCGACATCACTCCGACGCGTGGGTTCGCCGCTGAATTTGGCGCCGCAACCACCATCCTCGTCTTCTCGATGCCCTTCCTCGCTGTGCCGGTTTCAACCACGCACACCTTGGTTGGTGCGGTGGTGGGTGTTGGTCTTGCAGGCGGTGCGAAAGCCGTTGACTTCCGTGTGTTCGGGAAGATTGCTGCTTCCTGGGTGGCGAGTGTCCCGGCGGCCGCCTTTGGAGCCGTTGTTTTATTCGTCGCATCGGGTGGCGATGTACTCAACATGATCGTGATATTGCCCCTCGCCTTCATAGCGGTTGGAGTCGCTATTTGGAAGAGTGGTTCAGAGGTCCATGTTGAAGATGCTCTTTCTGACGTTGGTGGCGACGGGCATGCAGTGACGCCGTTTGAGTTGTTCCATGAACACGCACAAGCCGTTGAAGAAACGGTCGAACACATGTTAGTCGCCGTCAATGCGGCCTGTGATGGCGAAGATGCAACGGACGCTATTGAGATGACGATTAAGACCGAACTGAAGGCCGATTATGTCAAGAGTTCAGTGCGTCGCTTAGCTATGAACGACATGCGGTTTGGTGTGCATGTCTCCATCGATGACTTCCTTTACATGGTGAGTCGCCAGGACCGGATTGCCGACTATGCCCAGAACGTCGCAGAGCAATTGGCCTTCCGCCCACTCTTTGATGATGAGCAAGCCAAGAAAAATCTGAAGGAGATGGCGAAAGCTGTCTCCGAAACGGTGGCGAAGTACGAAGATGCCGTGGAAGCGCTACGCGACTTTACCATCAGCGGCCAAACCAAGGCTGCTGAAGACAAACTCGCTGAGTTGATTCGTGAAGTGAACCTCAAGGAGCACGAAGCCGATGGTGTTGAAGCAAAGGCAGCCGCTTACGTGTTCTCCAACGGGGATGATGCCCCGCTGGCAGCCATGCACATGTACAGAGTGCTCCAGCGGCTCGACGACGTGGCGAATGCGTGTGAGAAGGCGGCCAATGCTTTCTTGCCCATCCTCAATCACTGAGGTGGCGGGGTTCGCTCAGCCTTCATGAGAGGAGGTTCTCCTCCGTAACCTCAAGCAAGGTTATCATCGGCCTCCATTTACCATAGCCATGAACCAACAGAACATCGACTTCATCGGCGGCGGCTTCAAACTGACCCTGCCCTACACGTTCGGAGGATGGATCCTCTGGATCATCGGGCTCATCATCACCGGCATCGGTGTTGTTGCTGCCGTGAGTGACCCGGTTGGTCTGGCCGTGTCCGTCATCGGGCTGATCGTCATGGCCGCCGCCTCCCCAGGAAGCATGTCGGCCGGACTTCACAAGATGCGCAAAGAGGCCATCGCTCCTGAAATGCTGCAGGCCAAGGCCGAACAAAGCGGCTACACGATGGAGAACTGGTTCCTTCAACAAAGCACGCTCGTCCCCACCAACGACCCCAGTGACTGGATTTTGCCTGCACCAGGGCCTCAGACATGGAGCAACAACATGTACGCGCCTCACGGCGACGGTACCCCGCTTCCTGAGCACCCCGCAAAAGTGGGCACGCCTCAGCCCGCTACGATGACGTCGTATCTCATCTTCGCAGGCACGGCTGCCACCCTCACCTTGGTCGTTGGCGCTGTTATCACGATGGATGAGGCTGCGGAAGCTGGAATCGTGCCAGCCCTTGTCATTGCTGGCTTGGGGCTGATTCTCACGCTGGTCAATTTCTTCCGAGCCAAAGCCCTTCGACAGATGTTGGACACGCCCACTTCACTTGTCCGCTCAGCCGCTGTCGGCCATCCTGAACTGGTTGGCCAGGTGCGACCCTGGGCGGCAGGGACCATGACCGTTCACGTTGACTCGAACCAATCCATGTCCATGCCGAATATGCTCGGCTACCGATGGACCTACGAACAAAAGCAATGTCGAACAGTGACGGACAATGAAGGCAACAGCAGAGAAGAATGCAACTGGGTAACCATTCGCACCGACAACGGTGGTATGCCATTCATTCTCCAAGACGGGACGGGCGGCATCAAGGTGAACTTGGAATCGTTCAAAAGAACAAATTATGGTCAATTCATCAAACGGTGGGACGGTGCGTTCGCACAGACCCTTGGAAAACAACTCATGGCCTCAGCGGTTGCAGGCCTTCTCGGTGGAGCAAGGGTAAAGGCGCACCGGTGGACGTTGTACGGCCTCCGTTCAGGAGACCCTGTCTATGTTCTTGGCGCCACCAAACCTCGCCCCGCCACCGAGGTTCAGGCGGACCCGCAGGCGGACGGAACGGTTGGACACACCACCATCGAAGTCTGGGG
>Ga0208277_1000959_pt1 | contig 17035 bp, 14 predicted proteins | sample ETNtaG_5_FD_185782 | JGI IMG/M metagenome (GOLD analysis project Ga0208277, IMG submission 185782) | Marine microbial and viral communities from oxygen minimum zone, Eastern Pacific Ocean - ETNP201406SV205 (SPAdes) (version 2) | ecosystem: Environmental > Aquatic > Marine > Oceanic ...
GATAACCAGTCATCCCTGTTATAAAGACTAGTTCGCCTTGGGAAATTATCTCTGAGCCAAATAATTTACCTTCAAATCTAGAACCATCTGCCAGCAAAAGTACTCCTTTTGCCCCTTCAGATTCTTCTTTTTCAGTGGAATTCAATAGAATATCTGCTGCATCTACGAAAGTTGGATAATCCTTTACCCCAAAACCTGATGCCCCCGGAGAGAAGCCTTGCCTAATCTCCGAGTTCGACATCAGCAATGCTGCCAAACTACGACTATTAATCATTGAGAATAATATGCATAAAAAGAGGCTCTAGAAGAATAATTACTCTTCCTCAGAAATAAAAATTTGCTTACCCCGGATAGAAGGTATTACTTTTATTTCTCCGCCATTGAATTTTTCACTGGGATCTATTCTACCAACCCATGTATTTAGAAAAATAGCTAGGGCTGCAACTTCTGAATGTGGTTGATTGCCGATAGAAATATTATAATCAGATAACCCATAGACCTCTCCTGGGACTTTGGTGCCCCCAACTACAATAATCATCGATTTATCATTGGGTATTTTTGGAATTATTTCTTCTAGATCTTGTCCATACATTGTCAAATGTATTATGGTCGAAGATTTAGTCTTAGAGATTTTTCTTAAGAAATTTAATGGTTTAGGTTCATAATGGCAATCAAAATCGCCTCCAAAACGTGAAGTCACTGAAGTCCATGTCTCAATAGGAGAATTGTCCGCTTCTCCAGATAATATTATCTCATCAGCACCGAAAGCACGTGCCGTAAGGCCTAGATGAGATGTTATTCTCTTGTCTCTTTCTCTTCGATGACCTAGCCTGAGAACAGAGATATTGTTAGAGTTCGAGGAAGTCACAGACGTTATGCGTAGGGGCTCTCTTCATCAGCATGTCCCTCATCGTTAGAGTTTTCATAAGATGGTGAGATATTTACATCCATATTTAACATACTTGAACTGACCCATTGAAGAAGAAGTGCATCAAAAAAGAATTTTGAACCGAGATAAACCATAATAGATATTGTGAAAAGTCGTCCAGAAGCAAATAAAGCCGTTTCACCGCCTAAATCATTACCATGAAGAAGTAAGGGCTCTATAATGTAGAATATTCCTAGAACAATTAACAAACCGCCTACATTAGATATGGTAGCATTTCCTTTTTCTCTTCCCATAACAATAACAAAGGTTGACAGGAAAATTATTAATGCCACAACTAAACTTAAGGTTTCGAATTCAAATTGGCCAATCATTGATGCAGGTATATCGGAATCATTGAGTGTATTTCCTCCCTTTTTAATTGAAATCCACCAGAATAAAGCACTAGTCATCATCAATGCACCAGACATCAGTCCTCTTTGATTTATCATCTCCCTGACATGATGGGAATCTTTTGGTTTTAATCTCTGTATTATTGAATCCATTATTAACAAAGTTTGGCCATCAGGGGCTTGATTATTGGGTGCCCCGCTATTACTTTGTAAGAGTTCATCACCTATGTCCTCTCCCATAGCCATTGGGGGCTTGCGTGTCTGCCACATCATAAAGGATACTGTAGGATAGAGGGTTAAGATGGCTGACTGGCGACCTATTATAAAATGCCGAGACGATGGCTTTCCCAGAATAATGGGCGTCATTAATGTCACTCCAGACTCATTTTTTAAAAAATCTAGAGCGAATAGTCTAGATGAAATATTAGAGAAAGCCGTTTTCATGTCAGAAAATGGTGCTGAATGGATAGATGTTGGAGGAGAATCAACTCGCCCAGGTGCTACAGAAGTTAAATTAGAAGAAGAATTGAATAGAGTTTCCAAAGCCATTGAAATTATTAGGGACGAGTTACCAAATATCGGAATATCCGTAGATACAAGAAAATCAGAAGTTGCAATAAGTGCAATTAAACATGGAGCAGATATGGTGAATGATATTTCTGCATTATCAGACCCCAATATGAAAAATGTAATTCTAGAAAATAGATGCCCTGTGTGTATAATGCATATGCAAGGATTACCTGGGAATATGCAAAATAATCCTTCTTATAGGAATGTAGTTAAAGAAGTTAAAGAGTATTTGAGATCTGTTAGTGAAGAACTGATACAATTTGGAATAAATGGGCAAAATATAATTAATGACCCGGGAATAGGTTTTGGTAAACTTCTCGAACATAATTTAAGCCTCTTATCTGCAGGCAGAGAAGTGGTTGCGAACGAATCGATGCCTCTGATGTGGGGAGTTAGTAGGAAAAAAATGTTTAAAGATTTATTGGAGAGGAATGAAACCCAAGATAGGCTCGCAGGAACGTTAGGCATTGCAGCAATGGCGCCTAGTAAAGGAGTAGATATAATTAGAGTGCATGATGTTAGAGAGCATCATGACTTATACACCGCTATGTCCTCGCTGGAGTGATTATTATGTCAGAAAATATATCCGGAGATGTATTTGATTTTGATGATAATCTGAGAATAATAGGAACCGCCCATATTAGTAAAAAATCGATTGAAACAGTTCTTTTACAGATTGAAGAATGGCAGCCAGACGTTGTTGCTGTAGAATTATGTGAGTCTAGATTAAAGGCATTGAAAGAACCTGAGAAACTAGAATCCGAGACCCTTCTTGATATAGTTAAAGAGGGAAAGGCACCAATGGTTGTTTTACAATCTGCCCTTGCAGCAGAACAAAGGAGAATGGGGCTTAGTACTGGAGAAAAGCCTGGTGCAGAACTATTAGCAGCTGTAAATGATGCAGAGGACAGGGAGATACCAGTTGAGTTGATAGACCGTGACGTAATAATTACACTGAAAAGAGCTTGGAAGAAAATGAAATTTATGGAAAAATGGAAGGTCCTATATGCGATGTTATGGGCAGAAGAAGACGAAGAAATAGCAATAGATGAGTTATTGGAAGATTCTGACATGCTTAGTAACATGCTAGAAGAAGCCCGCGATATAGCGCCAGGAGCAGGCTATACATTAATCGATGAGAGAGATATTTACTTATCTGAGAGAATACGGCAGATGAGGCATAAAGGAAGGATTCTAGCAGTGGTAGGTGCGGGCCACGTGAACGGAATAAGAAACAATCTAGAGAAAGAAAAAGGTGATTCAGAAAGAATAATAGATAAATTAAATGAAATTCCTCCTAAAGCTAAATGGCCAAAAATGGTTATGTTTCTGATTCCAATATTAATTTTTTCTGCAATAGGTTGGCTGGCATACAATGGAGAGATTGCGGCTGTTCAGGAAATTGCTAAAACATGGTTGATATTGAACATGGCATTTGCCGGACTAGGAATAATAATTGCTAGAGGGCATCCTTTATCGGTCATAGTAGGAGCCATAGCATCTCCTTTCACTTCACTGAACCCAACACTAGCAGCAGGATGGTTTGCAGGATATACGCAATTCAAAATGGTTCCTCCGACAGGAAAGGATGCGCAGGATTTTCTAAAACTAGATGAAACGTCATTATTATGGAAAAATAATGTTGGGAGAGTATTACTAGTGACCACTCTCGGAAATGTCGGATCTACGATAGGAGCATGGATAGGAACAGCAGGAATAATAGGGTTAGTACTAAGCCTGTGAAGGATGTAGGAACATGGTAAACTATGGCTTTGTTATTGATAATAGAAAATGCATTGGTTGCCATGCGTGTACAGTAGCATGCAAATCTGAACATGAAGTCCCAATTGGAGTTAATCGAACTCATGTAAAATATATAGAAACTGGCCAATATCCAAATACTTCAAGAGAATTTTCAGTCCATAGATGTAATCATTGTGAAGACTCACCATGTACAACAATATGTCCAACTATTGCATTATTCACTCGTGAAGATGGCATAGTTGATTTTGATGATGAAAGATGCATAGGTTGTAAATCATGTATGCAGGCCTGTCCCTATGATGCTTTATACATAGATCCAAATAAAGGTACTGCGGCAAAATGCAACTATTGTGCCCATAGGATAGAACATTCATATGAACCTGCATGTGTTATTGTTTGCCCTACTGAAGCAATTATCTCTGGAGACCTAGATGATGATAATTCTTCAATATCAAATTATATTATTGAAAATAAAGTAAGTGTTAGAAAACCTGAATCAGGAGCTAGACCAAATCTATTCTACATTGATGCGAGTCCAGAAATGTTAGATCCCTTAGCAACAGAAAGAACACAATCCTATGTTTGGAGTGAACAATCAACCGGCGTGGGTCACTATGCGAAATATGCAGAAGAAAGATTATCTAGTGCTAACACTGATTCCATGATAGTACAATTGGCATTGGAAAAGAAAGCTAGATCATCAAATCAACGTGATAGAGCAATTATTAGAGATGTTATGGAAAAATTGAGTGATGAAGGAGAAAACAGTGTAAAAAGAACCTATGACCAACCTAGTAAAGGGGTTTTGTGGGGATGGGAAGTATCTGCTTACATATGGACTAAAGCAATCTCTGCTGGCCTTTACATGGTAGCAATGATGGCTTGGCTAATATTAGACTATGACTTAAAAGAATATGAACTATTGTTGCCAGTAACTGTGATAAGCCTCTTATTTTTGGCAATAACAGGAGTCTTATTAGTTATCGATCTAGATAGACCTGAGAGATTTCTTTATGTTATGATTAGGCCAAATTGGGACTCATGGCTAGTAAAAGGAGCATATATTCTATCAGCCTTTGGAGGAATCTTAATATTGAATTTACTTATTATTGTTTTTAGCCTGGATATAATGTATCTTAAATTATTAGCAATAATAGGTATACCCATTTCAATGCTTACTGGCATTTATACTGCTTGGTTACTACAACAAGCAAAAGGAAGATCATGGTCAAAGGATAAATTACTACCTCTTAGGTTTTTAATAGATACTATATTGATAGGAGCGTCATCATTAGTATTAATAGACAATTATGACAAGATACACTATGTTTTAATTTCTATTGGAGTATTAATATTCTATTGGCATGAAGGAAAGAAAATGATAATTAGGCCACAGATGGAGTCTTTAACGTAGGTGAGGTTATAATGAAAGAAGATAGTCTGATTGAGCGAATTGCTGTAAAACTAAAGATCATACCAGATCTCTCAAGAAGAGAGATTAAGTCAGATGTTAAAGAAAAATTAAGAAAATACCCTTCGCCGGAGAATTGGCATAATCATACTGAATTGGATGCCCAAGCATGGCCAAGGAGGGTTGAGAAAAACTATTCTCTAGTACCTACTACCTGTTTTAATTGTGAGTCAGCATGTGGACTAATGGCATATGTGGACAAAGAAACAGGGAAAGTCAGTAAGTTTGAAGGTAACCCTCATCATCCCGGTTCAAGAGGCAGAAATTGTGCAAAAGGACCTGCTACAATAAACCAGATTAATGATACTGAGAGGATTCTCTATCCACTAAAAAGGAAAGGAGAAAGAGGTTCTGGAGAATGGGAGAGAGTAAGTTGGGAAGATGCATTAGATGATATTGCAGGAAAAATAAGGTCTTCACTCAAAACCGGAGCGAAAGATAAGGTAGTTTATCACGTAGGAAGGCCCGGTCATGAAGGTTATACAAATCGAGTTTTGAAAGCGTGGGGAGTAGATGGGCATAATTCCCATACTAATATATGTTCAGCGGGTGCAAGAACTGGATACGCACTTTGGCATAAACATGACCGCCCATCTCCCGATCATGCCAATGCAAAAGTCATTCTGTTAACTTCATCGCATCTGGAAACTGGGCATTATTTCAATCCGCATGCACAACGGATCTTAGAAGGGATGATGGATGGTGCAAAATTAATTGTAATAGATCCAAGATTATCCAATACTGCGGCGATGGCAGATCATTGGCTTCCTACTTGGCCTGGCTCTGAGCCAGCATTATTCTTAACATGGGCAAGAATGATTCTAGAAAAAGAATTATACGATCGGGAATTTATGGAAAATTGGGTTAATTGGGATGAATGGATGAAAGCAGAACATCCAAAAGAAAAATGTGAATTTGATAGATTTATTGAATTATTACTATTAGAATATGAGAGATATACTCCAGAATATGCTGCATCAGAGTGCCGAATACCAGTTGAACAGGTAATAGAAGCAGGAGAGATAGTAGCATCCGCAGGCAAGAGATTGTGTACTCACGTTTGGAGAGCGGCTGCGATAGGTAATCTAGGAGGGTGGCAAGTGAGTAGAACTTTACATTTCTTAAATGTTTTAACAGGTTCTGTAGGGACTGAAGGCGGAACAGCGCCAAACTCTTGGTCCAAGTTTAAACCTGAATTATTTGATAATCCCCCCGGCCCAGATGGATGGAATGAATTACATTTTCCTCCGGAATATACTTTATCACATTTTGAAATGAGTCATATTCTCCCGCATATGGTGAAAGAAGGTAGAGGTAAAATGGACGTATATTTCACTAGAGTTTTTAACCCAGTATGGACTTATCCTGATGGATTTACTTGGATAGAGATGTTACAAAACAAAGAAGTTTTAGGTTGCCATATAGCATTAACACCGACTTGGAATGAGACGGCATTTTTTGCCGATTATGTTTTACCGATGGGTCATGCTTCTGAACGTCATGACATTAATTCTTATGCCACCTCAGCAGGAAAATGGGTTGCATTTAGACAGCCCGTACTTAGGGAATTTTCACGTAGAGAAGGGAAAAAAGTTGAATTTACACATGAAATAAATCCAGGAGAAGTATGGGAAGAGGATGAATTTTGGATAGAATTATCATGGAGGATCGACGATGGGACTATGGGAATAAGAAAACACTTCATGAGCCCATACAGGGAAAATGAGAAAATTACAATAGATGAATATTATAAATATACCTTTGAAAGAGTCCCTGGCTTGAGTGATGCTGCAAAGAAGGAGAATTTAGATGCTTTAGAATATATGCGGAAACATGGTGCTTTTTTGATTGAGCCTGCAACATATAGAAAACATGAGAAAGAAGGTTGGCCAACTCCTTCAGGTAAGCAAGAATTTTATTCCTCCACTATGAAAGAATTTGGCTATCCAGAACATACTATACCTCATTACAAAATAAATAGCCAGGTACATCCGAGTAATCTTCAGGAAGATGATGAATATTGTCTATTACCTAATTTTAGGCTTCCGCAGCACATACACTCAAGATCTGCTAATGCTAAATGGCTAGTGGAAATAGCTCACAGAAATCCAATATGGCTACACCCAAACGATGCAAAGAAGTTGGGTATTGAAGAAGGAGAATTATTGAAAATAGAGACTGAAATAGGATGGTTTGTCGATAAAGTGTGGGTAACTGAATCGATTAAACCCGGAGTTGTTGGTTGTTCACACCACATAGGAAGGTGGAGGAGAAATCAGGATGCAGGAAATCGTTTTCTAACTAATACTGTTGACATTCAAGATAAAGGAAATGGGAAATGGCGTATGAGTACTATAAAGGGAATAGAATCATGGAAATCTGATGATCCTGACACTAACAGAATTTGGTGGAGAGATGGAGGTGTGCATCAAAATATTACTCATGCAGTTCAACCTGATCCGATAAGCGGAGCACATTGTTGGCTGCAAAAGGTCAAATTGAGTAAACCTAGTCCGGATGAAAAATATGGAGATATAGAAGTAGACACACAAAAATCATTTGAATATTATAAGAAATGGAATAAGTGGGCAAAGGAGAGAGAGACGCATCCGAGGCGGGAGCGCAGACCGTTATGGATGAAAAGACCGTTATCACCACAGAAGAAAAATTGGTATATTGATGAAGAAGAGTGAAAAAAATGAATTTGGAAATCATCTTAGCAATTTTCCTAATAATGGCTACTGCATTCTTATTTTCTCCATTAGGGTTAGGAGGAGGAGTACTTTATATGCCAATTCTTCATTACATAGTGGGTTGGGATATCTCACTGGCTGTCTTGGGTTCTTTGATGTTGATTTTGATGGTATCATTAGGCAGTAGAATGGCACATATGAAAGGAGGTTATGCTGTAATTGAAATTGGTAGAAGTGGAGTCTTGCCCGCATTATTAGGTGCCGTATTTGGAACATTAGCAAGTTACTTACTAATTATCTTTTTAGGAGATTTTACAATCAAAATAGCAGCCTCGGTACTATTGATTTGGGTAATAATAAGAACTCTGAAGCAATTATCAGGAGAAAGGAAATTAGGCGATAACGAAGGCATGGCACCAGATCAAGTAACAAAAGAAATTCTGAATAAATATAGAATCTTATGTTTCCTTGGAGGGATGACTTCCGGGGCACTAGGGATGGGGAGTGGTATGTTACTTGTCACTTTTCATCGTACATTGTTCTCTTGGAGGCCCCATTATGCAGCAGGTACATCAGCACATATTGTTATGATGATGGTCCCTGTAGGGATAATTTCTCATCTACTTATTGACGGGACAGGAGGAGAATTATGGAGAATAATGGGCTATTCAATATTTATCATCGCCATTATGATGCCACTAATTTCATGGCTAGGATCAAGGATGGCAATAAAACTAATTCCTCAAAGATTGTTAACTTACCCGTTCCTACTGGCAGTGATAGGGAGTTTGATGAGGTATATTTTGGATATTTTTGGAATCATTTGATTGATTCTAGAATCATTGCAATACCTTGGCCGCCTCCGATGCATGCTGTCGCAACTCCATATTTGCCCTCGCATCTTCTTAATTCATGTGCTAATGTTAGAACTAATCTAGTGCCGGTTGCAGCAAGAGGGTGTCCTAATCCAACTGCCCCTCCATTGACATTGACTTTTTCGATGTCCAATCCTAAGTCTTTGATACAAGCCACAGCTTGACCTGCGAATGCCTCATTGATTTCCCAACGATCAATATCTTCAATTGTTAGCCCTGCTTTCTTTAGTGCTAAACGGCTACTTGGCACGGGACCGTATGCCATAATTGCAGGTTCTAAGCCTACAATACCCCAGCTAACAATACGAGCCAAGGGAGAATCGCCATCAGAAGATGCTTGTGATGCAGATTTTATCACAACAGCAGCAGCGCCATCGACAACTCCGCTAGCATTGCCAGCAGTAACAAGACTCTCTGGACCGAAAGCAGTCCTCAGCTCTGATAACGACGCAGGAGTAGAGTCCAATACAACATGATCTTCGTCTTTATGTGTAATTTCTCCAACTGGTACAATCTCTTTTTCCCACATGCCGCTCTTAATGGATGAAGCTGTTCTTGAATGAGAAAGTGCCGCAAAATTATCTGTTTCTTCACGAGTAATTCCTTTTCTTCGGCAAATCTCGTCAGAAGTTTGGGCCATAAATGAACCGCACATTCCATCTAGTAAGTTGGTAAAAAGATAGTCTTCCATGTCTTTTTCCAATACTACGCCTTGTTTTGGAGGCCTTGCCAATTTGTAAGTATCTCTCATCCCACGTAAAACATGAGGGGCTTGTGAAAGATTCTCCATGCCTCCTGAAATTACTGTTGAAGCATCGCCAAGCATAATCATCTGTGCGCCAGTAATAATCGATTGTATTCCTGACCCACAAATTCTTGACAGTGTTAGCATAGGAACTTCTTGAGGGATTCCTGCTCCTAATCCCGCATGTCTAGCGCCAAATATTGCTTGATCACATGTCTGTAAAGCGTAACCCATTACAACATGATCAACAGTTTCGGGGGAAGTACCAGTTTTTTCTAGTGCGCCTCTAATGGCTATTTCACCTAACTTGAGTGCGCTGATATCTTTCAATAATCCTCCTGGTTTACCATCTCCTCTCTTACCTCCTTGCCATTCACAGAAAGGAGTTCTTGCACCTCCAACTATAACGATGTCTTCGCTTCCCATGTTGATTCCGAAAGATGAGTCATTCAAGAGGATGACGATTATACATATCAGGAATCGTCAGGTAACTCGTTAATAGAGCCGAGATAATCAGGTAGATCGACACCAGCCATCTTTGCTACGTCATGAATAGGGGGTAAACTTTGTACTAAGCTGCTAACAAAATTACTTGTTGCAGAAGATCCATCTCCAGATGCATTACCTCCGTCCCATACTGTAACTTTGTCTATCTTGATATTTCTAATTGCTTCAACTTGAGCAGCGACCATGGACTCTATTTTCTCAACCATCAATAGCGTAGCAGCGGCTTTAGCATCTCCAGAAGCACTCTTAACCAAGTCTGTATAACCGGCTGCCTTAGCCTCTAGGACTTTCTGGATACCGGTCGCTTCAGCAGTATATTTTGCAAGAAGACCATCCGCTTCACCTTGGGCAACGACTCGAATACGTTCTGCTTCCGCAGCAGCCGCAATTTCTATTTGTTGTTTCTGAATTTCTTCACGAACTATTTCTTGAGCGCGTAGGGTTTCTTCTGTCTCTATAAATTTGGCTCTTTGGATTTCAGCTTCTGCCCTTGCTCGTTCGACATCGGCTGATTGTTTGGCTTTTGCCTGTTCTATTGCTAAATCAGCATTGGAACGTGCAATCGCTGCTCTAGCTGTGTTTTCACCAGTAATTGCTTCTGCCTCTTGCTGTTCAACGTACATCCTACGATCTACATCGGCCTTTTTTACACTCATCAGACCTTCAGCTTCTGCTTGAGCAACTGCTTCATCCTCTAGTTTCTTTGCCCTAGCGACTTCAGTTGCACCATATTGTCTCGCCCTAGCGACATCGGCATCTGCATTTGCACGAGCTTGTGATGCGGCTTTCTTACCAATACTTTCAATATACTGTGAATCGTCAGTAATATCTACCAGATTTACATTGATAAGGTACAAGCCAATTTTCAAAAGTTCGGTATCAACGTTCTTTTGAATTTCAGCGAGAAAGGCTTCTCGGTCTTGGTTGATTTGTTCAATAGTAAGAGAAGCAACAGTGAGACGTAATTGACCAAGAATTATATCCGCTGCCATAGATTCAATGTCTACAATACTTAAGCCAAGTAATCTATTTGCCGCATTCGACATGACTGGTGGATCAGTACTTATTGCAACAGTAAATGTACTCGGTATACTTATCCTAATGTTTTGAAGTGAGAGTGCATTCTCAAGTGGGATTTGGATAGTTATAGGAGTTAAGGGTAGAAAGGCATAGTCTTGAATGAGAGGCCATACTAAAGTTGCACCGCCGTGTATAGTCTTAGATGCTCTACCTTTTTCCGTACGCCCGTAAACTACCATCACTTTATCTGGTGGGCATCTTTTATACCTCTGAGCAAAGAACATTATAGTAGCGGCGAAAACTAATATCATCGCAAAGAGCATGATAATCATTATTGCCCCTGCACCACCGCTGCTGTCATCTGCATCTTGCATTGTCTCGAAAACTACCATCTTGAATATCTCCGATACCCATGAGAGAGTGTCCAGTCAAGAATGCTTCGCCGTATTGTGAAAGATGAGAAAATAATAATATTAAATTCTTTCAACTATTAATACACCGGCTACAACTTCTTTAACTTGTATCATCACACCTGTCTTAATTGTTGTTTTATCAAACGAACGTGCCGGATAAGTGCGCATAGTTCCACCGACATTAACTTGTACTTGGCCAATATCTTCTTCCCCAATACTAAGATAAACAGTTCCTTTTGCATTAACCGCATTTTCGATATCAACAGTTCCATCTGCTTGAAGCCCAATGAAAAATTCAAATAATTTTCCAGTTCCAACCATAGAAGCGAAGCCAGTCATTCCTCCGACAACTATTGCAATTGCATTTCCTCCATCTGACTTCAAAACAAATAAACCACCAAGTCCGAAAAACATTAGAAATGCCATGATCCCTTGGAAGGTCAAGGCTTTGAATGAAGCATCAGCCCCTATAGCATCTATATCTGTCCCAAAAACTCCATCGAAAATATCGGCAGTAATTCCGCCAATCATCACTAATGCGAACCAGAACAAAAATAGTCCTCCTCCTATTACTGCAGAACCAGCAAATATTACCTCCAAAAGGCTTGGAGACTCTAAACCCAGAAAACTAAAAATCAATTCATCTAATAGACCCATTACTACATGTCTAACTGTACATGCCATTTGACATATTCGGCTAAATTTAAGAAAATATGTGAAAATGGTCTATTTTAACCACTCTGCCAAAAGCCGGTCAAGATTCAAAATAGGCCCCAACAGTAAACCAGTGAAGCCAAAGGCTAAAATTGTGGCATTATCGGAATTAGTGAAACTAGAAAATAAAGTATATGAGAGCAATAATAACAACACAAGTATGATTGGGATTGTGGCTCTTCGCAAGAATAACTGGTAACCTCCCAATAATTCATATGCTGGATTATTGACTACCTTATCCACAATACTCTCTTGCGGAGTTTTTGTCAATGAAATTCCTCCTTCAGAGAGTCGCAAGCCATACTATACCTGCAAAAACTGTAATTGCAGCAGATATACCAATGCCTACTCCTTTTTTGACAGGTGAGTCGCCATTTCTAATTGTTAGGCTTCCATTTTCATCTCTAGTAAGTTCGCTTTTCTCAAATTTTGAATAGGCATCAGAAAATTCTTCAGAATGTTTTGCAACATATAACAATACATAGATACCTACTACGAGAGAGCTCCCTCCTGTGATATTAAGCATTAATTCGAGAAACTCCAATATCCCTCCTCCGGCCTGATTAGCCACAATTAATTGAGCGAAGCCAAGAATAAACCAGAGCATTGAGTCGGACCTTGCCATGGTTTGACAAAGTAGGGGGGGATTAATGAATTTGTACCCGAAATGACTCTAAAATCATATTAGACTCTTTGGTTTTTTATTCCATATCACCCAAGTACCTTTACCTGATGCTATTGTTTTTCCCTCAGAATCAGTTAGGATTCCTTCACAATGTGCCATATTTTTACCACGTCGTATTACTTTACCATTTGCTAACAAATTTGCACCCACATATGCTGGATTGATATAAGAAATATCTAATTGGGCAGTAGCACACCATTCTTCTTTCATAATCATTGAAACTAAAGCGCCCCCTAATGCTGTGTCGAGCATAGTGGCATGAAGGCCACCATGAGCAACTCCTCCTGCATTAAGATGGGAATCTAAGACCTTAGCACTGACTTTACAACTTCCATTTCCGAAATCATCCAATTCTATTCCCATTAATTTTGCCAATCCTGATAGTTTAGGTTTTTTCTCACTTCTTTCATCCATTATAATTCCTCAATTAAATTATTCTAAAGTAGTCTCACCAGTTTGTACACCCCATAATCTTGAATATAATCCATTATTTGATAGTAAAACTTCGTGAGTACCGGATTCAGAGACATTACCATTTTCTAATACGGCAATAATGTCTGCAGAACGGACAGTAGAAAGTCGGTGTGCAATTATTAGAGTAGTTCTATTTTCTGAAATCTTAGTTATCGAACGTTGTAATGCTGCTTCGGTCTCATTATCCACATTACTAGTGGCTTCATCCAATATCAATATTGGAGCATCTTTCAGAATTGCCCTGGCTATGGCGAGTCTTTGACGTTGCCCTCCTGATAATTTGTGTCCATCTTCTCCTATATTAGTATCCCATTTATTGGGCAGATTCTCTATAAAACCCAATGCTTCACCTATTTTTGCAGCTTCTAAGATTTCCCTCTCAGAAGCATTTGGATTACCATAAAGGATATTCTCACGCACAGTACCTGGGAATAAAGTAGTATTCTGGCTAACTAGACTAATGGAACTCCTTAACGAATTTAGTGTTAAATCGGTAATATCATGATTATCTATTGATATTTCTCCTCTCTGAGACTCATGGAATCTAAGAAGTAACCTAATCAAAGTAGTTTTTCCTGAACCAGTAGCACCAACTAAACCAACTGTTGAACCGGCAGGTATTGATAATTGAAAATTATCCAAAACCGCCTCCCTCTCAGGATATGTGAAACTAATATTACTAAAATCAATACTTCCTGAAATATTTGATAATTCTAGATCACCTTCGATTACTCCTACTTCTGTATCTAAGAGATCCAAGACTCTAGAAGTGGAGGCCATAGCTCTTTGATACAAATCAAATGTTTGCCCGAGCCTAGTTAATGGCCATAAGAGACGTTGCGTTATGAATACTATAATTGAATAGGCGCCTATACTTAGTTGTCCTTCTAAGGCTAACCAGCCACCAACAAGCATATTAGCTGTGAAAGCAAATAGAATAGCCATTCTTATTAGTGGAACGAATGATGCCGAGAGTTTTATTGCATCCCTATTTGCATCTCTGTACGAACTAGATACTTTTGCCACTCTTTCTATCTCTCTATCTTCAGCAGTGAATGATTTGATAGTAGTAATTCCTTGGAGATTATTGTTGAGTGTAGAATTTAAATCGGCAACTTCTTTGCGTACATTTGCATATCTAACGCCAATTTTTCTTTGAAAAAGAAAAGAACCTCCCACAATAACAGGCACTGGTAAAATTGCCCATATTGCCACCTCTGGTGCTAAAAACAGCATGATTCCTCCAACCACTATGACAGTAGTGCCTACTTGGAATAAATCATTAGCACCCTGATCAAGGAATCTTTCTAATTGATTTACATCGTCATTCATGATAGCCATTAAACCCCCAGTAGTTTGTTCAGAAAACCATTGCATCTCCAGATTCTGGATATGTGAATAGGCATCCATTCTTAGATCATGTTGTGCGGTTTGTGCTAGATTTCGCCATAATACATCATAAAAATATTGGAAAAGTGATTCCAGTATCCAAATAATTGCTGTAACTATGGTTAGTAGCAGAAACTGATCCTTCGGATCGGGATACCATTCTGCTAGAAACGATTCTTCCCTTAAAGCAACTACATCGATAGCGATGCCAATCAAAAGAGGAGGAGCAAGATCCCAAATTTTATTGAGAATGGAACAAATTGATGCCAATAAAACAGTAATTCTGTGACGTTTTAAATGCGATAAAAGTCGCAACAGAGGATGCCGAGTATTATGCACATAAAGCCCTAGACTGAAGGGCGTTTCAATGTAAGCATTAGAGAGAGTTACAAATCAAACTTATGTAAACTAACTAAAATTAGTTTATGAGATATTAAAAGGCTTGGTCTGTCCATGAATTAGCCCATAAATCAAAAATACCTATAGACACATTTCCTGTCGCATTTGTCCTTACAGTATACAAGTCCCCATTTGAAACCAAATTTTCCCCAAGATAATCTATCCAATAAAATTCCCACCATGTTCCATCTAATGATGTTTGATTGGAGTTTTGAGTATCAAATCTCATAAAAGAAACCGAAGAAGTAAGATTGTTTTCAGATATTAAACCATGAATCTCTAATTGGTCAGGTTTTATCTCAAGAGAAAGAGTGTTGGAAATTATTCCAGCCCAATATGATATATTGCTAGATGAGTCCTTTGGGAAAGGATCTGGGACAAATGGCGCCGGAGTCCTCTGAATATTATTTTTCAAAGATAAAGATATATTTTCAGTTGTCACTCGTAGAATGAACTTATCCTCTCCAGAGTAAGTTTCTATTCCAGTAATAATAGGAGGAATGCCACTAGTTTCTATTAAAATTAGATGTGTATCATTTGATGCACTAGCGACCTGTTGTGTTGAAATGGCGTCTGCGGAGAAAGACCAATCAAGATCGGTCAATTGTTTTGTATCAAATGCAAATGGTGGCCAAAAACCGTCTGGATTTTCAGTAGCAGATTGTGCTAGTTTGATGAATGGATTGGAATATTCTGGTATTTCATCTCGGCCTTCGTACCAATCATTACCTATTCTGTAATTATTTGATTGTTGTCCTTCAACATATTCTGTATCAATTACCACTGTATCTCCTAGAATCAGCCTAGAAGAGACCGAACTCAGTTGAGCCTGGTCATCCTTAACTACATTCCAATATATCTCTCCTCTCTGAGTCTGATACTCAGATACCAACGTTGCTTCAACCCTCAGCTGAGGATAAGTTTGAGAATATGAGATTATATCAAATGCATCATCTTTTGATAAAAGGTTGGAAAAGGACGAGTTGTCCAATGGAAAACAACCATCGCTTTCACAAGATTCGTTCAAAGGAACTGATAAACACCCAGAAGTCATAGAGAATATTATTACCAAAGATAATGAGAATACTGATCTCATATAATGTTCCAAGGGGGCATCGTTGATGAGGCTATGCGGAGATATTCTTGCAAAGAGCAATAATTTGTACGTTGCCGCTATATGTGAATGCCGACAGGAGAGTATGTAGGAGAGGTCGTGATGGCAGCAGATATTCTAGTAGTTTATAAAAAAAACTTTGAAGAAGTTCATGACAAAGCACTTGAATATATTAAGGAGATATTAGACAAATTAGTAACTGAACGTGGAATTAAAGTTGACTATACAGTAAGGGAAACTGTTCGAAGGTCTGATTTCTTAGACAGAGATTTGGCAATAATACTCGGCGGAGATGGGACATTAACCTCGATAGTTCATTCAGTAGATTCAAAGACACTTGTGATGGGAGTAAATAGCCATCCAAGAGAAGTACATAATGATGGTTCATATGGTTTTTACATGGGAAGTGAACCAAATTTCTTCGCAGAAGATATCATAGATGCTATTGAAGGTAAAGCAATTGTTAATATCCTCCCTAGGTTACAAGCAGTAATTGAAACTCCAAGTGGTAAGAAAATTACTTCGGATCCTGCTCTGAATGATTTGTTAGTAGCAAATACGCATCAATATCAGCCTTCTAAATACAGGATACAAAGAACAGCAGATCAAGGCGGTGATGAGATAGATATGGTTCAGAAATCATCTGGTTGCTTGTTCTCAACTTTTCTTGGCCAAGGTGCTTGGTTTAGACACATTGCCAATATAGAAGGAGTTACTTTTCCAATAGAAGAAGTAAGTGACAGATATTTATTTGTCTCTAGAGACCTCCCAAGAAGCGATAGATTAGATGATGGCTCATATTGGTCATGGACCGATAAATCGACAAGAATAACTAGCGATATGCATAGGGGTTATGTCGTCAGTGATGGATGGGAAGAGACCCATTTTACCAGAGGTTCTGTAGTTACAATCAGTTTGGAGGGT
>Ga0208277_1000961_pt1 | contig 17003 bp, 13 predicted proteins | sample ETNtaG_5_FD_185782 | JGI IMG/M metagenome (GOLD analysis project Ga0208277, IMG submission 185782) | Marine microbial and viral communities from oxygen minimum zone, Eastern Pacific Ocean - ETNP201406SV205 (SPAdes) (version 2) | ecosystem: Environmental > Aquatic > Marine > Oceanic ...
CTAAATTATTAAAGAAACAAGTAATTGCAGACTTAAACATTATAACTTCAAGAAAAAAAAATTTTGCAAATTTAGATTTTAAAAAGATACCAAACATTATGGGTATATTAAATCTTACTCCAGATAGTTTTTTTTTCTTGAAGTTATAATGTTTAAGTCTGCAATTACTTGTTTCTTTAATAATTTAGACAATCTATTTAGATTTTTTATTGAAATCTTCTTTTTTGAATTTCTTGGTCTTTCCAAAAGCAAAAAGTCTTCCCTTTTGGGCATTGGGGGGTCGAAAGCGGGAAGTCCAACCAAGGACGATTAAAATAATAATCAAAGAGATATTTCAAACTTCTTCTTACTTTGACGCGCGCTTCGGCGCCTTGCTTATATATATATATATATACATATTTGTTACCTTCACGTGCGCGCAAAACTGTTCTGACCATGGGCGGGGGAAAGGAGTATGGAAAGCGCTTCACGTTTGAATCAAAGTTGAACTGTCCCGCGACGGTCTTCGTCATGGACAAGGATACGGAGGATTTCCGCCAATTCCATATGAAACGAGTGGGAACGAAAGAGGCTGAAACTTTACGGACAGGTCTTGAACTCGTAAATATAGACAGAAATGGAGAAGAGAAAGAAGAAAGATTCGTCACGGTCGTGCGCACTGTCCCGGGAATAAAGCTTCCGATGGTGGTAAAGCCTTTATTGAAAGGCGGACAGGTCGAATTCGTCGACACGCGCAGCACGTCACCGAACGCCTTTGATGACTTTATGAAGGGGAAAACGAAGACGCACGAGACAATGTTTCGAACGGTGAATAATATTACAAAACATGCCATAGTAGACGGATTGATATCAATTATTCCAACAACAGAAACGACATGTAAAGTCGTAGCTAGCGGTTTATGTCACGTCACGCTTGGGTCTCTCGGTAGACTGATTGAGAATATAATCGTAAACGGGATCGGGAAATCCTACGAGGAGTTGCCCGCAATTTGCGACGAATGGCTGATTCATAAGCAAGAAGTTTTGAAAAAAGGATCAGCGAAGAAAAATGCAAAAGTTTCTAAATCAAAAGCTAAGACAGAAAATAACGAAAACGAGTACGACAGTGAGTCGTCTTTTGCAACGGCGTCGACTGAATTCAACGAAACCGAAGGAAGCTCACAAAATCAGATCTTAGATATTGATTCATTCGCAGCTCCGCTCACGCCCATATTTAATAGTATATTATCGTTCAGTGGCTTTGGCTCCTCTTCTAATAGGGACGAAGACGACGACGAAGAGGAGGAGGATGGGTTAGATGGTGATCTTGAAGAAGTGAAAAAAGATATTTTTATTAGCTCCGAGCTGGTGGAGCAAAGTGTAGATGCCTCAAATGCGAACGGGCTTGGCGGTAAAAAGAAAGTAGTAAAAGTAGAACGATCGATAAAGAAAAGCAGCGGCAGTTTCAGCTGCTGCTTCGCAACGCCTGCGGTCGAGTCTTGAATAGTTCTTCTTATAGTTGATTATAGTATTTGTGTTTGTTTCCAACGAAGCGAGCTAAATATCCGTATTTCATTCCTTCTCGAAAGTTTGCTTATTCGCCTGAGCATTGTAAAAATCTGCGACTTGATGCGCGTTAGTCGCCATCTCCGGCTCTTTATCTTCTCGGCTTCGCAAAAAGCGTGGAAAACGTAAAGCAATACCCTTGTTTGGATCCACCAAACCCATCGCAGCTTTGTGTGTTGGAGAAATCGACAGATCAGCTGCTTTCACTTCCCAAACTAACTTTGCATCAAACCACAAGTCAGGTGCCATACCTTCAGGATATTTGTAGTAAGAGCGGGGAGCTTCTATTAAATGCGGTTCGAGCGCTTTTGACAAGGTTTCCAGGTCAACCTCGGAAAAGCCAGTACCGATTTTACAAATTGTTTGAAACTCTTCTCCATCTTCGTCGTAGCACGCGAGAAGAAAAGCTCCATACACTCCAGTCCTTTTACCTCTACCGTGCCAAGCACCGATTGGAACCAAATCTAACGAGTCTCCACATCCTTCCATATAATCCTTCTTTAACTTCAACCAATTTAATGAGCGCTTAGAGGGTTCATACGTAGCATCCATGGTCTTTACAATCAAACCTTCGGTATTCGCTGCGATGGATTCATCCAAAAACACTTGCAACTCTTCCACGTCCTTACTCGTTTTTGCAGTGGCGAATAAAAATTCACCTTTGGTTTCTGAGAACGAATTATACAGTGCACGACGCCTGACGCTCATCGGTTCGCGCAGAAGCGATTTTCCGTTCAAATATAAACAATCAAATGCGTACAACGCGACTTGCACTTTCACGTCTTCAATTTTGATATTTTTCTTTCCTCTCGTACTCAAAATCTGAAAAGGAAGAATCTTATCTTGCTCTCTATCGTATGCCACAGCTTCACAATCGATGACTACTGAGGTTATTTTTCCGTCAACGTTGTTCAAGTAATTTTTGAATTTCGAAACGATATCGGGGAATTTTGGCGTGTTATCTTCCTGATTTCTGGAAAAAATCTTTATCGATCCATCTTCGAGTAAGTGCACTTGAGCTCGCTCGCCATCATATTTATATTCGCATGTGAACTCAACGTCGGAAAATCTGTTCAAAACTTCTGCAACACCAGTCGTTGGCTTTGCCAACATCGGTTTAACTGGGGCACCCGGTTTAAACTGGCATTTCTCCTGCAGCCCGTCAATGCCAACATCTAAGAGCGCTGGGACAACCAAGTCATAGCTCGGACATTCCGAGAAAACAAGCTTCACAATATCCACAGCTTTCAGGAGCTCATCTGCTAGGGCGTTAGCGTCTAGCTTCAAACTTGCGGTTTTATTTGCTTCTAAAACGATTGCGTGCGTGAGGGCAGCGTTCACGGTTTGCTGTGCGAGACCAATGCGTAGCTTTCCTTGTAATGCTCTCACAATGTATCCAGCTTCGCTGCCTTTGGCGGCGACGAGCAATTTCTTAATTCGTCCCTTCTTTTGATCTACCGAATTCGTCCCTGCTGTAGTAGCTATCACACGGAACTCCTGTAAGACACCTTTTACCGTTAATGGTGCAGGTTGGAACATCGTTCGTTGCGTTGATCGGGATGCCATGGCGACAGATCCCAGGTCACCAGCCTCGCGGTAGTCCGCTTTTATGTTTGCCTCTTTTCGCCCAGTTGCTTCGGCCAAACATTTGATCAGGGTGGCATCACCTATACCGAGATCAATACCTTGGTGTTGCGGTGCGATCGTATTTGAAGCCAAATAAACTGCCGCGAGCAAATCATCAGATAACCCACCACGAATAATAGATCTGAATGTATTTGTCAACAAGTTTGTGATCTCCAACCGTTTCGTCGTCTCAGCAATGTTTTCAAAGGTATCCGCAACGATTCCAAACGGTGTTGCCGTGTTCTCCTTCCACGTTGGGATTGATTCCGATGATTCGCTGATGTATTTCTGTGCAAGCTCGACTTGTAAAGCTCCAACGCCGGCTTCAGATTTTTCCTTACCATTTTTTGACTTTGTTTTCTTCGCCTTATTTTGAACAGAAGTAGAAAGTGGGCCTTCAATGTCTTCGATTTCATCATCATCATCTTCTTCCTCTTCTTCCTCATCATCAGATTCGCGCGATGCTTTGTACTCTTCGTCATTTTCATCATTCAAGTTGGCAACGTTGACGTTCTTCTTTGGCTCCTTCTCATCGTCTTCTTTTTCCTTTGTGTGTTGAAGTCCTTCTGATGTTTTCGGTTGTTTGTCCTGTTGCTGCAATTCCAAATTCTTCGCGTTGTCCAACTTTGTTTGTTCTGCGGAGGACGATGTTTTCGCGTTCGCATAAAGAACTTCAGATTTTCTCACCAGTTTGCGCTTCTTTGCGGCACCTTCGATGTTTTCTTTCTGCTGCGTTGGCGAATTATTCTCCGTCGTCGTCGTCGTGGTCTGTTCTTCTTTTTGATTTCCTCCTTCTTCTCGAGCGGCGTCGTCGTCGCACATTTCGGCGCCATCTTCGGAGGATTGGGCCTTCCTCTTCTCGAAGAATCCCGCCAAAGTCTTTTGATGCTTCTCGGATGTGGGCGGAGCGGACATCTTTTCCCGTCTCCGCTCTGTTGAGGTTGTGTGGAAGTTTGTCTGGTGGCCGATGTGGAGATATATTTTTTGAATTTTTGTATCAAAATATTTCTACCGAGCCCAAAAGGAGCGGGTGAGCAAGCAAAAGCAAGCACGCGCGAACAAACAACGCTTTTACATAAGGGAAGAAATGGTTGAAATCCGATACTCCACTAATTACGCGAGTAGCACAAAGCGAGTTACAACATTTTATAACTAAATACATTTTCTTCTATTTTTCTTTCCGGCAAGGACATTTTCTTCTCAGCCTTCTTCTCCAAACTCCTTCGTAAACTGCTCGTGTACTTCCAAGTCAGCAGCAGCTACCGTTGGCCTTGCTCTCAAAAGAATCTTCTTGAAATCACCCAATGTTATAGGTGGAGGCATCACTCGATCCGCGTATCCTAAGCTGGCAAGTTCATCCAGAGTCGATGCCCAAGCGGAAGGATCTCCGGGAGAGCACGGCATGTAATACTCCTTAGTTTCGTCCTCTTCTTTAGTGACCGTTTTGAAGTGTGTTGCCTCTTGCGTCTTACGAACAGGCTCATACAGCACGTCTTTAACAACATGGTCTATATCTGATCCAGAAAAGCCCGGTGTTTGCACACCCAAGCTTTCAAAATCCTCGCTCGTCAAGTCGTGAGGTGTTTCCCCGACGTGGACTTCAAACATATGTGCTCGCGCTGCCGCTTCCGGGAGTGGTATATAAATTCTCTTATCAAAACGTCTTCGCACAGCCTGATCCAACGAGTACGGCGTATTTGTAGCGGCTAAAACTAGAACTTTTCCCGCCGAATCGGAACCAACGCCTTGCATCTGCACGAGGATCTCTGTTTTAATGCGTCTGGAAGCTTCCGACTCGCCCGACTCTCCTCTAGCTCCGCAAAGTGCGTCTATTTCGTCAATGAAAATAATTGAAGGAGCTTTCTCTCTCGCCATGGAGAACAAATTATTCACCAATTTCTCCGATTCGCCCATCCATTTCGACACCAAGTCTGACGAGCTCACCGAAAAGAAAGTAGAATCTGCTTCCGTTGCGACTGCTTTCGCTAAGTACGATTTCCCCGTTCCTGGCGGACCATACAACAAAAATCCTGACCATGCTTTTCGCTTACCCGTAAAAAATTGAGGGAACTTTACGGGTAAGATGACAGCTTCTTTCAGAGCATCTTTAGCGAGGTCTAATCCTGCTACGTCTGACCACTTTACGTTTGGTTTTTCTGTCACTATTGCGCCTCCGAGTTGTTGTTTCATTTTAAGCTGCTCCGTGCTATCCTCCTTTGATTGACCCCCAGCATTTGAAGTGGAGGCGCCGCCCGAGCCCGGGTGAGCTTTCATAGCCTCAGGATTTCCCGATTCTGAGGCTTGATCCGTTGCATTCTTCTGCTCCGCTACGATTTTATGTAATTCTTCGGCCCTTTCGAGATATTCGTTGAACTTTCCTTTAATAGTGTCTTGCATTCTTGGATTCTTTTCGTACTTGAGGTAGCACTTAAAATGATCCAGGGACTGCATGTAGAGCGTAAATGCGGTTTCATAATTTCCCGCTTTATCTTCTCTCACCGCTTCTTTGACTATGCTTATCGCCTTATCTCGAATCGCCGCACCTCCTTCCATCTTTGACTGACAAACCAACAACACGGAGGCAACACGCGCACAAAAAGAGATTTCTCTTTTCTTTTTTCTTTTTTCCTTTCCTCGTTGCTTGTCTCAGCACAATCTCTCTCGAAGCTCACAAACAACAAAAACCGACAAAGCGGTCTCCTGTTCGTGTCTTTCGAGTTCGTCCGTTCTTTGCGCGCGCGCGCGTGTGTGTGGTGACGCGAGTGCGCTTGCTTTTGCGAAAGATTCTTCAAGATTTTTTTTCAAATTCCTTTCGTTTTTTCCATTTTTTTTTTGGCTTTTGATTGAGCATTTCGAGGAGGGTGCCCTCTCTCCCTGTCCCTCTTTCTTGTTGGATCGAAAATAAAATAATAAACAACGTCTTTTTCTTCCTTTTCACTTTTTGTCCTCACAAACAAGAAAAAAAAAGAAAGGAATTTTATTATGCGATCTTTGGTTCTTCGCGCTTCGCGACGTCTTTTGGGTATTAACAGTAGTCTTAGCAGCAGCGGCAGCACTACCAGCGGTCTTTCTGCGTGTGGAGGTAGATTTGCGGTAGTCGTAGGAAAGGGAGGTGAACGCTCGATCGCGACGACGGCAAAAGTAAACGCAGGAATGGGGTCGCCAACGGGTACTGCGCCTCCCCCAACAGCCCCTTTAGAGGAAGAGCACGAACTGATCTGGGACGCGGGAGATAAGCACCCGGAACCAGCGTTGGATAATTTGCCCGCGAAGATAGTCGGAAAATACGAAGCTTTGGGTATGCTCGTCGGTGCTATGTGCTTCATGGGTGGAGTGTATACTTTTGCAGGCTACTACGATAAAGCCAGTCGTCGTCCATTCGTCGATCGTGACTTAGAAAAGGGGCTGCAGAAGGAGCTAGGGCGATAAGAATATTGTAGGCGAAATAAGAAAAGAAAAATGTACAATCAGAAATCAAACTAATACTTGGACGTAAAACTCGAACGCGCGCGCGCGCATCTCGTGTTATTAATACCTACAATATCTATTGCTACTGCTACTTCCCGACATCGATGTCAATTAATTCTCTGTTTTTCACTTGAGCTTTGAAGTCGGCGTGCGCATCGTCCCAAACTTTTTTCGAGTCGTAACCTCTCACAGACGCCGAGCGATCTGGAAGCTTTAACATTTCTCCATGATTCTCTTCGCCTTTCAAGCACTTCTGCCACCAGTGACGCATCAACTCAACGCTCTTTTTCTGCGCAGTTACTCGAATAACTCGATTATTCTCATCGTAATCTGTAACTTCCCAGGAGCCATAAGTCAGCTGTCGTGGAATCGGCGTGAAACTTTTGTCGGACTCGTTAAACTTCAAACCGCCACCGGTGTTGTATTCCTCTTCTTCATCGTAATCTTCCACTTCTTCTCCAATCGGATGTTCCCACTCGCGGTCAAACACTAACTCTTTGCACAGTGTGATTTTCACTGAAGTTTCTGTAACATCTATGCAAATGTCTTTTGCCTTGGTGCCTAGCGGCACCAATACGGAAAGCGTGACATCGCTCGAGGTTTGCGACCACATGTAATCGAGTTCTCCCGCGCCATTTCCTTTCTCTTCGATACCGTGATTACTGTTTCTCCGGACGAAAATTCCGTTTCGGGTGAACTTCTCTTTCCTCCGAGCGATTGCTTCTCGCCTTCTTTCATCTTTTTCTTCTTCGGAAAAAATTTTCGTTTCGATTCTTTTTTCTGTTTGCGACGGTGGTTCTCGGAACACCATCGTGCCGGGGTGTTCGCGCTCAAGCTGTTTACCTTGCTCGATCCATTGCATCTCGCGAAACTCGCGCTCGCTCATCATCTTCTCGTCTTTTGAGGGATGATTGTCCTCCGCGTCGCAGGACGAAATAGTAGGAGGAGGCACGTTGAAGTCTACGCTTTCGCCGCTTCCAATCGTAACTCTGGTCGGTTGGTGCAATTTCGTCACTTGCGGATGCTGTGGGAAGTGCGGCACGTTTTCCTTCGCCTGCTTCTCTGCCTCATCTTTCGTATCGCTATCTTTATCTTCATCACCATCGCTATCATCGTCGTCTCCGTAGTCTAGTTTGTCCCACTTCGAGTAATCGACCATTATTATTATTATTATTATTATTATTATTATTATTATTAGTAATTGTTGTTGTTTGTTGTTTGTTGATGTTGTTGGCACGTTGTGTGTGTGACGCGAGAAAAAAACAAAAAGAAAATTTTAAGAACAACGAACATGTCCCCTGTCCGCTGTCAGCTCTCCCAACTGACACCCCCCCCAAAAAGTGCCCCCCTCGAAGGGGCACTTTAACAGAACTTCACATTTTGAATGCGTAAAAAGAGACGTCGTCGGAAAGTGAGAACGCAAAAGTCTATCTATTACTACCGAAATTTTGATGTTGTGCGATCGTAGGCGCTCGCGGCGGCACGCTGAGGACGGGAGGCAAAATTCTTCCTCTTCTTCCTCGTGAATAATAAAACATGAAAGCAGAAGAAAATAAGGAAAAGGAAGAGAGGAAGAAGAAGAAGAAGAGCAAGAAAAAGAAGACGCAGAAGCAACGTAAACTTCTGGAGCATTTGAGCTTAAAAGCTACAACTACTACTCCCTCGAAATCTTCTTCGCACCCGTTCGATGTGGACGCGAGCGACCACTGCGAAACTCCTTTCCAAGCGTACAAAGATATCGAACCCTTTCTGTTTCGAATCGCTCTTAGTCTCAAGAAAACGAAAGCGAGTTTGAAAATATACGACCCCTATTTCTGTGAAGGTTCTATGAAAGAGCACTTGAAACGACTCGGTTTTGAAAGTGTACACAATGTTAACGAAGATTTCTACGAGAACGTAGAGAAGAACACGATTCCGGAGTACGACGTGTTGCTCACGAACCCTCCGTATTCATCAGACCACTTCAAGCGAATATTGAATTTCTGTGGGACAAGCGAGAAACCTTTCTTTCTTCTTCTCCCAAACTTTGTCTGCCGTAAAACGTACTACGCGAGCGAAATAACGAGTCGAAAGAAAGAACCGTTGTTCTTAATTCCGGACGAGCTTCGACCTTACCGCTATTGGGCGCCTGGAAGAAAGGGATTTGAAGAACGCGCGAAAGGAACAACGCCTTTCATAACTTTTTGGTATCTCGAGTTCGGCGACGCGATTGACAAAAACGAGATTCGTAGCTGGTGGCTCAAGAAATACTCGCCTCACTCTAGGTGTGAACTTCCCGCGCCAGAAGAAAGTCTACCTCAACAGCAACGTTTGCAAAAACGCAGCAACCCAAACAAAAGAAGACGTGAGAAAGCTCGTAATAATAGTAACGCAAGGGAGCAGAGAGAAAGACAAAGCAGCAGCATCTATTACGATCCAAAAGTTGCCCAGAAGAAGAAGAAACTAAAAGCGGAAGGAAGAGTTTGAAAAGTAATAAGAGAGGGGTAAAAGTGTCTGTCTAATGTGCGTACTTTTGTGTATACATGTGTCGTACCACTGGTATGGTACTAGTGGTACATATTTTTTTTATCCGGTATCACTTGGTAAAAAAATACCAACACAAACCTCAAAACTCTCGTCTCTCTTTTGATTCACTGGAATTTTCCACAATCTATTCTGCGTTTTCTTTATACGCATGAAGCGTCTCCTCGCTCGACGCATGCTTCAGGCGGCGGTCTCCTCGACGAGCGAAGGGCATCGCCATGTAATAATACGAAATAACGTCAGTATTCTTGCACCTTCGCGACGACCAAGGGGGAGGGGTACATCGTCTTCAACTACTTCCTTCTTTAAGGACGATGTAAAAAGGAACTCGCTGCCGGCGGAGACGGTAAATCAGCAACATACACAGCACCATCAACACGACAACTACATTCTTACAAAGAAAACAAGTGCCGAAGCGGCCGGGGAGAAGACTGAAGACGAGGAGGAAGACGAGGAGGTCGAAGACGAGGATGAAGATGAGTACGAGGAGGAGGAAATAGCCGAGGGGCTAAGAGAAGACAGAGTCATAACGCAACAAGAAAATCGGTTCATAGACGTGGATATAAAAACGAAAACTAGTGACGCCCCGATGCGACGGCTCACGCATTTATATTATATGCTCGAACGGTTACAATACCAGTTCCCATTGCACTTTCGACATCCTATTTCAAAACATTGGGAACTCGTCGATAAAATGTTCAAAGTCACCGAGGAATATTCAAAGTTGAGTCCACCTAAAAGGAATCACCAGTGGCTGAATTCAGTTTCTATCCTCTCCAGATTAGCGTTTCACGAAAACGGATACAGAAACCATACAATTTTTGACGATCCACCATGGGGAGCAAAGAAACAAAGTCAATTTGAGACAAAGGTAAAATTTAAAGTCTGCGCTGCACATGCGGTGACGTACATTCTGTGTTTTTTTGTGTGCCCGGCTATTTTCTTTGAAACGGAAATATTGCTGCGCCCAGAAGGCGTGGATGGATTCCCTCAAATGCAAAATTTGGCAAGGGTTTTGAACGAGACGTTTCCTTCTATCTTCCAGAATGGACTCACTGAGTTTTTTGCCGGAGTAGCCGCAGTTCCCACGTACGCTTTTAGGAAACAAACGGAAAAAGCATATCTTACTTTTGCTAGTTTTTCTGCGTCCTTCCACAACGCGGATTCCATGAAACGTATTCTGCAAATTAAATCATAAAAGGTTTCTCTTTGGACAAGGTTGACACGGATGTTTTAGGTAACGCGGCGAGAGTCACGCTCGGCAAAGAATCGTGCACCATCGTCGGTGACCGATCCACGGATTTGGAAGTCAAAGCAAGAATGAAACAAATTAACATTAGGTAGAGTAATAGATTAATAGATAGATACCGTGGAATAAGTTACATTGTTCTTCACGCGACATTTTGCTCCTGCTTCTTTCCATTCTTCTCCCATTCTGATCCATCTGAACTTTTCCCACCGGCACCGTAAGGAACAAAAGCAGGTCTTCCTTCCAAGCCTAATTCTTTGAACAAGGCAGAATCTTCGTTGTCGTCGTTATTCGGGGTCGTAAGTAACTTATCTCCTGTAAAAACAGAATTGGCTCCAGCCAAGAAGCACATAGCCTGAGTCTCGTTGGACATGTTAATTCTCCCAGCCGATAATCGGACGACAGTTTTCGGCATTAGAATGCGAGCAACTGCAATTGCTCGAACCATCTCCAAGCCTGATGGAGCGGATAGATTTTCGAAGGGCGTTCCTTTGACCGGTACCAGAGCGTTGATTGGCACAGACTCTGGATGTTCCGGCAAACTTGCCAAAACGTGCATCAAAGATGCTCTATCAGTCTCTTCTTCCCCCAAACCAAGAATTCCACCACAACACACAGATATACCAGCGTCACGAACAGCAGCTATGGTGTTCAGGCGATCTTCGTACTTGCGCGAAGAAGTAACTTTCGGATAATATTCAGGTGACGTGTCTAAGTTATGGTTATAAGCAGTCAACCCCGCTTCTCTTAATTTCACCGCCTGATCCGGCGTGAGCATGCCTAAAGTTGCGCACACTTCCATCCCCAGATCCTTCACTTGTTTAGTCATCGTAAGCACGCGTTCAAATTGACCCTCACCTACTTGGGATGGTCCCCGCCAAGCCGTGCCCATACAAAAACGCGTCGACCCTGCAGCCTTTGCCCGTTTTGCAGCCTCATAGACGTCATCAATTTGCATCAATTTCTCTGCTTTAAGTTTTGTTTCTTTCTTCCACGAAGAGGATTGCGCGCAGTAGTTGCACGTTTCCGGACATCCTCCAGTTTTAATAGAAAGTAAGGTGCACTGTTGTACTTGTTTGGGGTCGTGGTGCATCCGATGGATAGTCGCCGCATCGTACACGAGCTCTAATAACGGTCGGCTGTACATCTCTCTAATCTCTGCTTTCGTCCAATCGTTTCGTACTTCTCCAAGAACTCTTTTTGTGTTCGATAGGGCTGGCGCCGCGAGGTGAGAAGACGTCGAGAAGTTTGCTCCGGAAGTACTGTTTGTTTTGCTTACCTTTTTACTCTGTGTGGATGAGGCCTTCTGGGGCGACGAGGACGAGGACGAGGACGAGGACGAGAACAGCCTCCCAGTTCCAAGAAAGATTCCATTCGCACACTGATTGACGAGACCATCGGAAGCGGCAAAATCGAGCGCGTTGAGTTTACGCCTCGCGAGGTGCCGACTCAACATGGTGTTTCGTATGAGGAAATTTTAAGACGCCAAGCGTTTTTCTTCCTTCTTTTTTCTATCTTTCTTCTTCGCAACACAACCACACTTTTACACATGTCACACGCTCTTTTGCCGCTGCTCTCGTGAGTCTTCAAGTTCCTTTTTTAATAAGAAAAATGTCACGAATGATGACGAAAGAGTTGGTCTGAAATGCAAACAGATGTACATCGCATACGCTGCAGACAGCAGCACAAAGATACCGACAGACGTGGAGGAGAGGGTGAAATAGGATGCCAGGACGTGCGGGTGGAAGAGTTTGTTATTAAAATTTCACATCGAAAACTCGTGGGAACAAAAGAAGAAGACGAAGAAGAAAAAGAAGAAGAAAACAAAGAGGATGAGTTTGCAATCGATCCATACTTCTTCGACGATGGATATTCCGTCGCCGCAACGACTGGTTTCGCTAGAGTTTGGGAAGGAGCGAGTGTTTTCACAGATTTTCTTGTCCAAGAGATGCCACACCTCACTTTGAAAAAAAACGTCGTAGAGCTGGGAAGTGGTGTTGGGTTATGCGGATTAGCAGTTGCAATCGCTAATGGAGCAAACGTCACTCTTACAGATCTTCCATCCGTTGTCGAGGGTATTTTGATGCAAAACATTGAACAAAATAGTACTTCTCTCACAGAAAATGGTTTGCGCGTTATTGGCACACATGGTGGCTTGGCTCGAGCCATCGCTTTGAACTGGGAGAAACCCATGGCTTGCTATCAGTTGACTGCTTCAGAAAAGGAGGAGGATGCTATTGATGTCATAATTGCGGCAGAATGCATTTGGCTCGCCGATTTATTGGATTGTTTCTGCGAAACGTTGAATATTTTGTTTGAACGCGAGAAAAAATTACGCAGCCGCACCCCAAATTGTTACATTTGTTGTCGCGATCGAAGTTCAAAAGAGTCAAAAATGAAGATTTTTGCGAGCGAAGAGATGGTAGAAGCAGCGTTCCGTAGACATGCGTTAGCGTTTGACGTCATGCGCGAATTTCCAAGTACAATTGAGAAAAATCGATGCGTTAAAATCTATTCTCTATCGAAAAAAATACAAAGAAACTAATCTCTCCAATAATAGTTCATAAGTGCACGCAAAACCAAATGCCAAGCGCAAAACGCGCGGGTAAAAGAACGCGCTTCGGTCTTCTGTGCCTATTTGGTTTCCTTATTCTCGTCGGTTTTCTCATTAATCCACCTAAATCGTCATCCCTTTCTCTGCAGCATTCAGCAACCACGAGCGTGAATGTTCGACAAGGCGGTAGCTATCTGGAAGACGGAAGAAAACTGTCCTACTCCGCAACTCAAGCAAATATTGGTGGTGAAATTGGTAGTTTAACTGGTAGTAGTAGTAGTAGTATTGGTGGTGGTGGTGGTGGTGGTGGTGGTGGTGATGGTGATGATGGCGGCGGCGGTAGTGGCGGTTCCGGTGGACCGAAGAGAACGCGATTGTTTCGAAACATGTTCAAAGATGGCTTCAGCGGAGATTTTATTATGACACAGCAAAAATACTCGAAACTTGCACAGAATTCGCCTATTCGAGTCGCTAAGTACATGTCCCAGTGCATTTCATATAACCCTCCTCGGGGGTGTGACCTAGAAGCGGCCAAAGCCGATCCTCCTCGCGGAAGAGGTTGGCAACGAGTTGCTCGGATTACAAAAGAACTCCTTCACGAGTTTCCAGTTGTCGATACGCGCTTCAAAGGATTCCAAAAATACAAATCCTGCGCAATCGTGGGGAACGGCGGGTCCTTGAAGTTGAAAAAGTACGGTAAGTATATAGACGAAGCAGATGCAGTGATACGCTTCAATGGAGGACCTACAACGAACGGATTGTCTGATTATGTCGGGAGCAAAACAACTATCCGGTTCTTGAACACGCAACACCTCGGGTTTCACGAAAGCAAAAAGGAAATCCTTCTACAGCACGTGACGGTAGAGGAAACCATGCAGAAGTTTATGAACTTTAAGAAACGCTTCAATGGTGAAATCTATGTCATAGATGGAGACTTTCATCAGCTTGTTTTAGATACCATGGAAGACGGCGCTGCTTCGAACGGTTTCTATGGTTTACTTTTTGGTTTAGAACGATGCGAAAAAGTGACACTTTGGGGATTCGCCAAAGGATGGAACAAGCCCACATCAGATAGAGCGAAACTTAAGTATCATTACTACGACGATGTAGAACCGAACGAGAGTCAGTTAAGACGCGACGAGTTGGAAGCTCCGAAAGTAGCAAAATTTGTGGCGAAACACTCTGCCGTATTCGAATACGGAGAGATGAGTCACTGACTGAGTTGATATATGCATATATAGACGCATTGTTAAGAAAGAATTATTACGATTGTATTGTGACAATATATTACAATTTCCTATTTCTTCAATCGACACCAATCTACGGCTGGACGTTGTAGAGCCTCCTTTGAAATGCCCTGCTTGCCCCAAACTCCTAGCAGTTCAACATCTTGCATCCGCTCGTCCAGATCTTGGCGAGTTGGAACGCCTTCCCGTGCTCCGTTCGATAAACAAGCTAAAGTTCCACATGCCGAAGCCGCTCGCAAACACGTGTGCATGTCTTTCCCCTCAATTAAATAGGAGCAAAAAGCACCAACAAATGCATCGCCAGCTCCAACAGCACTTACAATTTTTTCCCCATCTTTCAAGTTTTTCAACGCGCTTGAGTATATTGTATCTATTGCGTCGCTCTCTTCTCCAGATGGAGCATCATTATCTGTAGGTCGAACGGGTAAGACTGCTGCGCACCCTTCTTCTCCTAGTGTAACAATTACGACCAGTTCAAATGACCGAGCAAGTTGATGTGCGACTGCACGAGCATCTTGGGTAACATCTGTCGAAAGCTCGGCATCATCATTGTGGCCGTCGGAGTAAATTTTCGGAACGGCCATAGCGTATCCTTCTCGAAGTACAGAGTCACGAACTTGCAAAACTTCGTGCTCGTTCACAATCAGAATATTTAACATTTCTAGTGTTTCTGTTGGGATTGGCTCATCAGCTGGCGCTGCGTTTAAAATCGAAATAATATCATTCTCAGAACAATACCGAATTGCCTCAAAAACTTCACTGGGAGGTATTTCCATTTGCAAAAGCAAAGCCACAGGCTTTTGCTTATGCTTCTCAACTATTTCTATCCATTCCTTCGCGTTGACCAAGTTATTGGCACTCGACCCAACGCAAATCTGATTCTCACCTTTTTCGTCGATTACCACCGATGCCATCGCAGTTGCCTCCTCTTTCCTCACGTGCACGTTGTCCGTATTCACGCCAACGCTTTTTAAGGAATCCAAAGACTTTTCACCAAACTCGTCTTCTCCAACGCAACCAAAGAATGAAACCGACGAGGGCGATGATGATGACAACGCTTTCCCAGCTGCATAGGCTTGATTTGCTCCTTTCCCCCCCGCTGCTTTTTTTACATTTTTGCTCAAGACGGTCATCCCGGGGGTTGGCAAACTCTTTGGAGAAAATAAGAGATCAAACACGACTGAACCGAGAACGTGAAGATCACCTATTGCATCCTCCTCGCTCACTTTGTGACGCTTAGCAGACATGTAGGGCAGACGGTAGGTTTTCCTCCCTAAAAAGACAAGTAGACCCGAAGACAAACGTGCTCTCCTCTCTCGGACAACAATTTTGACGACAGTTGCTCCAAAAAAATTATTGACGGTGTTCTCTCGTAAAAAAGAAAAAAGGAGACCACGCACTCGGCACACTTTTCTACTCCGCAGTATACGAAGAAGAAGAAGACGAAGAAGAAGAAGAAGAAGAAGAAGAAGAAGGAGAGGAAGGAGAGGAAAGATGGATATCGATGCTGCTCCACGTCTTCTCCATCGTCGTCGTCGTTCTGGAGAAGATGAAGACGAGGAAAGGAGGAGGAGGAAGAAAACGAAGAAGAAATTCACCGAAGGAGTGATGGAAGAGCAAGATGACGACGACGATGACGACGATGAAGCGTTGCCAGGTGAGAGTGAATCGGACCGCGATATGGACAAAAAGTGGAAGATGAAGAAGTTCTCAAAGATGTTGAAGAAGGAAAAGGCGAACAAACGCGTCGAAGAAGAAGAAGAAGAAGAAGAAGAAGAAGAAGAAGAAGAAGAAGAAGAAGAAGAAGAAGAAGAAGATTTTGCTGGTGGCGGCTTCGACCACCGAGAAGAAAAGAACAAGACGACAGAGAGAAATAAAATTGTTTCAAAGGAAGAAATAGAACAAAGTCAAAAACAACAGAAGAAGAGAGGAGTGGTGTATTTAGGAAGCATACCACCATTCATGAAACCTCTAAAGTTGCGTCAACTCCTGGAAAAGTTTGGTAAACTAGAGCGCATGTACTTAGCACCAGAAGATCCTGAACAGCGTGCTTTGCGAAAGAAATACAAAGGCAACACCGGGAAGAAGTTCGTTGAAGGATGGGTTGAGTTTAAGAATAAAAGAAAGGCTCGAAGTGCGGCAGAAATGCTCAACGGACAACCCGTAGGTGGTAAAAGAAGAAGCGCGCACTATTCTGATCTATGGAACATCAGATATCTCCCCAAGTTCAAATGGGATAACCTTATGGAGGAGATTGAGTATCAGAAAGCAGCGCGAGAACAGCGCCAACGACTCGAGCTCGAAATGGCCAAGAAAGAACGTGACTTTTACATGGCTCGAGTAGAACAGGCAAAAATGATAGCATCTATGGAAGAGCGACGGAAGAAGCGCGTGGCAGAGAATCCTGATTCCGTACCAGAATCCCCTGAGGAGCAAATGAAAATGGCAAAGTTACAGGAAAAGCAAGAAAAGTCGCGACTGCTTCGAACGTTTAAACAACGAAAGGCGCTCGATGATCCAAACATAGATTCAAAACAAGGAATGATGAGTCTCGATATGATTAAAAGTCTCTTTGGCAATCCTATCAAGAAAAAAAGTGAAGTAGGAATCTACCATTAGACGAGCACGTGTCATTACTGGTATGCACGTACAAAGTGGCGCGTTCAAGTTGGAAGCGAACCGCAAGATGTAGTTTTAGCAAATTTTGAATCATTTTTGTAAATGAGTTTTGTATCCATAAGTTCACATCCTTTCTTCTTCGCACGTCTTGTTTTGCAAACGAATAGCTTCT
>Ga0208277_1000965_pt1 | contig 16967 bp, 9 predicted proteins | sample ETNtaG_5_FD_185782 | JGI IMG/M metagenome (GOLD analysis project Ga0208277, IMG submission 185782) | Marine microbial and viral communities from oxygen minimum zone, Eastern Pacific Ocean - ETNP201406SV205 (SPAdes) (version 2) | ecosystem: Environmental > Aquatic > Marine > Oceanic ...
GATGCAGCACTTTTACATGGTTTTGATGAGTATGATGCACCTGTTCTTGAGCATGAAGAATTATACACACGAAAACAAGGAGAAGAAATAACTCAACAATTATACAATTTTCAAGATAAAGGAGAACGTAAAGTTGCACTCCGTCCAGAAATGACTCCTTCACTCGCAAGGATGGTAATGGCTCGCGCAGGAGGATTACCATTGCCAATCAAATGGTTCTCAATCCCTCAATGCTGGAGATATGAAAGGACTCAGCGTGGAAGAGGCAGGGAACACTATCAATGGAATGTGGATATTTGGGGTACAAATGAAATTTCTGCTGATGCTGAACTAATATCAATTCTAGTAACTTTTTTTGAAGGAGTCGGACTAACTCCAAAAGATTTAGTCATCAAAATAAGTAGCCGCAAAGTCCTCGAAGAAGTCTTGGGTTCTTTGGGAATTAGCGGGGAAAATTTTTCAAAAACATGTATTATTGTTGATAAAATGGATAAATTACCTGCCGATGTAATAGAAAATCAACTAATTGAGTTAGGACATAATTCTGATGCAATATCGAAGATACAATCAATACTGGGCATGAAGAATATGGATGAATTATCTAAATCACTGGGAGGAGAAAGTATAGCCGTTTCTGAATTAAATTTACTTTTCAATTCTATAGATTCCTATGGCATTTCTGAATGGGTTGAATTTGATGCGTCTATTGTAAGGGGGCTTGCATATTATACAGGTGCAGTTTTTGAGGCACATGATCGTGAAGGTAAATTCAGAGCAATTTGTGGAGGAGGAAGGTATGACAAACTGCTTTCCACATTAGGCGGCAAGGATTTACCAGCAACTGGTTTTGGTTTTGGAGACATGGTTATTATGGAATTATTAGCAGAAAAGAATCTTATTCCTGAACTAATTAGTGGAATAGAAGATATTGTAATACCTTTGAATCCTGAATTAAGAAGTGCATCAGTAACAGTCGCTGCTGCATTAAGAGATACAGGGAGGACCGTTGATTTAGTATTGGAAGATAAAAAATTGAAATGGGCATTCAAACATGCTGAAAGAACTGGGGCAGATAGACTTGTTATGGTGATGCCTGAGGAATGGAAATCAGGAAAAGTTAGAATAAAAGATTTGGAATCTGGCGAAGAAAATGATGTTTCAATAGAAGAATTATGATTAAATTATTCTTCTGATTTCCTTGAAACTGCTACTGCTGCCATAGCTAGAGCGCTTACTCCTGCCATCAATCCGAAACCAGGGATGCCAGCAACACTCGCTCCACCGCCGTCTGTATTTGCTTCTGAATCATCATCTATGGCCATAGAGTTGTTAACAATAGGAAAAACAACTTCCGCACTAGTATTATCTGGTGTATGATAATACATTCTAAATGCCCCTCCACAATACCAAATCGCACAACCTCCTGGTAAATCACCATTGTATGTGGGATATGAAAACTCAACTCTCAATCTTGGCTCTTCCGAACTTTTATTGAATACTGTTGTATTTCTGTCCACTGGTATATTCCATGTCACTGTATCATCAACATCATCTACTGATAAGGCTGGAAATTCTTGTCTAGCCAATTCAACTCCTCCTTTCATGAATGTCAGATTCAAATTTTCACACTTTGTATTTCCTTGGCCACAATTCTGATCATCGGCATCTACTCTAAAATTCAACAATATTTCAATTGTACCATTATTATTGAGATACATATTCTCTCTAAATTTTTCACTTATAGCACATGTATAATCAACTTCAACTTGAGAATTAGCACTACTCCAAGTTTTTTCTCCGTAACCTTCTTCTGCGGAATTAGCAGTGTCATTATTATCAAAATGTGTAAAACAATTCGTTAAATCATTATTACCAAAGATATACATTTTTGTATTCGTCTCTGAAGGTTGTTTATCATCATTTAATTGGGCTGATGCTGGAGATACCAAAGTCGATAGTGTTAGTATAGTTGCGAGAACAATTGAGAGTGTGACACGCCCTGCTTCCATGTTATTACACTCCCAACCGCTCTCGTTTGATACTTACCCTCACCTGTTCATGCTCAATCAAATCTCTGAAAGTCACTTTCTGACCTATTTCGAACCTTTTTTGCTATATTTAGTGCTTCACCAAGCATATCAGCATCCAACATTTCGTTATTCAGTCTTTCACTAATTACTCCAGTAATTATTGACATTACTTTGATGGTATCTCCAAAGGCTGGGTCTTGTCTAGCTCCAAATATCACAGTAGCATTCGGAGAAAGTCTAGCAGTCATTAATTCAACTACTTGATTGGCTTGCTCTAGTGTCATATATGGTCCTCCAGTTACGTGAATCAACGCTCCTGTCGCTCCATCAATTTCTATGTCCAATAGAGGATGATTAAGTGACTCATGAACTACTTCTTCTGGACCTCTATCACTTTCGCCATATAGCATCATAGTTACCCCTCCTCCTTTCATTATCGTTCTAACATCTGCAAAATCTAAATTAATCAAACTAGGTAGAGTAATTGTTTCTACAACACCTTTTACTATTTCTGCAATTAACTGATCCATTATACTGAAAGCTTCTTCCATCGGAAGATTTGGAACATAATGTAATAATCTATTATTATCTAATACAAGTACAGCATCAGCAGTTTCTCGTACCATATTCAAACCTTCTAAAGCTCTTTTCATTCTCATTTTACGTTCTACAGAAAATGGAGTGGTAACTACTGCCACTACTAATGCACCCGCTTTCTTTGCTTCTTCAGCAACTATTGGTGCAATACCAGTTCCTGTACCGCCGCCTAATCCAGCTGTAACGAATACCAAATCTGCTCCTGCAACAATATTGCCAATTACATCTCTACCAGCTTCAGCACATCTTCTTCCCATTGCAGGATCTCCTCCTGCTCCAAGGCCTCTTGTAATATGCCTTCCAACAAGTAATTTCTGCATGGCACGAGTATTATCGAGATGTTGTTTGTCTGTATTGATAGCTACAGTAATCGCACCCTCAACTCCTATGTGAGTTATCCGATTCATTGTATTATTTCCTGAACCTCCGCATCCACAAACTAATATTCTTGGATCAGCAGGCCCATAATCTTCTAATTCTCTGTCTGTTAGTGCTGTAGGAATCCTTTTAGAGGGTATTTGATGATTTTCTTGATCAATAGATCTCATAGGCGCCTCTACCATATTTCTCCCCGTGCATCCCCGGCATTGCTGCCTTACAATTCATCAGAGTTATCTTTCCCTTCTTAATAGTTGAGGGAAGTATGATACTCCAGAGGCCGTTTTTGTGACCCATTTTTTCCAACCGAATAATTGGAGTTATTAGATAACTAAATATCATTTCCTTTCTGATTATTTAGTTAATACTGGAAAGCAAGATAAGGCAAGGTACGCTCGTCTATGATATCCGAGCTTAGCTCAGTTGGCTAGAGCACCTGACTGTAGACTGGAAATAACAACTTCGGTTGTTGGCCAAATGGCCATCAGGGGGTCCCCGGTTCAAGTCCGGGAGCTCGGACCATCAATCCTGTAGGGATTTTAGAGGTATAGATATACTAGGTATTTCAAAATCAAAAGAATGTTTACTAGTTTTTGGAGGATAAACATATTTGGATAAACCCATCTCAATTACTTCTTCTTTTGTTATGGAATTTTTGCCACACTTCGGCCATACTCCTACTTTAATCCTCGAATCATTAAAATAATCTACAAATATTGTGGGAATTTTAGAAAGCCCAAGATCTTTAGCAGCATTCCACTTATGGTGCCCGTCTAATATTACATTAGTTTCATAATCAGCTATTATTGGCTTATAGAAGCCCCGTTTTTTCATTTTATTAATTCTAATTTTCAAATTCTCTTCTATTATTTCTTCATGCTCTTTCAAAATGTTATGTTCAGCAAGAATAACGACTCTATCTCCTAGCCCCACGATTCCTTCTAATGCAAGTAGGCTCATAAAGGAGTGTAAAGTCGGCGAGTCGCTAGGAGGTCTACAAATGAGTCTAAACAAATATGTTAGGAATGTATGGAAGCAACCTAAAGCAAATATTCCAAGCCGTTATAGAATCGACAGAATGGCATCTTGGAGAAGAGAACCAGTCTTCCAGAAGATTGACAAACCAACTAGAATTGATGCCGCTCGAAGAGTAGGATATAAAGCAAAACAAGGAGTAGTTCTAGTTAGAACTAGAATACGCCGTGGTGGACTTAGAAAGGGCAAAATACATATGAAGCGTAAACCTTCAAAAGCAGGTATTACTAAGATAACAATGGCCAAATCAACTCAAAGAATTGCTGAGGAGAGAGCAAGTAAAAGATATCCTAATCTTGAGGTTCTAAATTCATATTGGGTAGGCGAAGATGGGAAAAATAAATTTTTTGAAATAATAATGCTCGATCCTCATCACCCAGTAATCAAGGCAGATAAAAAATACAATTGGATTTCTTCCGGTAGTAGCCACAAAGGACGTGCTGAACGTGGAAAAACAAGTGCAGGTAAGAGAGGCCGAGGTCTGCATAACAAAGGGAAGGGAGCAGAAAAACTCCGTCCTAGTCTAAAGGCAAACAAAAATCGCGGAAAATGATTATATCATCCGTCATATTGATGGTTTAAACCTCATCGGTCCTATTATGGTTGACCACTACCTCTCGGAAATAAGAGGACTTCCTGTGATTCTTCCAGACGGTAGAGTAATTGGAACTGTCAATGATGCCGTTGTAGAGACAAATGGATGGAGATGTAGTCACATATTCATTGCCAATCCTCCTAGTGAACTAGTAGAAGGAAGAGTGCATGTTTCAATTCCGTGGCATTGGATACGTTCAATAGGAGATGTAGTTGTTCTGCGATGGTTTCCAAAAACACCAATACCTCGTGATTTATGATACTTCACGAACGTGATTGCGATACGATTCAAAAGGTATGTCGAAACGGTTGGGCAATGAGAGGGCAGTCCGCGAGTATATTTGCTGTTACAATCATATTACTTTCTACCTCATTCATTTATGCAGAATCAAAAGCAATAACTAATTGCAACAACGTCGATACAACATCTCTACCTAATAATTGGACAATCAATCAACAAAGTTGTGTGCGAATAGATTTAGGTGAATTGGATCCAAACACTGTATTTTCCTTTGAAATTTCTACTAATAATGATATAGATATCCTTCTCTTTCCTGCTAACTCTCTAGAAGTTTATCTAAATGAACAATCATATAGAAATGATATGATTTGGCAACAAGAATCCGTATTTGAAAATTTCAATGGAGATGGCGAATGGCACTGGACAGTTCCTGATGATAGAGATAAAACAAGATGGTATATGATAATAGATAATTTCGCTCATCCAGGAGATGATGGAATGGGCGCGCAAGGTGAACTAGAAACTCAAGTTTCATTCGATATGCAAGAAATAATTATGCAACCATATACTCTTTTTGACTCAATCATTAAGGTAGATACAAGTAGCTTTTCAATAGCAAAAGGGCCAATTGTAGTCGATGCAGGTACTTACATAAACATATTTGCTAGGACAATGGAAGGAAATCCTGATGTTTTTATTATGACAGAGGACCAACTAAACCTCTATTCAAATGGAGGTACTGCAGCTTCTAGGATAGTTGAAGCAGACATACTCTTGGTTTCAAATGAGATGTATAGTCCATGGCTAGTTCCAGAATTATATGAAGGTGTCAATCTCTATGTAATCATTGATAATAGAGCCGGTCCAGGAGGAGGGGGCGCAGGAACTACAATCGCAGGAACTACAATTACCATATCTCTTGACCCAATAGTAAGTCCTACAATATCTACATTAAACCCTCAACAGACATATAATGTCGGTGAATTAATCTCTTTCTCTGCATTAGATACACCAAATAGATCTAATCAAATTTCAGAATCTGGATATTCCTGGGATGTAGATCAAGATGACATTCCTGATTTCTTTGGGCCAATACTTGATTATATGTGGCCAAATCCAGATAATGCGTCTTTAAAATTATACATCACTTCAACCGATGGAACAATAGCAAGTACTACTCTTCCAATAGAAATAGAAGATAATACGCCTCCTAACGCATCTATTTCTGTTAATGGAAATTTACAGAAGGGTTACAATCAACCAATATTAATCAGTGCACTATTTTCTGATAATTGGGGTATCGAACGTATAGAATGGCTAGTAGACGGAATAATTGAACAAAGTAATTACAGTCTTGCCGACGCATTCAGCTCTTCATTTTCTTTTTCTTTCGATTCTAACTATCAAGCTGGCGAGCATAATATTGAATTTATTGTTACTGACAAGTCAGGGCAGCAATCTAGTGATGCCGTAAAAGTAATTCTTTCCGACCTATCTCCGCCTGTATTTAATGAATATGCAAATCAAATCTCTGTTTTTGTTGGAGAACCTGTTACATTTGAAATTTCGGCGTTTGATGATGAATCTTATGAAATACAATATTCTTGGATTTTTAATGAAGGAATGGAAGATGAAACACAGTTATATGGTAATTTAATTCAATATGATTTCGATACTACTGGGGCGCAAAGAGTTGTATGCATTGCTCAAAATAATGCCGGCTTATCTTCTCAAGCCGAAATAATTGTAACTGTGTTGGAGGAAGATACAGAAGATAACAGCCTAGATCTAACATTTATTCTAGTTTCATTAATTTTATTTTTGGTGATAATATCTATTATTCTGTATAAATTATTCCAAAGAAGAATTAGAATTAGAACTGAGGAATTAGGAAAAGAAGAAGAACCATCTGAAGAGATCAAACCCCCTTCTGCTGAGGAACAAAAACAAATGTGGGCACAAACTTCGCCCAATTTGTATGCTTCTGGAGAAAATACAATTGAAAATATCTCGGATGTTGATTTGGAAGGATTATTGGAAGATGCTCAAAAAACACCTCCTAGTTCATTCACACCTGAAGATGATTTACTTTCGGATTTAATTGACGATATCTCCGATTCTAAAGACACAGACACTGTTGTAGAACAAATACCAGACCGACTAATAAAGAAAAATTGCTCTTCCTGCAATCTATTGTTTTCTGTCGAACTTCCTGAGGGAATAGATTCTGCTCGTACTGCTTGTCCTAAATGCGGCTCTATCGAAGAAGTAAAACTTCTATGACCGCTATCTCAATAAACTCACAACTCGACTTATTTTACACTCATGAAGGGCAATAGCATATATCACACTTAGGTTAGGTTAAGTTATGAGAAGGCGCAACCGGATAATCTTTCCTCGCTTTAATTCCAATCCTTCTCAGTTAGCATTAGTACTTACATTGCTATTTTTATTACCTATATTGACTCCATTTGCTAATGTTGATGCTGAAGCAAGGATTGAATCAGATGATTTTGAAATTTTGGATGATTTATCAAACCTTTTATCAGAAAGACAGAACATAATTAATACAAATACTATAGGCTCATTAGCAGAACCCAAAATCGACAATATAGATAATTTAGTTTCACCATCTGGGGGCTCAGATCCTCTTTCTAATATTGGTCAAGGTGTTAAGAATATATCATTAATAGATACTAATCCCCCCGTTCCTTCTCATCCGGATGCATATGATTTGGCAATAAGTGGTGCAAGTAGACCAGGAGAAGTAAATAATATCTGGCAAACATTGATTAATGTTACAGACTATGTTATTTGGACAAAATATACTGATATGGACGGGAACATTGTCGAACAATTTGAAACTGTTACATTTAGCGCCTCTTTACTATCTTTGTTTAATTTTAACACCGATCCTTTACTTCATGCAGTGGATATAGATGATGATGGTGATGATGATATTCAAGTCGGTTTAAGTGTAGCATGGGAGTTTAATGGAGGTTGGGGAATCGAAGGAGACGCTTTGTGGATTGAACCCGGAATCTCATTCACTGTAGCGGTTCTGGATGATAGTATTGATGATTCAGACTGGAATAATTTGAAATTCTTACAAGTTTCCTTAATCAAAGCCTTTGCTTATTCAGCAGAAGATGCTGTTTTAGCACTCGGAGAAGGTGAAAGCTATATTTGGATTGTAGACTCGAGATTCACATCAGCACCTTATGATTTTTCTATAGAAATTGGAATTGAACGTTTTTATTTTGATATTTCTCAAGCAAGCAGTGGCTTAATATTAGCATTAACATTAGGAATAATTGACATTGGCGAAGAAGAGACAGGTATTGCATTTGCTTCAATATCTGCTCCATACTCTATTCGAGTTAATAATGCAGGTCAAGTGGTATGCCCCTCGAGATATTCTCCTGCTGAATTAACTACACTGCCCTCTGAAGAGATTAATTGCGGAGTATCTGCAGGTTTAGGCTACATTCACTTCTCTCCTCCAAACAACGCTGGCTCTAGGGAGGTTTGGGAATTGGCATATATTGATGCAACATTCCATCCAAATGGCGAATCTGATAGATTACCTTCAGAAGTAGAAATAATCATTAGGACTGACACGATATTACCAACTTCTACAGGCTTAGAAGGAGATAAGAGCCTTACTACGATAGAATATTGGGCGGATGATAGGGCTGATTTATTCCTTCATTTTCATGAGAATAGGTCGAATCTTCCTGCTTCAGAATCTGATGGAGATTATGGGAATATTACTGACTCTTTAGGTTGGTTTAGGGGGATGCCAGAAGGCTCAATGTCTCCAGGTGAAATATCTAGAATTTTTAGAATGCTAGGTTCTGAGAATTCTCCAGAATTACCCGGAGGCCAGCCTGATAGATTAGGATTAATTATTGGAGTCAAAAATTTCTCAAGAGACACAAGTCCAAATGTAAATGACTTAACATTACCAATCAATCCAGCCAATCCTCCTAATGGTTTAATGCTTCTAAGGTCAAAACAATCGATTGAAAGTTTAGATTATTATTCTTGGTTTAAACGGGGGGGAATCCAAGAAGATCATAGGGCAATTCATGTGAAGGCTAATGATATACCAACTGCATTGGTAGTTTATGGCTCATTTGAAATAGGCGGTACTTCAGATGTGGATAATAGTTTAGATAGTGTCACAGATCTTGATTTTATTTCAAAGATAGTAGATTCCGTAATTTTAAATCTTGTAGATCTATTTCTAGATACTGGAAGTGTGTTAAATGATGTACCTTCAATCATAGTTGATTTACTTAGTGGAGAGTCTACATCTGGTAGCTTTGATGGAGCATCATTTCACATATTAATGACAAATAATTGGAGAGAAGATAGGTTTATGATGCCCCTTTCTCAACTTGAATTGACTATCGGGTCTTCGCCACATCCAACCATCATAGGAGATCATATTATATTGTCAAAAGATACAGATTTGGATATTATACAAGGTATAAATGGGCCTGTTGAACCTTTGGCGCCGATTGCTGCTAGTGCAAGATTTAGTGGATTTATGGCTGCATCCTTTGTTGATAATAATGTGACCAACGAACAAAAAATTGACATATTCACAGAATCTACTAAATCATTAGTAATGTCATTTATAGAACATCCTCATGATTCAATTATTAATTATTCACATCATGCAATATCTTTCTCAGATTTACCAAATGAATTGTCTATTATAATAACGCCCGATTCTTTAAATTATGCCGCATCATCAATTATTGATACTATATCATATACTGGTAATGAGGATAATCAATATCAGGCTGCAAATATAATAGATTTTCCAGCAAATTTTGTATCTACTTTTGGAAATATTTTATCATGGTCTTCAGATACGCCGATTACTACTATAGAAGCTCAAATCTCCAATTCTACTAATCCTATTACAATGGGTGGCGACCATTTCTTATTTCACAATGACCCTAGTAATAATCAAGTTAGTCTATCATCTAGAATATCTGGTTTGAAAGAAGTTGGTTGGATAGAACCTCAAGAAGAAGGCGCCGAAGGATTAGTAGGAATGGGGACTGCATATATGTCAATAGCAAATCCAAATCCCATGCTCATAAATGTTGAACAGGCGCCCACTAATCTAGATGACAAATTATCCGTAAAGGCAGAAATTAATCCTCTCCCCTCTTCTCTTTCACTCAAGATACCTACTGGCATTAGCGAAGGGCCAAGTTTGATAATTCCAGAATTTGACACTTCTCAAGGTTTATCTGGCATAGCATCATTCATTGGAGGATTTTCTGACTTAGGACGTTCGGTGAATGATATTCTCTCAAGTATTACTAATGATATATCTACAGGTTCAAGCACTGGCTCCTCTAATTTCTCATTCGGAATTGAATTAGATTCAGACTCAGAATTCGACTTAATGGTCGAGTCATATCATGGGGAAAAGAAATCAGAAAATCTTCCTTGGGTTCATGGCGTCTCTTTTGAAGCCAGTCCAACAGGTATTTCGGATGGTTTCCATCTAAGACTATGGATGCCCCGACTCCCTCCTTCTGTTGAATTATCAGTATCTAGAGACGGCTCGGAAAATCAGCAAGATTGGTCTATATACATTGATTTGGACTCTTGGTATCCTCAACATACTGAACTCATGTTAGTAATTAGAGGGATGAACGGTCAAGATTTATTTGTGACTATGAAGGGTTTGAAAGTTGGAGAATATACAAGTTTAGGTTTAGATTCAATAATCACTATAACGACCTCTGGAGAGATAACTGAAGTTTCTACCTCAAGTCTTTATCAATTGTCTAACCGACTTGAATGGATTCATGTTTTATTGATTAACAGAGAGGCAGGTTTACGTACTGAAATAATGATAAACGACATACCAGAATCCGTTGAATTTCAGGCAAGTTTAGGATCTTCGATATCAATAGATATGACAGTACCGGAACAGTTTAGGACATCAGAAGGATTTGCAGTTGGCTCTATGATGATTCAGCAAATGCAGTGGATGGATGATTTATGGTGGCCTGCAACTATATTTTTGACAGATATTCCCGGCTCAATGAATTTGACTACAGAGCCAGATTTGAATTTTGATATCACTAAAGATCTGGCTTTCCAAGGTACTCCAATTCTTGATTTTACAGCTTCCGATGTAGGCATGTCATTGTATATCGAAGCATTTGGTAGAGCTATTAATAGTAAAGGTGACATAGTACTTTTAGCAGAAGGAATGACTGATAAGATGATAATAAAACCTACAGACTCTTTTGGATTACAAATTAGATCTGGAGGAAATGGAGTGGAAAAAATCTATCTTCGGTCAAGTAATATCCCCACTACTCCTCCAATAGTAATAGATGAAATGGAGGCATTAGGTGAGAATTTAAAGAGTGCTACGATACATATTAGGGAAGTTGTTTATCCATATAGTGTTATTGAGATTGATGATGTACAAGGCGGCCGAATCATTGCCTCAGCAAGATTACATGCTGAAATTGGTGATAGAAATATAGATCTGAAAGGAGTGCTTATAGACGCCCAGATAACAGGCGGCATCCCCACTGGAACTACATTTGGAGTAAATGGCCTAGCTTCTGACTTATCTATCCTATCAGTAATTCCGGGAATATCTGGTTCAACAAGTCATATCATGGCTCCAGAACCACTTTCTTCAGGTATTTTGACCGTTTTAGCAATGTTGGGAGGTGATAATGATGGGCCTACTTGAAAGATTAAAGAGCGATAATGGCAACCAGTCATTAGAGTCAGACAAAGCTCATGACATTTTAGAAAAACTTGAATCAACTAAAGAAATGCTTTCTCCAAGAAGAGTTATTTTTGCTTCTACCACAGTTCTTTCTTTATTTCTTGTATCTATCTTTACTGTTATTTGGGTAGTTCCTTATGATAGAGTAAGTGTAGATGTAGTTTATCGACAAGGAACTTCGGGGCACATAGTTTTAGCACAATTGGATAACCAAGGTAGCAGGGAAATCTCAGATATAACAATCTCCATAAGATTTACAGATTCAAATAGTATTGAATTAGGTCGCACTGATCATTTTATTGATTCACTTTCTGCTCATAGTTTCTATGCTGGCGACGATTTAGAGTTGATAGTTGGGGGCGCTTCAGTATGGGACAGTTACCAAATAGAAATATCATTAGAGTATAGTTACTATAATGGTAGAGTAGATGAAAGATGGACACATCAAGTAGGGGAATGGACGATGGAACTTTTTACTGATCGAGCCCCAATTGCAATATTTTAGAGATGATTTTTCATGAATAATAGTATTTCAGTTATTATCAAATTACCAATACTGTCAAATTATATCCGAGGGGCCGAACACTCATGAATCAGCGTACATCTGTGCTGATACTTGCAATTCTTTTGATTTCATATATTCCTTTGGTAGAAAATGATTCTGAAACAGAGTATAGTCAAATAGATTCATTAAATAAGGAATATGAAAGAAATGAGATATCTCCTAATCCAAATACAATGCACAGTTTATCATTAGTTTCGACATATTTTGAAACAGAAGAAATCAGAAATTTAAGGGCAGATACTCCCATTGGAATATATACTGAAATGGGACTCATACCCCGCGCCTCAATGAATTCAGAATTAACCATTCCTCGTTCAGATTTATTACTAGTTCTAATTGATGGAGAAACAGGTTTATGGGACGCTAGAATGGAAATTATGGATCATGCCCAAGTGGAAATACGTGCATCCATTCCTCCTTCAGGATTTCTTATACAAGGAACTCAAGACCAACTCAATAAGATTTCCAATCTTTCTATTGTACGTGCTAGTCATTTAGTTCCATTAGGTTTACTCACCGATAAGCAATTCTACAATTTGGATGGTGGTGATGATGTAATGGTAGAGTTGTTGGGTTGGAAAGACTCAGACTTAATCAGACATAATTCTCCTGGAATAAATCTACCTAGTTCACTACCTGAAGTAGCACATTTGTGGATGAATAACTACTCATCTTCTCGAACTGGATCTTATATCGGAGAAGTCAATCCCAAGGATATAGGTGAAATACTAAAGTATCCTGCTGTATCATACATTTCTCCAATATTTGAGCTTGAAACATTCAATAATCAAGCAAGGATCCATATGGGAATTAATGTTGTTGAAAATACATATGTTACTGGTTTAAACGGCAGTGGTCAAAGAGTAGCTGTTGCAGACACTGGTATTGATGAAGACCATGGAGATTTTGGTGATAGAATAATCAATGTTGTAAATGTCGCCGGCGATTCATCCACGGCAGATACCAACAATGGTCATGGGACTCATGTTGCGTGCACAGTTCTAGGAGATGGTAGTAGAACTTCTACATACAAAGGAGTTGCACCAGAGGCAGAATTATATTTTCAAGCAATGGAGATAGATAGCACTGAAACACTATCTAATAGCGGAATTTATGGAATGCTTAATTCAGCCTACAACTCTGGAGGGGCTAGATTTCATACAAACAGTTGGGGTTCTGCTGTAGGCGGGTCTTATACGACACAATCTGAAGATGCCGATGACAGGACTTCTACATGGGATCAGTACTGGGCATATCAGGGTATGACGGTTTTGTTTGCTGCTGGAAATGAGGCGGAAAATGGCATTTCTTCACCTGGCACAGCAAAGAATGTTATTACAATAGGGGGGCATCAAAATCGGTGGGATCCTGACCAAATGTATCCATATTCTAGTAGAGGGCCAACGGATGATGGTAGAATAAAACCAGATCTTCTTGGCCCAGGAGATGGGGTTCGTTCATGCTTGGCACAGGAAGCAGAAGGTGTATCATCAAATTTTGGAGACCCGTACTACATAGAATCTAGCGGGACATCAATGGCAACACCTGCTGCAGCAGGTGCAGCAGCTTTAGTTAGAGAATATATAATGGAAATTGCAGAACGTCCAGCACCCCAAGGTTCACTGGTCAAGGCGATGCTGATTTTAGGAGCAGAAGATATTGGTACACGTAATATCCCTAATAATGATGAAGGTTGGGGAAGAGTAAATCTGATAGATACACTGATTCCAGATGAAGATATAGGAATATATGTTGACGATAGGTCTCGACTATCAAGCGGGCAAGTAAATGAATATTCATTTGATGTCACAAGATCAGGGCAACCACTGAAAGTAGTAGTTGCGTGGTCTGATTATCCAGGATCAAGTAGTTCGAGTATTCAGTTGCGGAATGATTTAGATCTAGAAGTAATTTCTCCAAATGGCCAAGTTACTTACTTAGGTAACGATTTCAATAATGGCAAATCAACAACTGGTGGTTTAAAAGACAATAGAAATAATGTTGAAGTTGTATTAATTGATAGCGCTTCTACTGGAGTGTGGACTGTCAAAGTAAAGGATTCATCGCATGCAGGTAGTAGAACATTCCAGCCGTATTCTATAGCAGTAAGAGGAGTAAATGTAAACGATTTAACTCCTGATCCAACATTCATTATGGATTCATTTGAAATATCTACTCCTATACCTCAGGTTGGCGAAGAAGTAGAATTATCAATATCTTTGAGAAATCAAGGGGCTGGTTCTTTTACGGATGTTCCAGTGGCCGCATATGCAAATTCTAACCCTATTGGAAATCAATTAATCACAATGTCTCCAGGTGGTTATGAAGAATTAACTTGGTATTGGACACCTGTTTCTGAAGATGAAGGTGAAGTTGAAATTTCGTTCTACATCGATCCAAATGATAGTTTAGAAGAACTCTCTGAAGTTAATAACTTTATTTCTACATTAGTTTTTGTTAGTACGCCCGGAATAAAGGTTTCCTCAGAGAATCCAATAGTTACACTGGGAGGGGCGTCAGATCAAACAACTAAGTGGGACATAATAATAACTAATACAGCATTATTCGAGACAAATGCAACAATTTCAATATCTTCTCCTGTGAGAACTAGAGATAATGCCCAATTCAACTGGCCTAGTTTCTTCAATAATACCAATTTCAATTTAGCAGCTTCAGAAAATATACCTGTGACTTTACTTATGTCACATCCTGCTCCTCCGCAGCCTGGTTTATACAAAATGTTAGTAACTGGAAATGATATTGAAAATAATATAGATTCAGAGTTAGAAATATTCTTTGATGTCCCTGTTCTTGCACAACCTCAAGTTATCCTACCTTCATCTGAGATATTTGTTAGTTCATTGACAGATACAAAATTTTCTTTTGAGATTAAAAATAATGGAAACGGTGCCCAAACTTATGATGTTTCTCTAATATCACCTGCTGGTTGGAATTTAGGTTTCGATGATATCGGCCCATTTAGCGGCTCTAAAGCAGGTTCGACTGGAACATTGATGAAAGAGGACAAAGTAAATATTGACGTAACTATAACATCGCCGGGTACATTGATTAATGCAGGTTCTGAATTTATGGCTGAGTTAAAAGTTGATTCTCGAGTTAGCGATGACACTTGGACGGTAGACATACCTCTTATAGTTGAGAGATATGATAACATTGAGATCTCTACTGATTCGGAACTAGGGGAAAATAAACTTTTATCTGATGGAAATTATCAATTCATTCTAGACATAAGTAATCAAGGAAATAGTGACATAACATTGCAACCAATACAAAGACTATTGCCAGGAGGGTGGACACTTTCCGCTCTTGATGACATAACAATCGGAAAGGGCCAACAATCTCAATGGACTATATCGATGACAGGTAATGGAAAAGCAACAAGTGGTATTTTAGAAATTAGATTTATTTCCGATTCTGACTATACAATAGATTGGAATATTACTTTAGATGTAATTTCTGGCGCAATACCTGTTGTTGATTTCTACCAAGTTGATATTCCAAACGGGCAAACTGCCGATACACCATTGGGTGTAGATAATCACCCTGTTGGGGCACCCGGATTTGATTTAGGTTGGACTGTAACAAATGATGGTACTGTAAGCTGGGAACCTTCTATTGTTATGGAATTACCTAACAATGACTATTCCTCCTCTTGTTCTCTAAATCCTCAGAAGATATATCCGGGCGAATCTTCACGAGTTTGGTGTACAGTAATTATTCCTCTGTCCGCGGAAGCAGGATCGGAACCAGAGATTACATTAGTAATGGAAGATGGAGGCATAGAAACTAGAAATACAATTTCACTCCTAGTTGAAACGGTAAATCAAGTTACATGGACTCTGATTCAGATTAGTGACATTTATGAAGATTCATCAAGTACAATGTATTTTGAATTACAAAATACTGGTAATTCAGTAATTTCTGACAGGATTATGGTTTCCGGACCTAATAGTTGGAATATTAGGGTATTGGATGGCATGATGGTAAATTTACAACCCGATGAGATAAGATCTGTACAAATAGAATTTACTCCAAATAATGCAAAGGATGGCTTAATAGTATTGGATCTTGGAGAAGCAACAGGTTCATCTGACTATAGTAAAACTATCCCAATTGACGTCAAAGGAGTTGAAGGAGATGGAGGATTATCATTTACCATAATTCTCCTAATGTCAACTATTATCTTATCACTTCTGGGTGGCGGTTTATATGTATATCAACAAGAATCTGAAAAGAAGAGGAAAAATCATGGCAAGAATTCAGATAATCAAAAGAAGGAAGAAAATTTACTAATTCCTCCTGAATTTAAAAATTCTGAACATGAAGAAAGCATTCAGTCTACTTCGGAAAACTTGGAGAAATATGATGAATATCCTGGATGGTTATGGGATAAAGATAATGAAACCTGGATTCCTGACCCAGAACATGAAGATAACCAATAAATTGTTTAAAATACTGACTTTTGAAATGATTTAATCATCTTTATATTTATATTCTTAATGTACATTTATTCCAAAGTCCTTTGAGTAAAGATTGATTCCGAGGTACGATGAGGAACAATTCTGTAGTCACAATTTTGATTACTTTGATGCTAATTACTATCTCAGTGCCTCTTGTTTCGGCCTCAGTTAATGTAACTCTTTCAGCTTCTCCAACAAGCCAATCAGCTTCATCTGGTGATGATGCAACTTATACAATAACAGTTTCAAATTCAGGAGA
>Ga0208277_1000966_pt1 | contig 16963 bp, 13 predicted proteins | sample ETNtaG_5_FD_185782 | JGI IMG/M metagenome (GOLD analysis project Ga0208277, IMG submission 185782) | Marine microbial and viral communities from oxygen minimum zone, Eastern Pacific Ocean - ETNP201406SV205 (SPAdes) (version 2) | ecosystem: Environmental > Aquatic > Marine > Oceanic ...
GAAAATGGATCTATGCCCTGAGACATAAGATATGCAATACGATAAGTTAAAACTCTTGTCTTTCCAGAACCAGCACCTGCAATAACAATTAGGGGTCCATCTTTATGTAAAGTTGGAGCTTGCTGTGCTTCATTTAAAGAATTTAAATTGACTTCAAATTGATCTTTCATATTAAATTAAAATTAACTAATTCTATTACCTTGAATTAAATTTTAAACTTTAATTATAAACATTGTATATTGAAAACTTTACTTTTTAAATTGAATATGAAATCCTATTTATATTTCACAATAATCCTTTCTTTAGGAAACCTACTAAATTCACAAATCATTTTTGATAAATCATTCGAAAATAGAGTAGTTAAATGGCGACACGAAATTCATCAAAACCCCGAGTTATCTAATCGTGAGTTTAAGACTGCTAAAAAAATTGAAAGTCATTTGCGAACTCTTGGAATAGATGTCCAAACTAACGTTGCTCATACTGGAGTTGTAGGAATAATTAAAGGGAAATATCCGGGAAAAGTTTTAGCTCTTCGTGCAGATATGGATGCATTACCAGTAACTGAAAATAATTCTTTACCATATCGCTCAAAGGTTGTGTCTTCTTTTGGTGGTCAAAAAACAGGAGTTATGCATGCCTGCGGTCACGATGCACATGTTGCTATTTTGATGGGAGCTGCTGAATATTTAACAAAAAACAATAATTTTTCTGGTACAATTAAACTTATTTTTCAACCAGCAGAGGAAGGTCCCCCACCTGGAGAAAAAGGTGGAGCGAGACTAATGATCGAAGAGGGGGTTTTAGATAATCCAAAAGTAGATGCAATCTTTGGTCTTCATATTAATTCTGCTACACCTGTTGGGATGATACGCTATAAACCAAAAGGATTTATGGCTGCAGCTCAACGTTTTGTAATTAATGTTAAAGGAAAACCTGCTCACGGATCACAGCCATGGAAAAGTGTTGATCCTATTTTAATTTCAGCTAAAATTATTGATGGTTTACAAAGTATTATCAGTAGAAATTCAGAGCTAACAAAGGAAGGAGCAGTAATATCAATTGGTTCAATCCATTCTGGAATTAGATTCAATATTATACCTGAATCTGCCCAAATGGTTGGCACCATTCGTACTTTAGACAAAGACATGAAAAAATTAATTATTGAAAGAATGAATCAATTAATTCCACAAATAGCGATGGCTTATGGTGGTTCTGCAAGTGTCGATATAACTGAGTCTGCTGCTCTTACTTATAATGACCCTGAACTTACTCGATTTGCTGTATCAAGTCTTAAAAAAGCACTCGGAGAAAAGCAGGTTGTTGAGGTAAATGCTGTGACCTTAGCTGAAGACTTTTCGGCTTTTCAAGAAAAAATTCCTGGATTTTATTTTTATTTAGGCGGTCTTATTCAAGGAAATAAATCAGAGAATGCGCCTTCACACCATACCCCAGAATTTATGATAGATGATGATGGTCTTATCTATGGAGTTAAGGCAATGATTAATCTGAGTTTAGATTATTTAAATTGATTTAGTATTAATTTTTAAAACACATAAATTAATTTTTCTAATTTCTGAGTGTAAATCTATAAGAATGGGTGGAGGTCAAACTGCAATTGAATTTTTAAAAGGTGTAGGTCCAGAAAGGGCACGTCTATTGAATGAAGAATTAAATATTAAAACATTTCAAGACTTACTCCACTTTTTTCCAAACCGCTACATTGACCGTAGCCAATTCCATAGTATTAATAAACTTCCACAAAATAATTCTGAGGTTCAGATTAAAGGAAAAATTACAAGTATTGAATATGTAAGTCAAAAGAGGGGGAAACGGATGATTGCAAAGTTTGAGGATGAAACTGGAGTTATGGAATTAGTTTGGTTTCGTGGTTTAAAATGGATTAGGGATAGTTTAAAATTAAATAAAGATTATGTAATATTTGGTCGATTAAATTGGTTTGGTGGACGTGCTAATATGGCACATCCTGAAATGGATTTAGAAATTAATTTTCAAAATAAATTAAGGGCTGATTTTTATCCTATTTATCCGTCCACAGAGAAACTAATTAATAAAGGTATTTCTCAGCGAGTAATCCAAAAATTAATGACACATTTGATTGAAAAATCCGGTGAAGCATTTAAAGAAACTCTTCCCAGATATATCATAGATCATTATAAGTTTATTGCAAAATCAAAAGCCTTAAAAGAAATTCATTATCCAAATTCACATAAAGATTTAGTTAATGCTGAATCAAGACTCAAATTTGAAGAATTCTTTTACATGCAACTTCAATTACTTCTAAAAAATTTACAACGCAAAAAAAAAATTAGAGGATTTGTTTTTTCTAAAGTTGGAAGTGCTTTTAATATTTTTTTTAAAGAACATCTTCCTTTTAATTTGACAGATGCGCAAAAACGAGTAATAAAAGAGATCAGAAATGACTTAGGTTCTGGCAGACAAATGAATCGTTTACTTCAGGGTGACGTAGGTTCAGGTAAAACAATAGTTGCTTTATTAATAATTTTAATTGCAATTGATAATGGATTTCAAACTGCTTTAGTTGCTCCTACTGAGATTTTGGCAAAACAACACTATCAATCAATTGTTAAACTACTTGATGGCAGTCATATAAAAATGAATCTTTTAACAGGAAGTACGAAGTCTAAAGATCGTAAAATAATTCATCATGAGTTAGAATCAGGAGAACTAAGTATCCTGGTTGGAACGCATGCAGTATTAGAAGAAAAGGTACAATTCAAAAATCTAGGATTATCTATAATTGACGAACAACACCGCTTTGGGGTTGCACAAAGAGCCAAATTATGGATAAAAAATAAAATACCACCACACATATTGGTAATGACAGCAACTCCAATCCCAAGAACACTAGCAATGAGTATTTATGGTGATTTAGATGTTTCTGTTATTGACAGTCTTCCTCCAGGACGAAGACCTGTTAATACATCCCATAGAAATGATAAAAAACGTTTGGGTGTATTTGCTTTTGTAAAAGAACAAATAAAATTAGGGCGTCAGATTTACATGGTATACCCTCTAATTAAAGAATCAGAAAAGTTAGATTACAAAGATCTAATGGATGGATATGAAAGTATATCAAGGAGCTTTCCTCAGCCAGAATATCAAATAAGTATAGTTCATGGACAGATGAAACCTGAAAACAAATCTTTTGAAATGAAACGCTTTGTAGAAGGTAAAACACAAATTATGGTTGCCACAACAGTAATAGAGGTTGGTGTTGATGTTCCTAACGCATCAGTAATGGTAATTGAAAGTGCTGAGAGATTTGGATTATCGCAATTACATCAATTACGTGGTCGTGTTGGCCGTGGATCGGACCAAAGCTATTGTATACTAATGAGCGGAACTAAAATATCACAAGAAGGAAAAACCAGATTAGAAACAATGGTAAAAACCAATAATGGATTTGAGATCGCAGAAGTCGATTTACGTCTTCGTGGTCCTGGCAATCTGATGGGTACGCAACAAAGTGGTGTTTTAAAATTAAAAATTGCCGATATAATTAAAGACAATAAATTACTTAAAGTAGCTCGCGATATTGCAAATCAAATCCTTAAAAAAGACCCTAACCTTGAAAAATCTGAAAATCAGATCATTAAGAGGACTCTTTCATCCATTAATATAGAATCTAATATTTGGAATTTCATAAGTTAAATATGCACAAAGAGATTCTTATATTTGTTGATATTAAATTAAAAATCTATTTCCTTTGAAAATATCACATAATTGGTTGAGGCAATTTATTAAAATTGACATACCCGTAGATGAGATTTCTATTTTACTTACAAATTTAGGCTTAGAGGTTGAAAATATTGAAACTTATGAAAGTATAAAGGGTGGACTTAAAGGTGTTGTTGTAGGAAAAGTTATAAGTTGCAGTAAGCATCCGAATGCAGATCGTTTAAAGACAACCAAAGTAGATATTGGTGGTGATACAAATCTAAGCATTGTTTGTGGGGCACCTAATGTAGCTAAAGGCCAAAAAGTCTTAGTAGCAACAATTGGAACAACACTCAATATGTTTAACGGGACTTCATTGAAAATTTCAAAAGGTAAAATTAGAGGTGAAATTAGTGAAGGTATGATTTGTGCTGAAGATGAACTAGGTCTTAGCAATAACCATGATGGAATTTTAGTATTAGATAAAGATTGTAAAATTGGAGAAACTGGAGCTTCTATTTTTAATATTGAAGAAGATGTGATTTTTGATATTGGTCTAACCCCTAATAGAGCTGACGCCATGAGTCATATGGGCGTAGCTAGAGATCTAAGGGCAGCCTGTATTTTAAATGATATACCTAATGAATGGAATTTACCTGAAACCTCGTCTTTTCATGTTGATAATACTCAAAGTATAATATCCATAAAAGTAGAAGATGAACATCGTTGTCCTCAATATCGTGGAATCACCATAACAAATGTTAAAATTAGTCCATCCCCTCAATGGATTCAAAACCGTTTAAAAGCTATTGGAATTACTCCGAAAAATAACGTTGTTGATGTAACAAATTATATACTACATGAAATTGGACAACCCCTCCATGCTTTTGATGCGGATAAGATAAATGGAGACATTATTGTTAGAACATGTTCTTCAAATACGCCTTTTGTAACCCTTGACGGTAATAAGCGTGAATTGAATCAAGAAGATTTGATGATATGTGATAACAAAAAGGCACATTGTATTGCAGGTGTTTTTGGTGGTATTGATTCAGGAGTTGAAGACCAAACAACTAATGTCTTTATCGAAAGTGCATATTTTGATCCTATTAGTATTCGTAAGACAGCAAAAAGACATGGGTTAAATACTGATGCCTCCTTTAGATTTGAAAGAGGTATTGATCCTGAAATTGGGGTTTATGCCTTAAAGCGAGCAGCTATTTTGATTAGAGATCTTGCTGGTGGAATAATTTCAAGTGATATTCAAGAAGTAACTAGACCTCTTGAAGAGCCTTCTAAAATATTCCTTTCATACACAGAATTAAATAAAACAATAGGTCAAGAAATTGACGAAAAAAAATTAAATGCAATTTTGAATGCATTAGAAATTGAAATAAATAGTGTATCAGAATCAGGAATTGGAATGACAATTCCCAGATACAGAGTTGACGTAACTCGCCCAGCGGACGTAATTGAAGAGATATTACGTATTTATGGATACAATAAAATATTAGATATTCCCTTGAAATATGAAGTAAGCCCCGCATATCAGTGGAAAAGTCTTCACAAATTAGAATCAACGATAGCTAACAAATTAAATGGTCAGGGTTTTATGGAGATTGTAAATAATTCTCTTACTAATCCTAATGCTAGTGGTGATTTTTATAATCCTGTTAAAATTTTAAATCCTCTTGGTAAAGAATTGTCTATTATGCGTCAATCTCTCACAATAAATGCTTTACAGGTTATTGCTTTCAATTTAAATCGTCAAAATAAGAATCTTAAGTTATATGAATTTGGGAATATTTACGGCGTTAAGGATAATAATTATTATGAGTCAAAGCGCTTGATGTTATCTTTAGTTGGCTTATCATTCAATTCTCATTGGGATTTAAAAAATCCACCTAATCTTTTTTTCTATGGAAAAGGTGTCCTAATTGATCTATTCCAGTCACTAGGCTATGATAATTTAAATTTTAATGAAACGAATCATCCTGATTTTGATATTGCTTTTGAATTGATTCATCGAAAAAATTCTTACGGATATTTTGGTCTAATTTCAAAAAAACTAAAGGAAACTTATAGTGTAGACGAAGACGTATATATAGCAGACTTAGACTGGAATAAAATTACTAAAAAAGCTTTTTTAAATCCACTAAAATATGAGGATGTGCCAAGATTTCCTTTTATGAAACGTGACTTTGCCTTATTGATAGATAAAGAAGTATCTTTTGAATCCTTGGAAAATATTTCCTATAAAACCGAGCGTAAAATTCTTAAATCTGTTAAACTATTTGATGTATTTCAAGACGAAAAGCTACCCAAGGAGAAAAAATCCTATGGAATAACATTTACTTTCCAAGATCAGAATAAGACCTTAACCGATAAACATATCGATAAAATAATGGAAAAATTAAAAGGAAACTTTATCAAAGAGTTTAATGCAGAATTACGATAAAAGTTATTAAAATTTTATCGAATTATTTATATTTTTGTTCTAAATGAAAAGGAAAAATGAAAGTGAGACTATTAAAAAGAACTAATATTGAAGATGCCTTATCTAAGGTTCGAGGGTTATCTATAAAAGATAGTCAGGATCAAATAAATCAAATTGTTAAAGATTTAGGAATAAAACGTCTAAATAACTTTGATCTTGATCTATTAAATAAGCAAAAAATATTTCATCTTAATCATATAAAGAAAATTTGTATTGATTATCGTTTACGTTTTTTAGATATTAAATATTTTAAAAATGATTTACCAGAGGAAGCTATTAAAGAAATAGATAGAATTGAAAACCTCCATGACACAAAACTTGGGGAATATAAAGTAATGGCCCCTTCTATATTATTTCGTTTAAAAAAAACTGATGATCCTCTCCTTTTCGTTCCCTTAGGTAACGATTACTTCTATTTAGTTCATAAATGGGGTAATGATTTAAGCCCGATGCGAAAGCTTTTTATGTTGCCATTTAAAAATATTTGGAATTTATTAATTTCAATTTTTATTTTTAGTCTTGTAGTTACTGAGTTAACTCCTATTGCCTTTTTTACTAGAACTCCAGATGTTTCTACTTATTGGATGCTATTATTTTTCATTTTTAAAGCTATTGCGTCTATTGTAATTTATTTTGGCTTTGCATTAGGGAAAAATTTTAATCCAGCAATTTGGAATAATCGCTACAATAAAACATAAAATAATTGATGTGACAAAAAAATATCATCTTTTGTACAAAGGGTCACAGATACTTGTTTTAGCTTTAACAAATGCATTAAATTCAGAGAATATTAATCCTATAATTAAAGATCAAGGCGAATCAGCCCGTCTGGCAGGTTTCGGCACTTCCACTCCACTATTACAAGAAGTATATCTCCACGAGGATGAAATTAAAAAAGGGAAAATAATCTTAGAACAACTTTTTTAAACTTCCTATATTTTCTATTTTGCGAACCAATTAGATTGAATGTCTATTCTACATATTTAAAAGGACTTGGAAAGAATTCATTCAACATAAAAATAAATAAAGAATGAATACTAGTTTTGAAACACTTGATTATGGAATATTCGCAATTTATGCTGTAGTTATTTTAGGTGTTGGATTATGGGTTTCCCGAAATAAAAAAGGAGAAACTAAAAGTACAGAAGATTACTTTTTAGCAAGTAAATCTCTTCCTTGGTGGGCTATTGGTGCTTCTCTGATAGCTGCTAATATTTCCGCAGAACAATTTATAGGAATGTCGGGTTCAGGCTTTGCAGGGGGGTTGGCGATAGCAACTTATGAATGGATGGCTGCATTAACTTTAATTGTTGTTGGAAAATTTTTCCTGCCTATTTTTATAAAGAAAGAAATCTATACAATTCCTGAATTTGTTGAAAAACGTTTTTCAAGTCAATTAAAAACAATTCTAGCTGTTTTTTGGATTGGTTTATATGTTTTTGTAAACCTAGCTTCTGTTTTATATCTAGGAGGTTTAGCACTTCAAACTATATTAGGCGTTGATATGATCACAGCTATTATTGGTTTAGCTGCTTTTGCTGCAGCATACTCACTTTATGGAGGTCTGTCTGCAGTTGCATGGACTGATATAATACAAGTTGTGGTATTAGTTTTAGGGGGGTTTGTTACAACATATTTAGCTTTAGATACTGTCTCAGGAGGAGATGGCTTCTTTGGAGGGCTTGTTAAAATTTATGATTCTGTGCCAGAACGATTTGACATGATTCTTGAAAAAAGTAATCCTGAATATATGAATCTACCTGGAATAGGAGTTCTTATTGGTGGAATGTGGATCGCTAACTTATATTATTGGGGTTTTAACCAGTATATAATTCAGCGAACTTTAGCTGCTAAGTCTTTAGCGGAATCACAAAAAGGAATTTTGTTTGCAGCTGGATTAAAAATGATTATTCCTATAATTGTTGTTATTCCAGGAATAGCAGCTTATGTAATTGTAAACGATCCTAATTTACTATCTTCTTTGGGGGATGCTGGAATGGCAAATATCCCCTCAGCAAGTCAAGCTGACAAAGCTTATCCGTGGTTAATGCAATTTCTACCTACTGGTCTTAAAGGATTAGCTGTAGCTGCATTAGCTGCAGCAATTGTATCCTCTTTAGCTTCAATGCTCAATTCAACTGCAACAATATTTACAATGGATATATACAAACAATTAATTAAAAAAAATTCCTCGGAATCAGAAACTGTAAATGTCGGTAGATTATCAGCATTTGTTGCCCTGATAATAGCTTCAATCATGGCACCACTCCTGGGTGGTATTGATCAAGCATTTCAGTTCATCCAAGAATATACCGGTATTGTAAGCCCTGGAATATTATCAGTATTTCTTCTCGGTCTTTTCTGGAAAAAGACATCAAATAAAGGTGCTATTTATGGTGCACTAGCTTCTATACCAATTGCATTATTTTTCAAAGTAGGACCTAAAGGATGGTTGTCGGAATCTTCGTTAGGAAGCATATTCCCATCCCTTCCATTTCTTGATCAAATGGGTCTAACTGCTATTCTTTCAATGCTTGTAATTGCTTTAGTGAGTATTAAGGAAAATAAAGATAAGGATGATTCGAAAGGTATTGAATTAGAAGAAGGTGTCTTTGATACTTCAGCTCTTTATAATATAGGTTCTTTTGCTTTGATGATTATCTTAGCTGGACTTTATGCATTTTTCTGGTAAAAGAATTAACTAAATCTAAAAAAACAATTTTTATCAGATAATATTTATTAATAAACATTAAAAATCAACCCATTTTTAATCTTAATTCTTTGATTTTTGGATCTGTCATATAATCATCAAAGGTGGTATGACGGTCAATAGCCCCGTTAGGGGTTAACTCAACAATACGATTGCCAAGTGTTTGAGAAAAAGCATGATCACTTGTGCTGCACAAAAGAGTTCCTTTAAAATTCTTTAAAGAGTTGTTAAAAGCAGTAATGGATTCCAAATCTAAATGATTTGTTGGTTCGTTAAGCAAAAGAACATTTGCTCTCTCCATCATAATTTTAGAAAGCATACAACGTACTTTTTCACCACCAGAGAGAACATTTGAATTTTTTAATGCTTCTTCACCACTAAAAAGCATTTTACCCAAAAATCCACGGAGGAATAGCTCCTCTCTCTCTTCTTCTGTTTTAGAATATTTACGCAACCACTCTACTAGTGAAACTGACTCTTCAAAATAATTATCATGATCTACTGGAAGATATGCTTGGCTAGTTGTAATACCCCAATCAAAAATACCGCCATCTGCTTGAATTTTTCCCATAAGAATATCATAAAAAATGCTTGTTGCACGTGAGTCTCTGGAGTAAACAATAACCTTATCACCTTTTGATAAATTAAGATGTATATTTTTAAATAGTATTTCTCCTTCTAGTTTTGCTGATAGGTTTTCAATATTTAGAATTTGGTCACCTGCTTTTCTTTCCTGCTCAAAAATAATTGCAGGATATCGCCTGCTAGATGGTCTTATCTCCTGAATATCTAATTTTTCTATCATCTTTTTTCGAGATGTAGCTTGTTTGGACTTAGCTACGTTTGCAGAAAAACGGGAAATGAATTCTTGTAATTCTTTTTTCTTTTCTTCTGCTTTTTTGTTTTGTTGAGCTCTTTGACGAGTAGCCAGTTGACTTGATTCATACCAAAAAGTATAATTCCCTGAATAATGATTTATTTTACCAAAATCAATGTCGGAAATATGAGTGCAAACAGCGTCTAAAAAATGACGGTCATGTGATACAACAATAACAGTGTTCTCATAATTAGCTAAAAACTGCTCAAGCCAAGCAATTGTTTCATAGTCTAGATCGTTAGTTGGCTCATCCATTATAAGCACGTCAGGATTTCCAAAAAGAGCTTGTGCTAATAAAACTCTTACTTTTTGCTTTCCATCCAATTCAAGCATAAGAGAATTATGAAGTTTTTCTGGAATTCCAAGATTCGATAATAGAGTTGCTGCTTCACTTTCAGCATTCCATCCATCCATTTCCTCATAGGCAACTTGAAGCACACCTACTCTTTCGCCATCACTATCAGAAAAATCATCTTTAGCATAAAGGGTATCCATTTCAGTTTTAACGTCATAAAGTGTTTTATTTCCTTGCAAAACGGTATCTAAAACATTATTTTCATCGTAAGCATTATGATTTTGTTCCAAAATTGATAGTCTTTTTCCTTGTTCTAAGTGAACACTACCTGAATTAGCTTCTTGTTTACCGGAAATTATTTTTAAAAAAGTAGATTTACCTGCTCCATTAGCACCAATAATACCATAACAATTACCTGGTACAAAAATAACGTTTACTTCATCAAATAAGACCCGTTTTCCAAATTGAACGGAAAGGTTTGATACTGAAAGCATAGAACTAATTATTGATTGGCAAACTTACATAAATATGTACAAGCTATTTAAGACCTCACTAAGAATTTTCATATTAAAAATTGTATTTTTAATGAATTATGAAAAAGGAGCTTTTAAGCTTAATTGCTTTAATAATTCTTCTGGGTTGTAACTCTAAAGATAACAAGCCCTCAGGGATTTTTCTTGGTGGACAGATTGTAAATCCCTCTTCCAGAAATGTTACACTCTATCAAGGAACAAATATCATAGAAATGTTAGAGTTGAATTCTGATTTAAAGTTTAAACGTAAATACGATTCCTTATCAAATGGCATATATAAATTGGAACATCTTCCTGAATATCAAACATTACTTTTAGAAGAAAATGATAGTATTTGGGTTCGAATTAATGCTGCAGCCTTTGATGAATCTATAGTATATTCTGGAATCGGTGCCTCCAAGAATAATTTTTTAATTGAATTGTTTTTAAAAAAGGAATCTGAAAATGAATATTTATCTTCAAAATATTCTAGCGATAAAAAAATATTTCAAAAAATCATTGATTCATTACTTCTTGAAAAAAAGAAATTATGGATTCAAATGGACTCTGTTAATAAACTAAGCCCTATAGCTCAAAAAGTTACACAGGCTGCTTATATTTATCAATATGCTAATATCAAAGAAAGATATGCTTTATTACGAGGCTCGCAATGGACATCTGAAGAGGATAGTTTATTTTTTTCATACCGTAGATTTTTAAATTTTGGTGATAATGATTTAGCCTTTTTTGATCCATATGTTAATTATGTTATAAATTATATAAACCAAAAGGCTTTAAATCCTGGCGAATCATATTTCAAAGCGAAAGAAACTACTGACTTTAACATAAGACGTTTAGAGGTTTTAGATAAGTTGATAAATGGAGGATTACTTCGTAATAATATTGCTAGGGCAATTGCCTTTGAAGAAATTTTAACTTTTAAAAATCATAATAAGCACGAACTTTTCCTTCAATATTATGCTACAGTTAATAATTCTCCAAGCTACTTATCTGAAGTTCTGACTTTACACAAAGATATTAACACAATGGCTTATGGCAAGGCCCTACCAAAAATTCAATTGCAAAATTCATCTCGTCATACAGTAAATAGTGCTTCAATCCCTGATGGTAGACCTTCTGTATTTTATTTTTGGTCGCAAACACAAATGAATCAGTACCGAAATAGCCTTGAACGAGTTAAGCTTTTACAGAAACTATACCCAAATATTAGATTTGTAGGGATTTGTATTCAACCATTTAATGCTCTAGTGGATCAAATACAAAAAATGATGGAAATAAATAGTGAAGATCAATTCGCTTTAATTGATTTTGAGAAATCGAGCAAGGCATGGGTTTTGACTTTATTAAATAAAAGTATTATTGTTGATGGTAAAGGAATTATTATTGAAGGTTTTGGAAATTTTTCTGACCCTAAATTTGAAAAAACATTAAATAATTTATAGCTAGTTTCCTTTTTTGTGATCAGACAAAAATTTTGCCAGACCGATATCAGTTAAGGGGTGATTTAAAAGACCCTTAATGGCTGAAAGTGGTCCTGTCATAACATCAGCACCAATTTTTGCACAATTAACTATGTGCATAGTATGACGTACTGAGGCAGCTAATATTTCTGTTTGATATGCATAATTATCGTAAACAAGACGAATTTCTTCAATCAAGTTCAATCCATCAGTTGAATTATCATCCAAGCGACCTATAAACGGAGAAACATATGATGCTCCTGCTTTAGCTGCAAGCAAAGCCTGTCCAGATGAAAATACTAGAGTGCAATTAGTTTTGATTCCATTGTCAGAAAAATATTTTAAAGCTTTAATTCCATCTTCAATCATTGGGATTTTGACTACAATTTGTGGATGCAATGAAGCTAAATTATTTCCCTCTTTAACCATGCCATTAAAATCTACTGCAATTACTTCTGCAGAAACATCTCCATCAACAATTTCGCAAATATCAATATAATGTTGGATAATATTATTTTGACCAGTGATGCCTTCCTTGGCCATAAGAGAAGGATTAGTGGTCACACCATCTAAAACTCCTAGTGATTGAGCTTCACGGATTTGGTCTAAATTAGCAGTATCAATAAAAAATTTCATCTGGGTTTAAAGGTTATAATGGTTCATAATGATTTTCTCAAATATACGGCTTGGGAGAATTATTTTTAATGTTTTAGATAATTTTTGTAAAAAAGAACCTACTTCGTAATGAAGCCTTGGATTCTTTTTGGATAAAATTTTATCAATAGCTGTTGCTATTTCATTAGGATTATTCCCTTGATCTACATGTTTATTCATAGTATCAAGACTTTCTTTATATTTTTTATAAGGAGATTTTTCAAGTGCTGGAGAGTGATACCTTCTAGATGCAATATCTGTAGCAAAATCTCCTGGAGCCAGACATACAACTTTAATTCCAAAATTTTTGACCTCCATACTTAGGCTTTCAGTGATAATTGATAATGCGCTTTTAGATGCAGAATAGGGACCTCTGAAAGGCAATCCCATATAGCCACCTATGGAAGTAATATTTATAATTGTTCCTGACGACTGTTCGCGCATTTTTGGAAGAACAGACTTTATCATTTGCAATGGTCCAAAACAATTAGTGTTAAAGTTAGAAGATATGGCTTTAATGTCTAATTCTTCGATAGGTCCTGTTATTCCAACCCCAGCATTATTAATTAAAACATCCACTCTTTTTTTACGTTTTATAACTTCCGCTACACAAGTTTCAATAGAATTAATATCAGTAATTTCTAAAGGTAAAAGTTCAAAGGGAACAGGTTGAGTAAATTTATCAGGATTACGACTAGTACCAAATACAATATACCCTTTTTTAGACAAATGCAATGCGGTAGCTAGACCTAAGCCAGAGGAGGCGCCAGTAATTAAAACTACTTTTTGCATTTAGATTGAATTAAAAAAAGGGCAAGCTAACTATATCACACCGCTACAACCGTATACCCTTGCTGCGTTCCCGCCCTGGGGGATTAAACAGGAGCTGGTTGTATAGGACTTGCCCAGAAACAAATATAACCTCTTAGGATGATTTCGACAATAGTTTTAAATTCTTAATTTAGTATTTTAATAATTCTTGCTAAATTAAGTAAATATGAAAGTATTTATCAGCCTTCTAGCAGCCTTTCTAGTCTTAAGTTGCGGCATTGCAAAAGACCCAATTATTAAAATTAAAACTGGTCAAAAAGCAAATAAGGCTAAAGCTGGTTCCCAATTACAGCTTAGCGTAAAGTCCTCCCTTGAAAACTTTAAAGTAAAATACTTCCTAAATGACCAGCCAATAAGTTCTAATCATCAGTTTTCAGATACAGATCCACTCGGAGAATATCAAATTAAGGCAGTATTGACTCAAAAAGATAAGAGCTTTGAGAGTACAACAATATTTACACTTCTTGCTAGTCAAGCTCCAAAACTTTTTACATATGAAGTCATAAACACTTATCCACACGATATCACCGCCTATACACAGGGCCTGGAGTTTGACGGAGATTTACTTTATGAAAGCACTGGTCTTAACGGAAAATCCTCTTTAAGGATGGTTGATTTTAGAAATGGAGAAATTCTGAAAAATAAACCTTTGGATAAATCATTTTTTGGTGAGGGTTTAACAATATTGGAAAACCGAATAATTCAACTAACCTGGAAATCGCAAAAAGGATTTGTTTATGATAAAACTAGTTTAAATATTGAAAAATCATTTCCTTATCAAGAAAGTAAAGAAGGTTGGGGACTATGCAATGATGGAAATAAATTATATAAATCTGATGGAAGCGAAAAGATTTGGCAAATTAATTCTAATAATTTTATTGAAGAAAGCAGTATTCAAGTAATGACAAATAAATTAGCAATAAAAAATCTAAATGAATTGGAATGGGTGGATGGTAAAATTTTCGCTAATACCTATCAATTTCAAAAAGATGTAGTTGTTATTATAAATCCCAAGAATGGAGCTGTGGAAGGAGTAGTAGATTTTTCTGGCTTAAAAGAAAAAACAAATCAGCACCCACAGCTTAACGTTTTTAATGGTATTGCTTATCACAAAAAACGGAAAACTTTTTTTGTCACTGGAAAAAACTGGGATAAGCTCTTTGAGGTTAATATTATTGAAAAATAATGAAAGTTTTTTCTATAAAAAAGAGAGTAATTACTCAGTATTTAGATGGCTTAAACCACGTTAATAATGTTCAATATTTACTTTGGGTTCAAGAAGTGGCAAAAAAACATTGGGAATCTCTAGCCGGCGAAAATATTGACAGGCACCATTTTTGGGTAGTTCGAAGTCATCAAATTGATTATAAATACTCAGCGAAACTCGAAGATGAATTATTAATCAATACTTATGTTGGGAAAACTCAAGACTATATTTCAGAAAGAATAGTTGAAATTTTTTTAATGCCCTCAAAGAAACTTATAACTCGTTGCAATACAAAGTGGTGTTATGTAAATAGAATTAATGGAAAATTGGAAAAAATACCAAAATCAATAATAGATTTATTAAAAAATTAGGAATTAAATAACTCCCTTCCTTCCATTAAGACATGAACCTCATTAGAAACAGTATCTAAGACATCAGTATTTCCTATGTTCGAAAGTACGCGGTCTATAAGATTAACAATATTTTTCATATCATCTTCTTTAAGCCCCCTAGTTGTAATTGCAGATGTTCCCAATCGGATACCTGAAGTTACAAAAGGAGATTTATCATCAAAAGGGACCATATTTTTATTAGCCGTGATATCTGCTTTAACTAATGCAAGTTCAGCATCTTTTCCAGTAATATTTTTATTTCTTAAATCGATTAGCATCATGTGGTTATCTGTTCCCCCCGAGATTAGCTGATAGTCGAGATCAACAAAAGCGTTTGCCATTGCTTGAGCGTTATTCTTGACTTGTTTCATATAAGTTTTGAAGCTTGCTTGAAGTGCTTCTTCGAATGCAATTGCTTTTGCGGCAATTACATGCATTAATGGTCCACCTTGGTTTCCAGGAAAAACGGCCATATTTAAAATATGAGACATCTTTTGTGATTGACCATTTTTTAATTTTAAACCAAATGGGTTATCAAAATCTTTACCCATTAAAATAAGTCCTCCACGAGGCCCTCTTAGAGTTTTGTGAGTTGTAGTAGTCACAACATGACAATGTGGAATAGGATTGCTTAAAAGTCCAGTAGCTATCATCCCTGAAGGGTGTGAAATATCTGCTAAAAGGAATGCCCCTACTGAATCTGCAATCTCGCGAAATTTAACATAATCTATATCTCGTGAGTAAGCAGATGCCCCAGCAATAATCATTCTTGGTTTTATATTTTGTGCCAAAGAAAAAATATTTTCGTAATTCAATCTACCTGTTTCCTTATCAACACCATAAAAATGAGCATCATATAAACGACCTGAAAAGTTAACGGGAGAGCCATGGGTTAAATGGCCTCCATGAGCAAGATCAAAACCTAGTATTTTATCTCCTGGCTTTAAAAAAGCATGAAATACTGCGGTATTTGCTTGAGACCCAGAATGAGGTTGAACATTTGCGTAATCTGCTCCAAAAAGGGTTTTTGCTCTATCTATCGCAATTAATTCCACTTCGTCTACAACTTCACAACCACCATAATAACGTTTACCAGGATAACCTTCTGCATACTTATTTGTTAGGACAGAACCACAAGCCTGAATTACGGATGGACTAGTAAAATTTTCTGAGGCAATTAACTCAATTCCGTTAGATTGACGAAGTTTTTCTTTATCTATCAATTCAAAAATTGTTTTGTCTCGTTGCATATAATTTTTTTTGTAAAATTAAGCAATTAGCAACCCTTTACAATAACAATTTGAATAAATACAAATGATTTATTCAACATTAATTAACAGATCTAGAACAAGTATATATTTTTGAAACAGCATACCGAAACAAGAAGCTATAAATATTATCTTTGTGAAGTGGCTAAAGATGTTAACATCCAAAACAAACGTGCACGCTTTGAATACGAAATCATTGACGAGTACACTGCGGGAATAGTTCTTACTGGAACTGAAATTAAATCTATACGGAACAGTAAGGCCTCTATTGTAGAAGGTTTTTGTGAATTTAGCGAAAAAGGTGAGCTTTTTACTGTAAATGTTAATATAGATGAATATGCTTTTGGTACTCGCTTTAATCATAAACCAAAAGCTCAACGCAAGCTTCTTTTAAATAAAAAAGAACTAAATAAACTTTATAAGCAAGTTAAAAATGGTGGATTAACAATAATTCCTTTAAGACTTTTTATAAATGAAAATGGTATTGCCAAAATTCGAATTGCTTTGGCACGAGGAAAAAAATTATATGATAAAAGA
>Ga0208277_1000967_pt1 | contig 16943 bp, 11 predicted proteins | sample ETNtaG_5_FD_185782 | JGI IMG/M metagenome (GOLD analysis project Ga0208277, IMG submission 185782) | Marine microbial and viral communities from oxygen minimum zone, Eastern Pacific Ocean - ETNP201406SV205 (SPAdes) (version 2) | ecosystem: Environmental > Aquatic > Marine > Oceanic ...
AGTACTAATAATTACAGCATCTAAATTTTTATTAGATAATAGCTCTTTGTAATTTGAATATTTTATGGCTTTTGGAGCTATTTTTGCAGCCTGATCTAATCGAAACTGAAGATTATCACAAATTCCAATCAATCTCATACCATCAATTTTGCTAATAAGTTTTATTAGTCCTTGACCACGATCTCCAGTTCCTATAATACCAATATTCAATTGATTTAAAGGTGAACTTTTAAATATGGAAAATATATCTGGTTTTGGTGTTATTAGCGACGCGCTAAAAGCAACAGTACTTTTTTTAATGAAGGATCTTCGCGTTGCCATATTAGAATTAAATTAAAATATACAAATTTTGGCATCTGCAATTTAACAAAAACTTTTGCTATATTAGGATAACTTATAATGTAACAAAATCCCTACAAATTGTATTTTTTTAAAAAAAACATACTACTCGTAATTATATTTTTAGTCTCTGCCTATGTCAAGGTTAAAGGGCAAGAAACGAAATGGAATAATTTACTTGATAACAATGATCTCAGTGAGTTTATTCAATTAAATGGCAAAGCCGATTTCACTTTAAAAGATGGTGTTCTTATTGGAACATCTAAATTAAATACCCCAAATAGCTTCTTGGCTACAAAAAGTAAATATTCTGATTTTATTCTTGAATTTGATGTCTTGATTGATAATGATTTAAATTCAGGAGTACAATTTAGAAGTCAAAGTATTAAAAACTACTTGAATGGGAGGGTTCACGGATACCAATGTGAAATAGAAACAAGCCCTAGAAGGTGGGCGGGCGGTATATACGATGAAGCACGAAGAGGTTGGCTTTACCCACTTTCAAGAAATAAAATAGGGCAAAAGGCTTTTATAAATGGTAATTGGAATAAATATAGGATTGAGGCAATTGGCAACTCAATAAAAACTTTCGTCAATGGTATTGAAACAGCTAATTTATTTGATGATATGACAAAAGAAGGATTTATTGCATTTCAAGTACATGGAATTTCTAAACCTGAACAAGAGGGAAAACAAGTACGTTGGAAAAACATCCGTATTTTAATTTCTGAGCTTGAAAAAAATCAAATGCTTGCTTCAAATAAAGCTCCTCATATCAGTTATATTGACGGAAACTTAACTCATGAAGAAAAGCGCCTCGGTTTCAGAATGCTTTGGGATGGAAAAACAACAAAAGGTTGGCGTGGTGCAAAAAAAAGAATCTTTCCTGAAAAAGGATGGATAATAAAAGATGGTATACTAACAGTAGAAGCTTCAGATGGAAAAGAATCTAGAAATGGTGGTGATATTATAACCATAGAATCATTTAGAAACTTTGAATTAAGTGTTGATTTTCTTTTGAGCCCTGGTGCAAACAGCGGAATTAAATATTTTGTAAAACCCGACTTAAATAAAGGCAAGGGATCTTCTATAGGTTTAGAATTTCAAATCCTCGATGATGAAAAACATCCTGATTATAATTTAGGAAAAAATGGAAATCGGTCAGTAGGCTCACTTTATGATCTAATTAGGGCAGAAAATAAAACTACTGGTGCCCGTGGTAAAAACTTTAAGGGAGTTGGGCAATGGAATAACGCTCGAATCATAGTTAATGGTGGAAAGGTAGAGCATTGGTTAAATCATGTTAAAGTTGTTGAATTTGATCGCTTTAGTCAAACTTTTGAAGCACTTGTAGAAAAAAGTAAATATGAAATTTGGGAACAGTTTGGTAGATGGCCAGAGGGAGTAATACTTTTGCAAGACCATGGTGATAAGGTTTCATTTAAAAATATAAAAATTAGAGAATTTTAAAATGGGTAATACAAGGAGAGATTTTATTAAAAAAACAGCTTTAAGCACAACCGCAATGGCTTCAGTGGGCTCTAATATTATGATTGGTAAAAACATTTTAGGTGCGAATGATCGAATAAATTGTGCAATTGCAGGTGTGCGAAGTAGAGGGAAAGCTCACGCAGCCTCTATAAACCTTCAAGACAATGCTAAAATTCTCTTCAGCTGTGATGTAGATGACAAGATAATAGAAGAGCACAATAAATGGAGTAAAAAAAATATAGGCTATATAGCTAAAATAGAAAAGGATTACAGGAAACTTGTTGAAAACAAAGATATTGACGTGATTTTTATTGCAACTCCTGAACATTGGCATACTCCAATGACTATAATGGCTCTGCAAAATGGGAAACATGTTTATGTTGAGAAACCTTGTAGTCATAACCCCCATGAAAACGAGTTACTTGTAGCTGCTCAAAATAAATATGAATTAAAAGTGCAAATGGGTAACCAACAGCGTTCCGCACTAAGCAGTATTAATGCCATTAATGATATAAGAAATGGAACTATTGGAGAGGTGTATAAAGGCGAAGCTTATTATTCAAATAATAGAGGATCAATAGGAATAGGTAAAATTATTCCAATTCCTCAAACTTTAGATTGGGATTTATGGCAAGGTCCAGCACCTAGAACTCAATATAAAGACAACTTTCATCCTTATAATTGGCATTGGTTCAGAAGTTGGGGAACTGGAGAAGTTCACAACAATGGTACTCACGAGATTGATATATGCCGATGGGCTCTTGATGTTGATTTACCAGAAAGTGTAACTTCCTTTGGAGGCAAATATGCCTATCAAGACGATTGGGAATTTGTAGACAATCAGCAAGTTACATTCAAATATCCAGGAGGTAAATTTATTACCTGGACAGGCCATAGCAGAGGTCTGATTCAACCAAAAAGACCTGGGCGAGGAGTAACTATCTATGGCAGTAAAGGAACAATACAACTAGATCGTAATTTCTATAAACATTTTGATTTAGAGGGTAACTTAATAAAATCCGAAAAAGAAGGCGTAATCAGTAAAACAACCGATACCAGAGGCCAAGGTGGGCTGGATGTTAACCATATTGGAAATCTTTTTGAAGCCATACGATATGAAAAACCTTTGACAGCAGAGATAAAAGATGCTAGTATATCCACTCTTTTATGTCATTTAGCTAATATGGCTCAAGATGCGGGGGAAACTCTCAAAATAAATCAACAAACAGGAAAAATATTAAATAATACTAAGATTATGCATAATTGGAAGAGAGAGTATGCCAAAGGCTGGGAACCAAAAATTTAATGAAAATAAATAGTCCCAAATCATCTTTTTTCTTTGGTTTAGTGCTAATAATGCTTTTTTTCAACCAGAGCTGTAAGTCTGACAATTCAATAAAATTAATTCGCTTAGGTCACGGACTTGATATAAGTCATTCTGTTCACCAGGCTATGGTAAAAGCTGATTTGCATCTAAAAGAAATTTCAAATGGTAAAATGCGTTTGCAGATATATCCAAACCAGCAATTAGGAAGTGAACGTGAATGTCTGGAACTCCTACAAATTGGAAGTTTAGATATGACTAAAGTATCAGGAGCTGTATTAGAAAATTTTGCACCAAAGTTAAAAATTTTTAGTCTTCCCTTTCTATTTGATGATAAAGAACACTTTTTTAAAGTTTTAGATGGTCCAATCGGAAAGGATTTGTTAAAAGAAGGAGATGATTATTGGTTAAAGGGAATAGGATTTTATGATTCCGGCAGTCGAAGTTTTTATACCAAAGACCGTCCAGTTGAAAAACCTGAAGACCTAAAAGGGTTAAAAATTAGAGTTCAAGAAAGTGTTTCAGCATTTGATATGGTTAATCAATTAGGGGCCTCCCCTACACCGATTTCATGGGGTGAACTATACACAGCTCTTCAACAAGGTGTTGTTGATGGTGCTGAAAACAACCCTCCTAGTTTTTATCTCTCTGGGCATTATCAAGTCTGTAAATTTTACATTATTGACGAACACACTATGATTCCTGATGTTTTGTTGGCAAGTACCCATACTTGGAAAAGTCTAAAACCATATGAACGAAAATGGCTTCAAGAGGCATTTGATATTTCAATCCGCTATCAACGTGAGCTATGGACAAAGTCTGAAAATGAGTCTTTACAAGCAATTATTGAAGCTGGAGTCAAAGTGAGTTATCCTAAAAGAAAACTTTTTCAGAAAGCTACTCAAAAAATGAATAATGAATTTAAAAAAGATCCAGAAATGGCTAAACTTATAAAACGTATTCGTGATGAAAAATATTAGAGCAAAGGTTAATAAATTAATAGAGGGATTTTTAGTTTTAATTCTTGGAGGAATGGTGATAAACGTGATTTGGCAAGTTTTTACTCGTTTTTTTACTTCGAACCCCAGTGCTTTTACCAATGAGTTAGCACGCTACCTTATGATCTGGCTAGGGGTTTTAGGAGCGGCCTATATTTCTGGAAAAAACGAACATGTCACAATTAATTTTTTCGCACAAAAATTCAATGAATCCATTCAAAAATTCATAAATCGTTTTGTACTATTTTCTATCATAAGCTTTGCGCTCTTTGTCATGTTTATTGGAGGAATTCATTTAGTTATTATTACCACAAAGTTGGAGCAGTATTCTCCTTCACTCCAAATTCCTTTAGCCCTGGTTTACTCAATTATCCCGATTAGTGGTCTTTTAATTATTTTTTATAAAGTCACTCAAGAAAAAAGTTAATTTATGGAAGCTTTAACAATTTTTATATTAGTTATTAGTTTTTTCTTATTAATAGGTATCGGTACACCTGTGGCCTGGAGTATAGCTATTTCATCCCTTTTGACATTATTGATTAATTTACCCAGTTTAGCAGCTTTAACTACAATTGCTCAAAGAATGGCAACAGGTTTAGACAGTTTTACCTTATTAGCAATTCCATTTTTTATTCTTTCAGGTCAACTTATGACTCATGGTGGAATTGCAGAACGCTTGATACGCTTTGCTAAATCTCTAATAGGTACCTTACCAGGTGGATTAGCCTTAATTAATATTATTTCAGCTATGATGATGGGAGCAATTGCTGGATCGGCTATGGCATCTGCTTCTGCAATAGGTGGGATTTTAGGTCCTGAGATGGAAAAAGAGGGTTACGATAAGGAATACGGAGCAGCAGTAAACATAACCTCTTCTACTATGGGCTTAGTAATCCCTCCAAGCAACATATTGATTGTTTATTCTTTAGCTAGTGGAGGAGTTTCTATTGCGGCTTTATTTCTTGCAGGATATCTTCCTGGTTTGCTTACCTGTTTTTTTCTTATGCTCGTTGCATCAATTTGGGCAAAGCGAAAAGGCTATCCAATATCTCAAAGAAGTAGTATTAAAGAAATATTTTCTAGTTTGATAAGTGCATTACCCAGTTTATTTTTGCTCTTTATTGTAATTGGAGGGATTGTTGCTGGATTCTTTACTGCTACTGAAGCTTCAGCAATTGCTGTTTTGTACACACTTATTTTAGGTATTCTTTATAAGCAAATTAAATTTAAAAACTTATCAAAAATTTTTCTTGATTCATCAAAAACTAGTGCTATTGTTTTATTATTAATTGCTTGCTCAATGAGCATGTCATGGGTAATGTCCTATGAAAATATTCCTCAAAATCTTAGTGATTTTTTGGTTGGAATTAGTGATAATAAAATTATTATTCTTTTAATGATCAATCTCATACTCTTATTTGTAGGGGTTTTTATGGATATGACACCAGCAGTACTAATCTTTACTCCAATATTTTTACCTGTAGTAAAATCTATAGGAATCGATCCAATTCAGTTTGGAATTATCATGGTTGTAAACCTATGTATTGGACTTTGTACACCTCCAGTGGGATCGGTATTATTTGTTGGTATCGGTGTTGCTAAAACTAGTATTGAAAAAGTGATTAAACCTCTCTTACCTTTGTTTATAGCTATGATTTTAGCTTTAGGCCTTATCACTTACTTTCCTCAAATTACACTTTGGCTACCTGAAAAATTTGGATTCTAAATTAAAGCATCTTAATCAAAGATTGATTTATAAATATTTTATGATGATTGATATTTGGTTTAATTTTGAAGAAAAGAAATCATCAAGAAAAAAAAATTAAATAAAATCCCTCTCGATTTTGTCGTTGTCAAAAATAGTGTAGCTAAAGCCTTGGAGGGTTACATCAAAAAAAGTACATCTAAAGGTGAATTGGTTTTAAATCAAAAGTCCCCAGAGGAAATATCTAAGGTGCTAGAAGTAGAAACTCTATTTAAGGATGGCTTTCAAAGTACTCATCAAATTAATAAATTCATATCTAATTATCTTGAAAATACAAACCATTTAAAAAATCCAAGATATATGGGGCACCAGGTAGCTGTACCTCATGACCTATCAGGTATTCCTGATTGGATAAATGGTACAATTAATAATCCTAGCTCACTTTACGAAATGGGGCCAGCAGGTGCTACACTTGAAGGTTTTATGATCAACTGGATGTTAAAGAAGCTTGGATGGTTTAAAGGGAAAAATCTCTGTGATTTTAGTCGTTTGACTAAAAATGGAAGTGGAATACTTACTCATGGAGGTTCTATTGCTAATATGACAGCCTTGTCTTCAGCTCGTGCAGCAATTGCCCCAAATGCATGGGAGGATGGAACTCCAGAAGATTTAGTTGTTATGGGACCCAGTACTGCACATTATTCTATATTAAGAGCACTCTCAATAATGGGGATGGGTAAAAAAGCTTTTGTACCTATTCCGGTAGATGAAAATGAGGTTATTATCACTTCAACTTTAGAAGAAGTTTATACTCAAATAAAGAAAGAAGGAAAACGTGTCATGGCTTTAGTTGCTAATGCATGTGCAACTTCTACTGGCCTTTTTGATCCATTGGAAGAAATGGCGGATTTCTGCAAAAAACATCGATTATGGTTTCATGTTGACGGAGCACACGGAGCTGTTGCATTACTATCTAAAGAGCATCGAAAAAAAGTTAAGGGAATTGAAAAAGCAGACTCTGTAATTTGGGATGCACATAAGATGTTACGTGTACCTGCACTATGTACTGCTGTCCTCTTTAAAAAACAAGAACAAATGTGGAATAGTTTTCATCAAAAGGGAAGCTATGTATTTCATGAAAATGAAGTGATTGGAATGGATTCTATGCCATTTACAATTGAATGCACTAAATCTGCACTTGGAACCAAACTTTTTTGGAGTTTTGCTATTGAAGGACAGCAAGCCTTAGTTGAATTTGTTGAAAATAGTTTTCGACAGAGTCAAAATTTATACAACTATCTCAGCAATCACAAAGACTTCTATTGTCCCTATCCTCCAGAGTCAAATATTTTATGCTTTCAATACATGCCTGAAATTTATAAAGATCAGCAACAACTAGCATTAAGATATGAATTGATCAACTCAGGAGAATTTTATATTACATCCTGTCTTATCAATCAAAAACGTTATCTAAGAACAGTAATGATGAATCCTTTGACTAATACTGATGATTATAAAGCCTTAACTATCGCGATAGCAAAATATGCTTTAACTATTAAAACCAATGAAAACTAAAATATTACTTTTACAAAAATATTACCTATGAATTCCTTGAAATTAAGTAGTTACTTAATTAGTGCCTTAGAAGAAAATGGTATTTCATCTTTTTGGGCAGAAAACATTACTTTATTGTTGTTGTTTTTTTTTATTCTTTTGGTGGGAAGAGTCATATTTTGGATTTCCAGAAAGATTATTAAAGGAATATTTAATCGAATTGCTAGAAGAACAAAATCTTCATTAGACGATTTACTCTTAAAAAATAATGTCCCAGGACTCTTATCGTTCATTCCCTTCCTGGTATTTATTTTCACCTATATCCCAAATCTTTTTCAACCTAAGTACATAGCCATATATGTTGGGACAAAAAATATTATAGAGGCAATCACTGTAATTGTGCTTCTAATTACTATTCGTGCGGTCTTAAAAAGTTTGATTGATTATTTAAAAACTATCCCAGCACTTCGAGATAAGCCGCTAGACAGTTACCTTCAAGTTGTTATGATTTTTCTTTGGTTTATGGGAGGAATTCTAATTCTTTCAATATTAACGGGGAAAGATGTTTGGAGCTTTGTTACTGCTTTAGGTGCTTTATCTGCTGTACTACTTTTTATTTTTAAAGACACTATTTTGGGGTTTGTAGCAAGTGTACAAATTGCAGTTAACGATACTGTTCGAATTGGTGACTGGATTAGTATGCCAAATAATAATGCCGATGGAGATGTAATTTCAATTAGCCTATCAACAGTTCAAGTTCAAAACTTTGATAAAACGATTACATCTATTCCTACTTATAAATTAATTTCAGATTCTTTTATTAACTGGAGAGGTATGAGCGAATCTTCAGGAAGAAGGATAAAACGTTCACTTCTTATAAAAGTTAGTAGTATTCGCTTTTTGGAAAATATCGAAATTAAAAAATTAGAGGAAATTGAACTTTTAGCTGATTTTCTAAGAAAAAAAAGTGCTGAAATTGATGCTGTAAATACTGAAAAAAAAGTAAATAAGAATCTATTAATAAACGGAAGAAACCTAACAAATTTGGGCTTATTTAGAAATTATACTGAAGCCTATCTAGAGAGTCATCCGCAGGTAAATACTAATATGACAATAATGTGTAGACAGCTAGCACCTTCTTCCCAAGGAATACCATTGGAGATTTATGTATTTAGTAAGGATAAAGAATGGAAAAACTATGAGCATATAACTTCAGATATTTTTGATCATCTTTTAGCTTCAACTAAGTATTTTTATTTGGAATGCTTTGAGTTTAATCCTAGTATCTCTTCGGATAATTTATAAAAAAAGCCACTTAAAGTGGCCTTTTTTAACTTGTAAATCTAAAGAAATGTTAATCAATGCCTTGACCTGAAATATATGGTGCACCGGCAGATTTTAAGGCTTTCGTGATTTCAGGAATTTGAATCTTACTAATTGAGGTGATTTCTTCCCTGAGTTCAGTTAACAACTTTTTTGCAATTTCCAGACTCTTTTTATGAAGTGGTGTTGGACCATAAGAATCTCTTAGTCCTAAAGTTGCATTATATAGATAATTATTTATCCCAGCAGGATTTTTTTCACCAACCTCACTTTTTGATGGACTTCCAGATATACTTTTTTTAATTCGGATTATATCAAATTTTAATTTGGTAATCTTTGGCTCTATAGAACCTGGAAGTATTTTTGTTTTTTCCAAAGCATTTGCCATTAATTTTTGCATTCTATCACTTTCAGATAATACATCTTCAACTGCACTTACACCTCTATATAATTCTGAAACTTCAGTTAAATAAGCATTATATTCCTCATAACCTATCCCTTTTAAAACTCCTTTATGAATTGCCTTCACATCAAATGATATTGGGCCATCAAGCGGGGTGACTTCTCCATTTTTAATTAGAGCTAATGAGGCATTGTATGTTCCTGGCTTTGCAAGAGCACCACTGGGGTTGTAGTTAGAAGATTCTGAAGTAACCGGATAAGGGTTGAAATGTGAGAAATCCCATGCGATTCGATGGCTTCCATCGCTTGCTCTTTTGCTAATCTTATTAATAACGTTTCCTTGGTTATCTTGAATAGTTAGTACAACACTAGCGGGCTCCTCTTCACGTTCTTGGTCAAGTTTTTCCCATCCAGGAAAGGGAATATTAGCATTTCGTTTGTTTAATTCTGCCTCTTTATCTCTTCGTATATCCTTAGCAGTTTTATAGTCATCTGCTAAATGATAAGTAAAGACTGCTCCGTATTTTGGATTGTCTGCGAAATAGTAATCTGCACCTGTATTTCCAATATTACTTCTTGGAACAAACCATTTAGCTTCTCGAGGAGTAAAAAGTTTACCTTTTTGGCTAAGATTATCTTCCGTAAATTCTCTCAATGCGCTGTAATCGTCAAGAATAAAAAACCCTCGACCAAATGAGGCTGCAACCAAATCATTTTCTCGTTTTTGAATAGTTAGATCCCGGAAAGATATAGTCGGCGCTCCCTCGATAATTTGCCACGATTTCCCACCATTTAAAGAGGTGTAAATTCCAAATTCTGTAGCAGCAAAAAGTAAATCCTTTTTAACTGGATCTTGAACCATCCTCCAAATTAGAGTTCTATCTGGTATGTTGCTACTGATTGATTTCCATGTGACTCCTTTGTCAACACTTTTAAATAAATATGGGCTAAAATCACCTTCCTTATGATTATCTATTGCAACATAAACTGTATTAGCATCAAATAGGTCTGCTTTAATGTCGTTTACAAAACTTCTTGGCGCAAGTCCAAGATTAGTTACTGGAATTTTTCTCCAAGAATCACCACCATTTTCGGAAACTTGAATAAATCCATCATCTGTACCAGCATAAAGTAAACCCTCTTGAATAGGTGATTCAGCAAGAGATGTAATTGTATTATAATTTGACATAGCTCCAACATCCCAAGCATTATCCCAACTTTGTTTTTTGCCCATAATTGGTAATGTTAGCCTGTCTTCATTTCTTGTAAGATCACCAGAAACTGGTTCCCAGTCGTCACCCCTACTTTCCGATTTCCATACACGATAGGAGGCAAAATAAAGTCTTTTAGGATTATGTGGGCTAACTAAAATAGGAGCATCCCAATTAAAACGCTCGTGGGGTTCACCTTCTCTGGCTTTTGGTTGAATAGAAACTTTTTCACCACTGGTTAAATCCACACGAAATAAAACACCTTGTTGATATTCTCCGTAAATAATGTCATTATATACTGGGTCAGTTGCAGATTGATGACCGTCAGCGCCTAGAGTTTTGTACCAATGCTTATTAGCTATCCCTTCTCGCTCGTCGGTTGCTGAGGGACCACCAGCAGACCCGTTATCTTGTGTACCTCCAAAAATATGATAGAATGGCTCAGCATTATTTACTGCTACTTTGTAAAATTGTGTCAAAGGAAGATTTTTTACATATCGCCAAGTTTCAGCAAGATCAAAAGATTCATAAATTCCTGCATCAGTTCCTAACATTATATAATCTGGATCATTTTTCTTAAATACTATAGCATGATTATCGGAATGCTTATTTCGTTCGTCAAGTTGAACAAATGTTTTACCTCCATCTTCAGATGTTAGCACTCTGACATTCATCAAATATAAGCGATCAAATTGATGAGGGCTTGCATATAACTCTTGATAATAGTGAGGCCCTGTTCCTCCAGAAACAGTGTTTGACATTTTTTCCCAAGACTCACCTCGGTCTTCAGATCGATAAACAGCTCCAGATTTTCGATCTAATTCAATAGCAGCATAAACTACATCTGGATTTTGCGGAGAGATTGCTAATCCAATCTTACCCATATTCCTTATCGGTGAATCGTCATCATCTATAACCCCGTCGTTGTTAGAATCAGGATTATTAGGAAGGCCAACCTTTAATATTTTCCAGTTATCGCCACCATCATCAGAACGATAAATCGCTGTCCCAGGGCCACCTCCCATTAATGCTGCTACAGTTCTGTGTCTATCCCATGTAGCTGCATACAAAATTTTTGGATTTCGAGGATCGATCATGATATCTGTAACACCTGTCCATTGGTTATTACCTAAAACTTTTTTCCAAGTAGAACCTCCATCTATTGTTTTATAAAGACCTCTTTCTCCTCCTTTAGTCCAGAGAGGACCTTGAACAGCAACCCACAATACATTAGAATTATTAGGATGTATTATAATTTCTGATATGTGTTCTGACTTTCTTAAGCCCATATTAGTCCATGTCTTTCCACCATTATTGCTTCGATATATTCCATCTCCGTAAGCTACATGTCTACCACCAACATTTTCACCAGTTCCAACCCAAACAACTTCAGGATTAGAAGGATCTAAAGTAATACAGCCAGTAGAATAAGAAGATTCATCATCAAAAATTGGTGTCCAGGTAGTTCCCGCATTTACAGTTTTCCATACTCCAGATGACCCAGTAGCTACATACCATACACTCTCATTTGTTGGATGGAATTTTATATCAGCAATTCTTCCTGACAAAAAAGCAGGACCAACATTCCTTAACTGAAAGGCATCTAAGGAAACTGTCTTAGGTGTGTAATTAATTTTATTTCTTTTCCTTTTTTGTGCGTCCACAGAATGGATTGGTACCAATAATAATATTACCAGTAGTGGACTGAGTAAAAATTTCATAAATAATTTGTTTTTAGACTAACAAATTACTATTTATTTGTGCTTTAACAATTGAATTCCTTGATTTTTTAGATATTGTAATAAAAAAATAATGAAGATTCGAATCTTATTTTTGAAATTTCTTTTATTGTCATGCAGCTTAGCATTCGCTCAAGATATTAATAACAAAAATGATGAAAGAAAATCCATCGATTCATTAACAAAGGGATTAGTAAAACAAAAAGGATTAATTACTTCATATACCGAGGGAAACAAGATATTTTTTGAAATTGATAAAGAAATATTGGGTAAAGATTTATTAATGGTTACTCGATTTTCGCAATTCCCTGCTAATTTCCAAGCTTATCAAAATGCAGGATCTAAAACTAGTGAACAGCTTATAAACTTTATTAAAAAAAACAATCAGCTAATCATTGTTCAAAAAAGTTATGTCAATATTGCTGATAGAAAAGATCCTATTGCTAAAAGTGTTGCTCAAAATAACTTTCCACCTATTTTAGCAGCTTTTTCTATAAAAAACACCGAAAAAGAAAGTTTTTTAATTGATGTAAGTAAGTATTTCAATAACGATTCTCCTGGCTTTAATATCTTAAGTAGTACCCAAAAAAAGCAATTTGGAATTGGAGGTGTAGATACTAAAAGAAGTTTTATTGATAATATCAAAAGCTTTCAAAAAAATATTGAGATCAGACATACATTAACATACAGGTCGAGTAAAGCGCCAAAAGGAAATCAAACTAAAACAGTAAGCTTTCAAATAAATCATTCTATTATTTTATTACCTGAAGATCTAATGCCTGTGCGCTATTTAGATCCAAGAATTGGATGGTTTAATTTAAAAAAATATAATTATAGTTCTGAGGCATTAAAATCTGATGAAATTCGTATTATACAACGCTGGCGCCTTGAACCTAAGGATAAAATTGCTTATGCACAGGGTAGGCTTGTAGAACCAATCAAACCGATAGTCTATTTTTTAGACCCAGCAACTCCTGATAAATGGAGAAGCTATATTAAGAGAGGAATTGAAGACTGGTCTAAAGTATTTGAAAAAGCTGGGTTTAAAAATGCTATTATTGCAAAAGATCCACCTTCTAAAGAAGAGAATCATGAATTTAGTTTGGAAGATGTTCGTTATTCTTCTATACGATATGTTGCATCAACTACCAGAAATGCCACTGGTCCTCGTGTTTCAGATCCACGAACTGGGGAAATCATAGAAAGTGATATCATTTGGTATCATAATCATTTAAGGTCATATCGGAATCGATATTTACTTGAAACTGGTGCCTCTAATGTTAAGGCGAGAAGTTTAGATATTCCTGAAGAAGAAATTGGAAAAATGATGCAAAGAGTGATTTCACATGAAGTGGGCCATGCCCTCGGACTCCCACATAATATGAAAGCAAGCTCAGCATATCCAGTTGATTCATTACGCTCAGGTTCATTCACACAGAGGAATGGAATTGCTACTACGATTATGGATTATGCCAGATATAATTATGTTGCACAACCAGGAGATTTAAATATAAATTTCATCCGACAATTAGGGCCTTATGATGAATATGCAATTGAATGGGGTTATAGATATTTTGATAAGGAAACTTTAGAAACGGAAAAAGTTTTTTTGAAAGATTTTATAAATAAAAAAAGCATGAATCCCATATATATGTACGGATCAGGAGGAAATGATCCTAATACACAAACAGAAAATATTGGAGATGATCCTATCAAAGCAAGTGGTTATGGTTTAAAAAATTTAAAAATCGTTGCAAAGAATCTTGATAAATGGACGACAAAAAAAGGTCAATCATATGAAAATCTAAATGAACTTTACAATGAGATGATTGGAGTATACAGAAGATATATTTATCATGTAATTAAATTGATAGGTGGAATTAATGAGACGATTATGGTCAAGGGACAAGACAATACACCCTATAAAAATGTTAATATTACTACACAAAAAAAGGCTTTAAATTTTTTAGATGATAATCTGTGGCAAACACAATCGTGGCTTATCGATCCGAATTTAATCTCTAAAATTAAACCTGAAGGAGGATTAAAAACTATTCAAAACTTACAATTCGCAGCATTAAATCAAATATTAAGTGCACAAAGACTGAATCGTATGCTGTCAACTAAAAAAACCCTAATTGGTAATGGACTAAGCCCAGAGATATTAATAGATCATTTATTTCATAGTTATTTCAAAAATATTGATGCTCTTGATGAATCTGAAATGGTATTACAAATTCGTTTTTCTGAATTGATAAAAAAACTAGTTAACGAAAAAAAATTAAATCCAATACTAAAAACAACAATTGCTTCTGTTCAAAATAAAATATATAATATATCTAAGAAAAGTTCAAAAAAAGGCAGTATGCTTGATAAGAACCACTACAAGTATATAGCTAACATGACTAAAACAAACTGATTTTAAAAAATTATCAAAAAAAGAAAACTCTATAACAATTCAATTTTTATATTTAGTAAAAAATTAATTTATGTCATTTTCAACCTTATATACATCTAAGTTTAAATTAAGGAATAGAGACCATTTTGCTGCCATTGTCCGAATAGCACTCGCTGATGGTAATATATCTGATGAAGAACAAGCTTTTATTAATCGAACTGCAATAAACTTAGAAATAGAAGATGCTGAAGTAGCTTCTATTATTGAAAACATAAATGATTATCCTATTAATCCTCCGTCAACAAAACAAATTCGATTGGAACGTTTATATGACCTTGCAAGAATGGTATTTGCGGATCATATTGCCGATGAAGCAGAAAAACAACTAATGCATCGACTTGTTATAGGTCTAGGTTTTGAATCTAGTCAAGCTGAAGCTATAACTCAAAAATCTTTTGAGGAAATCTTAAAAGGATGTGATGAGGACGAATTTATCGCTGCATTTTAATTTTTATAATTATTGCTTCGGCAACAAAACAAATTCCACTATTAAATACAACTAAGGAAAGGGTTCCCCAATAAAACCATTTAATATCTTTTTCCATTTTAAATATAATAGCTTCTCCAAGGAGAGAAAGTCCAAGTCCTAAAAGTAGCAAACCAGTAATTGAATAAATTAACCAATTTATTTTAGTTTTTTTATCCTTAATACCATTCATAAATTCCTTATAAATTTTTAAGTTAAAGTTTTATAAAACACAACTTATTAAACACATTTCAATAAATTCTTCTAGATTTGAAATAAGAGGCTGTCCCTAAAAGTCCAACGACTAAGATAGAATAATATACAAAGTTTGGTGTAATAATTTTATCTCCACTAGCATATGAATGCAGACCAACCAAATAAAAATTTACTCCAAAATATGTCATCATAATACTAGCAAAAGCAACAATACTCATTAGGTTAAAAATCCAAGCACCGCGAAGACCAGGAATCAATCTCATATGGATAACAAATGCATAAACCATAATACTAATTAAAGCCCAAGTCTCTTTTGGATCCCAGCCCCAATATCGGCCCCAACTCTCATTAGCCCACATACCACCCAAAAAATTACCAATTGTAAGCATTATTAAACCAACAGTTAGGGAAAGCTCGTTAATAATTGTAAGCTCTTTAATCTGGAGCTTTATTTTCTTTTTATTTTTACTTGATGCCATTAACATTAATAGCAAAGAAACACCACCAATTATCATACCCAAGGCAAAAGGGCCATAACTTCCAACTATTACTGCAACATGAATCATCAACCAATAACTGTCTAATACTGGAACTAGATTAGCTATAGCAGGATCCATCCAATTCCAATGTGCAATCATTAGAATCATCCCTGTGACAAATGCAGTAGAAGCCATTGTTATATCAGATTTTCGTCCAAAAGACAAACCAAAAAATTGCGTCGCCCAAGCTACATATACCATAGACTCATACGCGTCACTCCATGGCGCGTGACCTGAAATATACCACCGAGCAATAAGTCCTACGGTATGCAGGAGAAATAAAACTATTAAAATACTCTTGAAGGCTTTTACTAAAAAAATAATATATCGATTGGGTTTAAATATTTGAATGATCAAAATAATAAAGAATAAGGTGCCTGCATAGATATACCAACTATAAAGTTTTTTAAAAATATCATATTTGTTATATGCAATTTCAGCCTTAATGGTATCCTTTGACGGAAGCACTTCGCTTCCAAACTTCTTTTGAAAACCATTAATACTTTCAAGTAAATTGTCAGCCTGTTCGTAATCATTATCATTTTGAGCTAATCTAAGAGATTGAAAATATAATGGTAAAATATTACGAACATAAAGTGAATCTTTTCCAGTAAAGTTCGCTTCAGTAAATTCTGGAAAAGATACCCATTTATTATTTTTATCATTAGGAATAGGAAATATGCGCATTACTTTACCCTCCAAGGCTGAGTAAAGGAGGTTAACACGGCGATCTAATTCAATAAAATCTTTTTGGAATTGATTAGGCAAGGCAGCTCGATATGCTTCTTCAAGTGGTTTAGCTAATTTGTAGTTGCCTTGCTTATCAAAGAAAGATATCAATGGCGCATATTCTGCCTTTTTTCTGAAGATTGACTCTTTTAATTTGATCCCAGTTAATTTCCGGATGCTATCGTTGCCTCGCTTTAAATAAATTAAAGGTACATTATACCAAACCGCAGGATTATTCATAATTGATAATAATACCTGATCGGAATTTAGCCCTTTATATGTATCATTTTTACTGACTTTTCGTAAAAGTTCAGAAGAGAAGGTATTTGCTGGTTTCATTCGTCCACCGGAGTCCTGAATTATTAATTCTCCAAATTTTTTAGCGTGTTTTTCGGAAAAAGCATCTGCCTGGATAATGGAATCAAAATCAATTGCCCCACTTTGCTGAT
>Ga0208277_1000969_pt1 | contig 16940 bp, 17 predicted proteins | sample ETNtaG_5_FD_185782 | JGI IMG/M metagenome (GOLD analysis project Ga0208277, IMG submission 185782) | Marine microbial and viral communities from oxygen minimum zone, Eastern Pacific Ocean - ETNP201406SV205 (SPAdes) (version 2) | ecosystem: Environmental > Aquatic > Marine > Oceanic ...
GAAACCATCACCATTAAAATCACCAGTTGCTAAAGACGTACCAAACTCATCACCAGAATCAGGAGAACCAGGCCAACCACCCTCACCCTGATAAGCACTTAAAACAGTATTTACTTCAGTCGAGTATCTGAAAATTGTGTGCAAAATTCCTGCTTGTGTTTCGGGACCTATACTCTCTCCAGGAGCAGCTATCGCAAAATCAGTTATTTGGTCTCCATTGAAGTCACCGTAGGCTAATCCACTACCAAATTTGTCGTTCGCTTCTGCTCCGATCCAACCCGGAGGAAGGAAATTAGTGTAATCCTGATGAATTTTGCCATTCGTTAGGGTTATTGAAGGAAGGTTAGGGTCGGGGTTATTTGGGTCGGGGTTATTTGGGTCGGGGTTATTTGGGTCAGGGTCATTTGGGTCAGGGTCATTTGGGTCAGGGTCATTTGGGTCAGGGTCATTTGGGTCGGCATTATTGGGAAAGGTATACAGTGTCGAGAGAATTTGCTCGTCATACCCTCGTCCTTCGTCTGTAAGTCCCTCGTTGACGATAGCCATGAATGTGTCGCCTTTAGTGACTGCAGAGCCTTGAGTTCCTTGAATATTGAGGTCTGCATGATCTGTTCGCCCTGATTGACCATAATTGCCTGAAAGGGTAATAGAAGTTATATCCCCGATGTTTCCAAGACTTGAATTAGCAATCCATCGGCCTAGTTCTTCTCCCGTATATTGCCTGGTCCAATTTGCATAAGGATTTCCAGTATCGTCAAAAGCATCAACTTGAGCTGGCAAATATGAAATATCGTTACAGGGGAAATTTGCTACAGTACAAAATACATAGGAACCAGCTCCACTGTAACCTCCGTTAGAAGAACCGTAGTATGTGGTTATGGGAACATTACTGGTTAGGAGAACAGTGTCGGTAGTCTGATCAACTGCGGTTTTCCAATTTGGAAAATATGTACCAGATTCATTTGTGTAGCCACTGTAGTACTGATCATTAACGGTTGAATAAAGATCCCACGGCACAGACCAATTGACATTGGACCGTCTATCTTGAACTCTCTTGTATGCGTATGTTCTTCCAGCAATGGCTTGTGCCTCCAGAGCCGCATTTGGCCAAGTAGGTGGAACTTCAGCTAAGCCATACAAGTACTTATCCATTGGAAGGTCTTCAAGCATCACATAAATTCCGCCTCCTTCATGTTGCCTATATCGCAAAGTTATTGAGCCCCATTGGTAGCTATTTCCTGAAGTTCCGATATCTGTAAATTGTGAAATCACTTCAGTCTGTATGGGTTCTCCTTCTGTTGTTTCAATTGTTATTGGTTCAGTATCACAATGTTGTGGCACTCCAAGAGTTCCTAGCGTGCAAAGGTTGGTGCCTGCAATATTTAGAATTTCAATAATTCCATTTCCATCAATTCCTACTGTTAGCGGTGTGCCTGCGGTGAGTGTAACAAAAACTTCGTCGTTGCTGTTCCTGATTGCAATGGGGCCCGAAGTCGTTATCGTCGCTCCAAGTCCACTGAAAATATGAACTTTCAGGTCATCGGGTACGATTTCGGATGCAAGATCAGCGGTAGGGTAATAAAAGTTGAGTATCTCAGTTGAGGTTTGACCTCCTCCTCCTTCGCTTACAGGCAAAGCTCGTCCATAAGCTCCGTACTGACTCATACCAACTCCATGTCCCCAGCCTTGTCCTTCGACAGTGATCACTGTTTCACCGTCTGCGCTAGCAGGAGAAGCGATCATAGCTAGTGATAAGATAAGGGTTACGAAGGCGGAAATACTAAATTTCATGCATACTCCGATGCAATAGTTTTGGATTGTTAACTAATCCGCCTACGAGAAATTCTAGTTCTATAGTTCTTCTTCGGCAAGGATCCATCTGCAAATTTTAGTCCAATGCAGCTAACGATGTTGGTCAATGGAGTCCAGACATATCAAATGTCTTGCATGCGGGACTTGTTGTCAAAGTTTGCGACTTATCTGGCGTATTTACCTCGAAGGGGCCCAAAGCGCTCCAGCATCCTTTGCCTATCTTTTAATTCTTTTTTGCGCCAATTTGAATCTTGGCTGCGTTTTATATGACGTGATTCGCCACTGACTCTGTAATCCCATGTGGGCAGAGGATTGTAGATAAACCATTCAGGGTGGTCCTGGCCTATGCGTAACCAAAAGTCCCAGTATCCAAGGTTGTCAAATTCCTCCGAGAATGGGAGATAGGAATCCGATACGCTCTTGTGAATCATTGCCGTATCGGCGACAAAATTCCCTTCAAGATTTTTCTCCAAGGAGTATGTTTCCTCAAATTGAGCCATGCGAACAAAATTGAGATCTGAATCCACTACGTTATAAGCGGAGTAACAAATCCGTTTATTCTCTCGAACACAAAGATCAATTTCGGTTTTTACCTTTGTGGGTAGCGCAACATCATTTCCAGACATGTAACACCACCAATCATGTTTAATGAGCGAAGTTGCATTATTCAACTGTTGATAGATACTTGGTCTTTCCTGAATAGCAAATTTTATCCTATGACCAGCAAGGGTTTTTAGAGAGTCGTCGCCCTTAACGGTGCTTACTATCAACTGTATTTTGCATCCCTCTTGATTCAAATAACTTTCAACGGCTTGCACAAGGTGTTCTTGATTACCCTTATAAGTGCACACTACTATGGAGGCCTTATACCTTCTTTCCTTACGCTTATTCTTGAAGATGATAGACATAGATGTACCTTAAGTTAACTTAAAGAAGCTCAAATGTGTACGATGTGAAACTTTGCTGTTCGGCAGTGTAGATTTGTGTCGCTGGAGAGGAGGAGTCCGATCAGCGCTCATTGTCATGCGAGATAATTATCGCCTTCGCTCCCTTGGCTGAAAATGAAGCAAAAGTCCTAGCATCACGCTAATTATTTTGACATAAGATATTCGTAATGGCATCTGAAGCATTACCGACTCCGTAAGGGTACCCGCGCTCTTCTGTCGGTTGGGGTCGATGAACTAAATCGCCGATATCCTCTGGTTCAGTGAGGGCGTTCCAGTTTCCGAGTAATGTTTCAGGCCATTCAGTTTCTGTTCTTATTGTCGTGCAAGGTGTCCCCAGATAGTGTGCTTCTTTTTGTAGCCCCCCTGAGTCTGTAATAACGTGTTGACTTTGGATGATGGAAGCCACTAATTCTCGGTAGCCCAGCGGGTTTATGGGAGAAAGGTTTCCGCTATTTAAATTGATGCTATATTGCTCGCAACACTTGATCAGGCGCGGGTGGGCTGGAATATAAGTGGGTGTTTCCAGATTCCCAATGTGATTGATGATCTGTTGAAGTCGTGCTTTGCTGTCGGTATTCTCTTGTCGGTGGATCGTAGCGATGTTGAACTTTCCATTCAAGCCTGCTGATGATGATATGGATTCGTGTTGACCGTTGAGTGAGTCGCTAACTTTGGAGAGAATATCTATCATCACGTCTCCAACAAAATGGGATCTGCTTTGCAGGCCTTCGGATTTAAGATTTTGCATTGCGGTCTCACTGGGAGCGAGTAAGACATCGGATGAGTGATCAGTAATAATGCGATTATGTTCTTCGGGCATATTTCTATTGTTAGACCTTAGCCCCGCTTCGATATGGGCGAGGCGAAAGGGTAGTTTAGAGCAAACAATTGCGCATGCCAATGTTGAGTTGGTGTCTCCGTAGGCGATAACCCAATCTGGAGCCAGATCAGTGATTTGGGGTTCCAGAGCCTCAATCATCTTTGCTGTTTGCAAGGCGTGAGTTTGAGATCCAATATGAAGGTTTATAGCGGGGGCGGGAAGAGCTAATTGTTTAAAAAAAACATCCGATAATTGTTCGTCATAGTGTTGACCAGTGTGGATAATAATGTGGTCCACATCATGTCTTGTCAATGACAGGTGAACTGGTGCGAGTTTGACGAATTGGGGTCTCGCTCCCACGACGCTGACTATGCGCACCCGGTTAGCCTTTCCCCAATACATTTACGATTATGGGGTTGACTTTGGTTTCATCAATGATGTTTCTGCCATCAATTATCAGTTTCGTCTCCGGAAAATCACTAGAAGTTAAAGTTGAGTAGAGAGTGTGGTCTGCTTGAATAATTGCTATGTCGCAGGGATCTCCCAACCTGTGGGGTTTAAGTCCTAAAGATAAAATCTCTTGTTCAGTAAATAGGGGATCGTGGATAACGGCTGTGCCTCCACGCTCCGTTATTTCTTTAATCAAAGGGAAGGCGCCTGAGAAAGCGGTTTCTTTTACATCGCCACGATATGTGAGTCCCATCACAGCAATCCGTGTGTCTTTGAGGGGCCCGTATTGCTCCTCAGTGAATTTAACTACTTTGGCAGGCATGGACTCGTTCAGATTGACAGCAGCTCTGGGTATTGTGCATTCAGAGTCGGTTTGCATGTAGAACTTTGGGTAGACGGGTATGCAATGTCCTCCTACAGCTACTCCAGGAAGGTGGATGTGGCTGAACGGCTGACTGTTCGATGCTTCAATTATGGAATATGCATTGAGATCAAGGTCCTGTGCATGAAGCGCAAATTCATTTGCTAGGGCTATGTTGACATTCCGGTATGTGGTTTCGGCAAGTTTCGCCATTTCAGCCGCTTCTGCCTTTTCTAAGTTCCACACACCATTCGGTCGAGAAAGATCACTTCTTTCATTAAAGTCAAGTACCTGCTCGTAAAATGCAACTGCACGATTAGTTGAAGCAGTGTCTAGCCCACCTACCAGTTTGGGATATGCCCGTAAATCTGCAAAAACTCGTCCGCTAAAAACTCTTTCTGGACTATATGCAATAAAAATATCGGAACCACAAGTAAGTCCTGAGACTTGTTGGAGAACAGGAGCGAATCGAGATCGAGTGGTTCCAATCGGTAAAGTAGTTTCATAGCAAACCAATGTGTCTGCGGTTAGCCCTCGAGCAATATCATGAGTTGCTGAATCAATTCCTGCGAAATCAGGATTGGAATCTTCATCAACTATCACAGGTACGACCACGATGACAGTATCAGATCTATTGACTGCTTCTTCAGTGTTTGTTGAGGCCTCAAGGAATCCTTCGTTTACAACCCTTTGAAGTAACTCGGGTAAGTCAGCCTCTCCGGGAAAGGGAACTTCAGCGTTGTTCACTTGAGTGACAACTGCATCGTTTATATCGGCTCCTATAACTTGTTCGCCTTTTGATGCAATTTGCACTGCCAACGGGAGCCCAATTTTCCCAAGCCCAACAACGCACGTCGTCATCTTTACTACGGCCTCTCTTTCTTTAGTAACGAAGCAGAGTCTAAAACTCTTTCAGCATTCTCTACGGCCAACACGCCATCACTCATTGGAACAATCTCTCCACCGTTTTCAAGCACCATGTCTCTAAAGCCTTCAAATTCTGTTCTTAGCGGCTCAGGTTTTGCGATAGCGAAACGGATCATGTCTCCTTCAGCTACGCCACGAAATCTTGAGATTCCCTCCCATGGAGTAGGGGTATTTGCGTTTTTGTGGAACGTGAGGTCAGCTAGCAATGTGTCGGCAACTAGAGATCCGTTCTCTCCGGTAGCTATTGTGAAGCGCTCTTTTACAGGCGACAACCAATTAACTAAATGATTCGTGACGACGTTGTTCTCGAGAAGGCCGGTTATTGCTACTAGATCCTCGTGATTTCTTCCTGCTTTGTGAGCTGTATGGGCAGAAATATGGCTGAAATTTGCTGTACCTACCCAGGTGGTAAGGTCGAGGTCGTGTGTGGCGAGATCTTTGACAACGCCAACGTCTTGGATCCTATTCGGGAAAGGCCCTATTCTTCTGGTGGAGATTTGGAATAGGTCTCCTAATTCACCTGCACCGATTCTTTCTCGCATGCTTCGGATAGCAGGATTGAAGCGTTCTATATGTCCCACGGCGCCAACGAGATTCGCATTATCAAATGCTGATGCGATACGTTTCGCACCGTCGGAATCCATCGCAAGCGGTTTCTCAACCAACACATGTACCCCTGCTTCACATAATTGAAGCGCTATCTGCTCATGCTTGCTAGTAGGGCATGCAACCACAGCTAAGTCCAATTTTCGCTCAATAAGCTCGTCAACAGAAGAGACAATGAGTGATTCATCAATGTTGCCTGTTTGGTCTCCAATAGGATCAGCAATACCGACAAGCGTTACTTGATCTGTCGTCGACATCACTCGTGCATGGTTTCTTCCCATCATGCCGAGTCCTATAAGTCCAGCTCTTAACTCCATGCGTTGATAGCCTCAACAATCGTGTTTAATTCGTCTTGTGTCAGAAGTGGGTGAACTGGTATTGAAAGTGCCTGTTGAGCAGCAGTTTTGGTGTTTGGTAAATCAATTTCTTTTCCAAATGAAGGAAGTTCATGGACTGGTGTCGGGTAGTAAACGCCGTTCCCGATGTTTGACTGTGTTAGATACTCCGAAAGCCGGTCCCTTCTCTCGGTCTTGATTGTGTACTGATGAAAGACGTGCTCCACGTCGCTGTTTGTCACTGGGGTCGTCACGGAGGGTAGATTTTTACTTAGGAAAGAAGCATTTTCTTGTCTTCTAGTTGTTCGTTCCCGTAATTTTCCTAGTTGTACACGTCCGATAGCTGCATGGATATCCGTCATGCGATTATTGAATCCAACTACCTCATTTTGGTATCTAACTTCCATCCCTTGGTTTCTTAATAACTTAGCTTTCCGTGCTATTTCATCATCTGCAGTTACAATCATTCCTCCTTCACCACTTGTCATGTTCTTGGTGGGATAAAAGGAAAATGCTGCTGTTCCGAAGGTTCCAACAGGTTGAGATTTGTAAGTGGCTAAATGAGCTTGTGCTGCATCCTCTAGAAGGGTTAGTCCCTTGCGGCTACAGATTTCGGTTAGAGAGTCCATCTCTGCTGGGTGTCCGTAGAGGTGCACGGGCATGATAGCTGATGTGTTTTCTGTTATCGCAGCTTCAACTGCCGCAGGATCCATCGTGAAAGTATCAGTATTAATATCCACAAAAACTGGAGTTGCCCCACAGAGCGATACTGCGTTAGCAGTCGCTGCGAATGTAAATGATGGAATTATCACCTCGTGGCCACACTCAACCCCTGACGCAAGCAGGCCAAGGTGCAGCGCTGAAGTCCCGGAATTAACGGCTATGCAGTGATGACCTTCCACGAATCGGGAAAATTCATCTTCGAATGCTGCAACCTCTGGGCCTTGAGCGATCATGCCACTGTCAAGGACACGCATCACAGCCTGTTTTTCCTCATCGCCAATAATGGGTTTTGATAGAGCTATCACTTCTATAATCTACACTCAGAACGCGTCGTAATTAGCATTCCGAAGGGAAACTGTGAGAAATTAAACTTGATTTAACCACGTCTTTCATAAAGATAGTGAATACCGGTATCCTTTAGGAAAAGAAGAGAGGGGAGTGCAGTGGACTTAGGATTAAAGGGAAAACGTGTGGTCATCCCAGCCTCAACAAAAGGCATTTTGCGCCGTGTTGTAGACCAACTCGTTGATGAAGGATGCGACGTGGCTATTTGCTCTCGGTCAGAAGATACGGTAGCACGCGCTCTAAGAGAATTATCTGGAGGGAAAGGCACCGCAATTGGTCGTGCCTGTGATGTAAACAACAAGGAAGATTACGAAGCGTGGCTTGAAGAAATGGCAGAACAACTCGGTGGAGTGGACATCTTCGTTCCAGGGGTTAGTGCAGGTGGCGGCGCTGATAGCGAGCGAAACTGGTGGAAGAGTTTCGAAGTGGATGTCTTATCAACCGTTCGCGGCTGTGAAGTCCTGATACCTCATATGAAAGAGTCTGGCGGGGGTGCGATTACGTTCATCACGACGACCGCTTCAGTTGAAACATTCGGCGGTCCGCAAGCATACAACGCAATGAAGGGCTCACTCCTCGTTTATGCCAAGCAGTTATCCCAAGAAGTAGGTAGAGACGGTATACGTGTCAACTGTGTGTCACCCGGCCCAATCTATTTTGAAGGTGGTGTTTGGCAAATGTTGAAAGATACGATGGCGAAATGGTTCGCGAAAGTGGAAAAGGATCACCCATCCGGGCGTTTAGGCACACCAGAAGAGGTATCAAATTGTGTGCTGTTTATTTCAAGCCCTGCAGCTAGTTGGGTGTCAGGGACGAATCTAATCGTTGATGGTGGATTCACGAAACGAGTCCAATTTTAATAGGAAAAGATGAAAGTTATCCGCAAAAACAAAATCGTCAGAAGTGACCCAGAGGCTAATCCTAATGGTACGCCTATGGAAAGGACCCCTGAAGCTGAACTTGGAAGCAGTGTTATTCCGAAGGAACGCTATACAAGTAAAGAATTCATGCAGAAAGAGTGGGATAGTATTTGGAGCAAGGTCTGGCTATTGGGGTGCCGTGAGGATCAGATCCCTGAGCCGGGTGACTACATCTGTACCAATATAGGTAAAGAATCTGTTCTTATCGTCCGTCAACATAACGGAGGGTTTAAAGCATTCCATAACGTATGTATGCACCGCGGAAACCGGCTCGCAGACGAGGGGGTAGGCCACGCAAATCCCTTTGTTTGCGGATATCACGGCTGGAAATACGGTTCGGATGGAACTTTTGTAGATATTCCCGACCTAGAGACGTTTCCTCAAGGAAAGCCCCCTTGTAGTGGATTATCGGAACTGCCTTGTGACACTTGGGCGTCATTTGTCTGGTTCAGTTTAAATACAGAAGTTGAACCGCTCAAAGAGTACCTTGGTGAATTAATTGGGCATTTTGAACCTTATCACTTTGAGCGAATGGCCATGACACGATGGGTAACAGCTGAATGGAATTGCAATTGGAAAGCAGCAGTTGATGCTTTTGCTGAGTCCTACCACACAGCGCAGACTCACCCGCAACTCCTCTGGTATCTTGAAGATCTTGATCTCCAAATTGATCTTTATGATAGGCACAGTAGATATTTAGTCCCATTTGGGTTGTTGAGTCCAAGAGTAGATTCTGTTGGAGAAATTCCACCGCCTTTGAAAGCTATGCTTCGTGGAGCAGGAATTGACCCTGCTTCCTATGAAGGTTCCATGAATGATATTCGTGTCGCTGTGCAACAATACAAGCGTGCAACTCAAGAAGAACAAGGAAAAGATTTCTCTGAATTACATGATGAGCAACTCACAGATGACTACAACTATTTAGTGTTTCCGAACGTAACGACTAATACGCATTCTGATGATCTCATGTTGTTTCGGCATCGACCCCATCCAGAAGACCCCAATAAGATGCTCTTTGATATTTGGATGTTTGAATTAATACCTGAAGGGGAAGAATGGCCACCGTTGCCAGAACATGACTTCCGCCCGGCAGGTAGTACACGCTCACTGGGAATGGTCATTGACCAGGATGCATCAAATCTTGCTACGGTTCAGCAGGGCATGAATAGTGCCGGATTCAATGGCTTGTGGTTATCGGATCAGGAATTGCGGTTAAGGCATTTTCATAAAACAATTACGGAATATGTCGGGGAGTGATTTACATAATGTCACATCATTTGCCTATAGCTATACGACAAATAATCAGGGAGTTTATATATGGGGAATAGTCGAGATGTAGTCATCGTTGACGCGGTTAGGTCTGCAACAGCAAAACCAAATAGTCGACTGTCCAGATTTCATGTCACGGATCTTTTGGGAAACGTTCTCCAATCGTTATTTGACCGTAACAGTGTGGACCCTAATGATGTTGATCATGTTGCTGGAGGTTGCATTGCACAGGTGGGTGAGCAAGCTAACAATGTTACCCGCACAGCATGGCTCGCAGCAGGGTTACCACTCCATGTCGGGGCATCTACCACATCCACGCAATGCGGATCTGGCCAGCATGCAAATACGTGGGCTCACTCTCTGATTGGGGCTGGAATGGCTGACATCGTTGTGGTTTGTGGCGTCGAATCCATGTCACATGTTCCGATGGCATCGCAAATACCTTTAGATGCGGATGGGAAAGCTTACTTAGGTGACCGATATACGGACAGGTATAAGGAGATGTATGACCCTACTAACCAACTTGAGGGAGCTGAGCGAATTGCATCAAAATGGAATCTATCTCGTGAGGAATTAGACCATTTTGGTGTGCGTTCTCAGAATCGAGCAGCCATTGCATGGAATGAGGGGCGATTTGAAGGCCAAATCATTCCATTTGATGTGCATGGTGACGGTTCAGATATGCATGTGCGTGATGAGGGGCTTCGGGAGACAACCTATGAGGGTTTAGCGAAACTTAAACCCATTGCAGGGGTTGGCTACTTTTCCGAACCTGCAAAATATCACACTGCCGGTACTGCATCTCAGCTTGCTGACGCTTCTTCAGCGCTACTTGTGATGAGTAGAGAGAAAGCTGATGAATTAGGGTTAGCGCCTATGGCAAGAGTTATTAGTTCCTGTCTCGTAGGAAGTGATCCTGCGTTGATGCTCACAGGACCAATCCCAGCGACTCAAAAACTGCTGTCTGATACGGGCTTAACAACTGATGACATTGATATCTTTGAAATTAATGAAGCATTTGCTGCAGTTGTACTTGCTTGGGCAAAAGAGATGAAGGTTGAATTAGACGATCGTGTTAACCCTAATGGTGGGGCAATCGCGATAGGTCATGCACTGGGGTCAACTGGACCTCTCTTAATCACGAAAACTGTACATGAGCTTCAACGGTCCGGTGGAAAGTTTGGTCTAATAAGCATGTGTTGCGGTGGGGGATTGGGTACCGGAACGATTATTGAAAATCTTTAATATTTGATTCGGCTTTTTGAATTACGTTACTGAGCATGCGAGAAAAAATGATTACATGCGCTGGGAGAAGCGCATACCAATAGGCTCTACCAAGGACCCCTTTCGGTACAAATAGGGCCTGTTGAGTTACTAAAGAATCACCGTTGTCTAAACGTTTAACATTCCATTCAAGCCATGCATGGCCGGGAACTTTCATTTCGGCTAATAGCTGTAATCGGTTCTTATCTATTGAAGTGACTTTAAAGAAATCGACTGTGTCGCCAACTCGTAAATCTGTTGGATGTCGTCTTCCTCGCCGAAGCCCTACGCCACCTAGAAGCTTGTCAACAAAGCCGCGTATTGCCCATAGCCAATTAAACGCAAACCATCCGTTATTGCCACCTACAGAACAGATCGTTCGCATCAAAGATTCTTCGGATGCATGAGTTATCGATTCTCTTCTATCAACGAGTATTTTTCCGCCTGACCAAACAGGATCTGAAGATTCAGGGATAGCTGGGTCTTTGAAACTACTGGTATCAGACCATCGAGTAGGTATCTCTAACTCTTTTATTCTTGCGAGAGCTTTCCCGATAGCTGCCTCAAGGCTATCCCGATTTGAAAGCGAGTCAGTTTCTGTATCTTTGTTTTGTACTACGACATCTGTGGTTAATGAATCAATAAGAGCTCGCGCTAACGTAAAAGGAAGTGGGCTAACCAAGTTGACCCAATGAGAGGAAAGGCGTGGCGTGAGGACTGGAACGGGGAGAATTACCCTTCTTCGAAGGCCTGCAACTTTCGTGTAGGCGTGCATCATTTCCCGATACGTGACCACCTCCGGACCTCCTATTTCACGGATGCTACTTTGAGGTGAGTCGCTATCAAGAACGTGAAGAAGATTCTCCAAGACATCGCCAATTGATATTGGTTGACATTTTGTCTTTGTGACCCAGCGTGGGACCACCATGACAGGGAGAACTTCAACGAGAGATCGAAGCATTTCAAATGACGCGCTACCGGATCCAATAATCACAGCTGCTCGTAACTCAGTCACGGGGGTAGGTCCCGCAGCAAGTATTTTCCCAACATTTTGTCGGCTTTGCAGGTGCAGAGACTTGGCCAAGTTATCTTCTCCAAGTCCACCGAGATAAACAACTTGTTTGAGTTTATTTTGGAGGGCGGCTTCTGCGAAAACGCTAGCCATATTCTCCTCAGCCTCTGCGAAATTTCGCTGAGCTGTCATCGAATGCACAAGGTAAAAGGCGCGATCAGCATCCGCTAAAGCAGTCAACGTTTGCCCTTTATGTTGTAGGTCAGCCTCAACAATCTCCACTTGGTCTGACCACGAACGGTTGGCCAATGACTCTCTTGATCTTGTAACGCATCGGACACGATAGCCGGATTGAAGTAAGCGAGGAACAAGTCGACCGCCGACGTAACCAGTTGAACCCGTAACTGCTATTAGTTCCTCTCTGCGCATAGATTTATCCTAATGGGTTTAAGGTTAATCGGTATCAGGACTTGCCGATCATTCGGAGTGCTTCCATTCGGGATGACATATCTTCGCGAAATACTCCGTGGACTGCGCTCGTCACAGTGCTTGAACCGGGCTTTTGTACACCTCGCATCGACATGCATAAATGCTCTGCCTCCACAACAACAATCACGCCCCGAGGTTCTAAAATTCTTTGAAGCGAATCGGCAACTTCGGTTGTTAGGCGCTCCTGAACTTGAGGTCGTTTCGCATAGCCATCAACTATGCGAGCGAGTTTAGAAAGGCCGGTGATCCTGCCATTTGCACTCGGTATGTATCCGACGTGCGCTTCTCCAATGAACGGAAGAAGGTGGTGTTCACATAATGAATAAACAGGAATACTCTTGACAAGAATTAACTCATCGTGGTCGTGCCCTACGTCAAAAGTCTTTTCTAAGTGATGCGACGGGTCTTCTAACAAACCGCTACACACTTCGGCATACATGCGAGCGACACGCGCAGGGGTATCAAGGAGACCATCGCGTTCGGGATCCTCTCCGATAGCGTACAGGATTTCAGTTACTGCTCGTTCTATTCGTTCGTGATCAACCATATTCATTGGTAATAGGGGATGAATCCATCAAAGCATCTTCTATGCTTCTGTGCCAAACAGCCAAGGGTTGAGTATATATAGTCAAAGGTAGGATAAATAGCGCAGGATTATTAGATATGAAAGTCAGACAGCTAACAGATGCTCAATTTGGAAGCATTATCACAGAGGTTGATTTAGAGAATCTAACTAATGAAGAGTCTGAAAGCATTCGATCTCTCTGGAATGAGCGGGCATTGCTGATTTTTCCTGAAGCTCGTTTGTCGAAACAAGGTCAAGATGACTTTGCTTTGGTGTTCGGGGAACTTGAATTCCCTCGAACAGCGATAAGTAACGTAGGCAAAAATGGCTTCATTCATAAAGAAGCAGATGACGACGTCGTTAAGGTCATTCGTGGAAATGAAGGCTGGCATCACGACAGCACTTACATGCCTATCCAGGCTCTAGGAGCTGTATTCAGTGCAGATATCGTCCCCGATGAAGGTGGCCTGACAGGTTGGGCAGACATGCGAGCTGCCTACGAAGCACTGGATTTAGGAATGCAAGAAAAGGTTCAAACCCTATCTGCATACCACTCGTATTATTACAGTCAGGGGCGTGATGGTTATTTACCCAATGACCAAAATGATGATGGCACCTATAATGCATATGGTTTTCATGATGGGGAAGCATGCCTCCGCCCCCTAGTTAAAATTCATCCGGTTACGAAACGCCCAAATTTGCTGATAGGACGTCATGCACACAACGTTACCGAAATGGGCTCAGACGAATCAGAAGAATTCATGGACGCTCTTAATCAATTCGCCTGTGCTGAGTCAAGAACATATTTTCACCAGTGGCGTGAAGGCGATGCTGTTGTATGGGACAACAGGCGTCTCATGCATAGAGTAACTCCTTATGATATGTCGAGACCTAGGCGAATGTGGCACACGCGGATAGCTGGAAATCCCAACACCGAACTTGCTGAGAACTACAGATAACATTAACGGAGCTATTGAGGTTTATATATGAAAAGACCGACCGTAGATGAAGCTCTCAGGGTTCTAGAAGTCGGACGAGATGCAACATGGGACGAAATACGGACCTCTTATAGGGATATCGTTCGTTCGGTGCATCCGGATGTCAACACAAGTCAGGCTAATAACAATCTCGTTATTTCCCTCAATGAGGCTTATGCGACCCTAGTATTAGTCACTGATAATGGGAAAAAGCCTATTCCTGTTGAGGAATCACCTCCGCAGGAAGAGCCGGATGCGAAAAGTGTTGTACGTTTTTCTGATAGTGCTGATCCCTTCGATTTAATTCTTGATATGAGTCATGATGTCGGAGATGTAATTTATGTTAGTGAAGAAGAAGGACTAGTGCAGGTGCTGATAGATGCTGGTAAACGCACTGAATCTATATTGCTCGCACAAATTGATAGCAGCGTGCTCCCTATCCAAGTGCTATTCACACTTGAGTTGCAATCTGGCGACCAGCCATTAGATATTGTTAATTTAGTATCAAAATTTGGGGATTTTGAAGCTATCTAAGTCAAGCAAAGAAATTCTTTGCAGCGTCCCAAAATTCAGGGCTAACTACCTTCAGCGAACCAACAGCTTCTTCGAGAGCAATAGTTACGATGCTACCATTCTGTAACGCAACCATTTTTCCGTACTCTTTATTCTGCGCTGCATCAATCGCTGCTATTCCCAACCGAGTTCCTAGGACCCTATCAAATGGGTTGGGTGAACCGCCGCGTTGAATATGACCTAGCACTGTTACACGTGTTTCAAAGCCGGTTCTGCTTTCGATTTCTTTCGCGATGACATTTGAGATTCCCCCTAGTCTCTTATGCCCATATTGATCCAATCCGGGTTCGCGTAATTCGATTGTTCCTTCTTCAGGTAGAGCACCCTCAGCTACAACAACAATCGAGGCATATCGGCCCGCGTTATGTCGTCGTATGAGAGACTCAGCAACACTATCAATGTTGAACTTTTCTTCAGGGATAAGGACTAGCGTCGCTCCGCCAGCCATTCCTGCCCATGCTGCTATGTGCCCAACATGGCGGCCCATTACCTCAGCAATCATTATGCGGTCATGTGACTCAGCGGTTGTATGAAGTCGGTCAATTGCCTCTGTCGCAATATCGACAGCCGTTGAAAAGCCGAATGTCATTTCTGTTCCGCCTATATCGTTATCTATTGTCTTGGGAACCCCTATGACATTAACAACATCATCATTTTGGAGTTCTAATGCGCACGACAAAGTTCCCTCACCGCCAACAACTATCACCGAGTCAATATCTAGCTTCCTGCAGACATCTTTGACGATGTCAGTGCCTCCCTCAAGCATGTAAGGGTGATCGCGTGTAGTCCCGAGAATCGTTCCACCTCGAGGAAGAGTGCCACGCATGCGCTCAACGGTTAATTCTTCATACCGTTGATCAAGGATTCCTCTCCATCCATCGTGGAAACCAAATACCGTCGTTCCATAATGTCTTTCTGCCTTACGAACCACAGCGCGAATAACAGCGTTCAATCCGGGACAGTCCCCACCACCGGTTAGAATTCCGACATTCATGCCATCTCTCTATTTGTCGCAGAAGTAACTGACGGTGACATGTTTTACTGGCCTTCTGCTACCTCTCTAGAGCGTTCCTGAAGGTCAGCGACAGGGGTTATGACTGCAGTGCCTCTTGCAATGATCGGGTGAAGTCCATTGTGGATATCATCTGCTGAGTCAGCGTCAATAATATAAAACGACTTGTGACCCGGTCCATCAATCCACGCACCGATGACATCAACATTGTTCGCTTCAAGAGAGTCAACGACGGATCCAAAGGAACTAAGGAACAAATCTGTGTCGTTAATAGGGCAGGTGAGCTCATTGTGGAAATGGTAAACATGGAAAATCATAGAAGCCTCCTAAAGGGAAACAATAGCGTTCCTCAGTATAGATTCAGGGTTTTGAATCAATTAACATTCTCGTAAAAAAACGGAAACAAAGATGAAGTAACATAACGGTTACCAATATATTAAAGGAGTTTTCTATGTTACTTATGGTGTCATGGGAGTTATACCCAGAGACAAAAATGGATGCATTTACTGCATTCAGTCAGATGACTACTGAAGATGATGCGGCTGACCTAGGGGCGGATGTGACGATGATAGGTCGCTGGCATGATTTAGCGTCAGGATCTGGAACAGCGATTGTTGAAAGTACCAGTGTCGAGGCCGTGTACTCATGGGTTCTGAACTGGGCTCCAATGATAACGGCAACAGTAACGCCGGTACTTGACGATGAAGCTGCGAGACGTGTGGTCAAAGCAAAGCTTGGTTAAAAGGGGGCAAAAAAAATTGAGGGAAGCAGCAATGCGCCTTCCCTCAATTTTTATTTTTATACCCTGCGCAGGTTAATTTCCTGGCGCCCGGTAGGTTGCTCCGCCTACCTTTTCGGCTGCAGCATCAATATCTTCTGGTGTGAGTAGAGGTGTGATGCTAACTGAGACGGTTCCGGACGCAGATACAGCAAGAGTCGCTGCAGCGGCGGTTGCATCATCAGGCATTTCACAAAAACCGACTATGTCGTCGGTTCCCCAGACAAAGTACATTGACTCAAGGGTTCCCCCGAGAGACTCAATCAACCCTTTGGCTTGCTCAAGGCGAGCAGTGCCGCCTTCAGCGATTAAAGCTTTCGCTCCTTCAGCGTTGTACGAGCCGCTAATCATGTAATGAGGCATATCTTCTCCTTCGTTGACGTCAAGTTAAAACATAATCAACGAAACAAATAGCTTCCACTTGAACTTTGCTTGTTCACATTCTGTTAACACATGATTAATTGTCAATACCTTCTATTTTGACAGTTTGCCATTTAGGTAGAAAAGAGTTGAGACTGCCCATAGGGGAACCGTGAAAGGTAAAAATGAAAAAGTTAGCGTTCACTATGCTTTCCCTTAGTGTGTTTGCGTTCATTGCGTGTAGCAGTGATAGCGGAACCGAGTCACAAGCAGATCAACCTGTAAGTCAAGAATCTGAGACTGATACGGTAGAGCTCACATTGCAGTCAGACATTTCTGACCTTGAGGAGCGCATTGCGGCTCTTGAAGTAGAACTTGCAAGCCTACCTGCAGGGC
>Ga0208277_1000970_pt1 | contig 16939 bp, 7 predicted proteins | sample ETNtaG_5_FD_185782 | JGI IMG/M metagenome (GOLD analysis project Ga0208277, IMG submission 185782) | Marine microbial and viral communities from oxygen minimum zone, Eastern Pacific Ocean - ETNP201406SV205 (SPAdes) (version 2) | ecosystem: Environmental > Aquatic > Marine > Oceanic ...
GGCAAAGGCACGGCAACAATCGTGGGATGCAAGTGAACCAGCAACGGTTTACACCACTCCAGAAGCCTTGCCTGATGGATCTCCATGCACTGCTGCAACGGTAATTCTACGAACAAAAGGATGCCATTGGTGGTGGTCTTCGGGATGTACTTTTTGCGGTTACTTTAACGACACTAGAGACGATGTCACCAACGACGATCTTCATGCACAATGGGCGTATGCCAAGGAGAAACTCAACAACTTTGACGGGCATGCCATGGTTAAGGTCTACACTTCAGGCTCATTGCTTGAGGATCGCGAGATACCTGTGGAATTCCAAGAAACCGTGTTGCGGGATTGTGCAGAATTGGAAAAAGAATTGATTGTCGAGAGTCGCTGTGAACAATTGACGGTTCCCAAACTTGAATGGGCCACTTCAATCAATCCATCGTTCACTGTAGCCATTGGTCTCGAAGCCTATGATGATGAAGTACTTCGTTTTCATGTGAACAAAGGATTTTCGACATCTTCATGGGACCGGGCCGTAACCAATCTTGAGGCCTTCAATCTAAGGGTTAAGACCTATTTGATGTTCAAACCCCCGTTCATGAGCGAAGCAGACGCTCTTGATCACAGTGTGAAGTGGATTGAGGCAGTTGCCCATCGTTCGGATGAGATTTCTGTGAATCCGATGAACATTCAGCGCGGCACAGTGATCGACCGATTGCATCGTCACAATGAATACCGCCCACCTTGGCTATGGTCGCTGGTTGAAATGATTAAGAGAGCGCACCCATTTATTTATCCAAAAGGCGGAATGAATGGAGATGAAGGACAGGTTTCTCGGCTCATCGTTCACCCCACTGCAGGCGGGAAAATTAGAGGCTCTCACAATTGTGGTTCATGCGATGGCGAGGTTGTTGCAGCCATCGAGCGTTATGCAGTCTCAGGAAGTCTTCTGGAGTTTGAAGGCCTGGAATGTAAATGTAAGGAGAAATGGGAGACTGAACTGATGTTGGAGCGCCAACTTCCGCTTCCGTTGGGATTATCCAAGCCCCGGAGAGCCCCAACCCTTGAAACATTGAGGTCACCCTGAACTGTTGGGCTTTAGGTACCTTATTTTCGTCACCTCGGTTGGTGAACGTTTATGACCGCCGGACAAGTCGGAGGAATGACCCCTATGGGGTCAATTTGAGGTGAGGCCCGTGTCAAATTCCACAACTCTTCCAGATACAACCGTCGGAACAGGAGAACCAACATCAAGCCGTGTGATTCTCACATTGCTCTCCGTTGGCCTTTTGGGGCTTTATTCCTTGTTTGCAAATGTCTTTGGGTGGGATAACCTCCCACTTCTTGGAGAAATCGTACCTTTGGTTCAAAATTTAGGTGGCAGTGGAATCTGGTACTATCTCATTGGATTCTTGGTTGGAGTTGGTGCGATTGTCGCTACGCTTGTGGGCGAGGTGCTCGCTGAATGATGGAGGTGTGATGCATGGAGACAATTTTTATTACTGGAACAATTCTTATCGCCACCCTTTATTTCCTCTCTCAATCCCTTGCACGAGGTATTGGTGATATGGGCGGTGCTCTTCGCCAAATCGGACTGTTTATTCTCAAGAAGAATCCACCGGGCCTTGTTGATATTTTTGATGACAAAGATGGAAGTGGCTCCCGAACTTGGATGAATTTCGGTATGCTCTGGCTCGTGTTTGCAGGGATTCTTGGTTTCCTAAGTGCTTGGCACAATTACGATCCAACCGCTCTTGATTCCCTTGCAAGCATTGGTTGGTCTTACGATGATGGCTCCTCTCTTCGAGAAGCGACCATGACTGTACTTGGACTTGCTCTTATCTACGGATTGGTAGGCGGCGGCCTTGTGGCTGCTTCTCGTAACGGTGATGGCCGACTTGCGAGTGAAGGTAACGCATCCATGGTAGCCTTGCTTCTGACCGTTGTTTTCATCCTAAGTGCTCTCCTACCATTCATTTTCGGCTTTGCGAATATCGATACCGACTCCACTGTCATCTCCACACTCTTGATGAGTTTGGAAACATTGGCCGTTGGATTGCTCCTCGTTCCTGTACTCATCAACGTCTTGCTGACCGTGTCCACACGCGGCGAGCAGGACCTCTCAACAAGCTCATGGTTCCTCATCATGGCACTCGTCGCTAAAATCATCTCAATGGTTTACATTTTCTTTGGAGAACTTGCCTCGGATACACAAACAGTATGGCTTGGAGAGCGTGTTTCAAACGGATGGGTTCCTCTCGCTTTGATGTTCTCAGTTGGATATTATACCGTGCCGATGGTTTCCAAGCAACCGATTTGGTCGGGCTCCATGAGGTCGGCAAGCATGTTGTTGTTGTTCGTAACACTGCCACCGTTCTTCATGACTTCTGCCGAGGGAACCAATGCACTGGTTAACCTCGGAGCCATCCTTCTTACCTTGGGGATGCTCCCCATCTTTGCGGCTTCGATTAACATCATGATGACCGCAAATGGCGGGCTTGATTCAGTTGTCAAAAACCCAGGAGCGATGGCAGGATTGTTCGCCTTCATCATGCTCCCCTTCTTTGCGATTGGTGGCTATTTCACATCAATGGATATTTTCGTAGGAACCGGCGAGTTGGGAGCTATGGCTCACACCGTAAACATGGGAATGATGTTTACCGTTGGAGGATTGCTTATCCTCTCGGCAGTGTTCACAAATTACCCGATGGCCATCAGTAAACCACTGGCTGCTCCATCAACGGCCAACCTTGCTGTTTGGATGGTTCTTGTTGGCGGCGTCACCTCAACCGTGACCTTCTTGGTTGGAGATTTCACAACCAATGCCATTACAAATTCCGGAATTGAAGATACAGTAGTGCCTTCGGGAGGATTTTTCCTTACCGGGGCAGCCATCTTCTATCTTCTTGGAATCGGAACCATTCTTGCGACACTTGTCCTGATTCGTACGGGCATTGCCCCATCTGGACGTTCAGTCGTCACTGAAACCGTTTCAGATGTTAGCACCTACACGCTTGTTGCAGGGTCTTCTACCACCATTCGCACCCTCATCGGACGCGGGGTCGGCGTCGATACAGAATTGGTTGCCAGCCAAAGTGAAGAGCAGGAAGGAGGTACGACCATCATCGCCGTTGAATCGTCACTTCACAACGATGAGATTACAGAATTCCCCCCTCAACCTCCTACTGAAGCAATGATTCAATTGGTCCAGTACCTCACCGATAGCGGACAATCGGTTTTTGACCTCTTCCGCTCCATGGATCTGGATGCATCAGGGAAGGTAGACAGTGAGGAATTCCTTGCTGCACTAAGCTCCACAGAAATCGCCGCTCTCACTTCGGTAGAAGCAGATGAACTGATGGAAAGTATGGACCTTGACGGAGACGGTGAATTGAACCTTCCAGAACTTGATATCGCCATCGCTCAAATCAAGCGAGACTACGACATTGTACCAGCGGCTGGCTCTGAGGAAGAATGAGGGCCGTTTTCGGGCGTGACAACATTGCGCATCGGGCTCGTTGGCAAACCCAATGTTGGTAAATCCACATTTTTCAGTGCCGCAACGCTTGCTCAAGTTGATATTGCGAACTATCCCTTTTGTACCATTGATCCAAACATTGGGGTTGCTTTCGTAGAAGCACGCCTTGCTTGCCCATGTAAGGAATTACGAGCGAAATTAGAGCATGAGGGTCGCCTTGAGCCAACTTCACCAGACGACCCGCGACAGGGAAGTCTTTGTCAGCCACGCACGGGTTCGTGTGTGGCGCACCGTCGTTTTGTACCCGTTGCTATGGTCGATGTGGCGGGATTGGTTCCAGGCGCAAGCGAAGGGCGGGGGCGAGGCAACGCCTTCCTTTCCGATCTCGCAAATTCAGACGTATTGATTCAGGTTGTTGATGCTGCAGGAACAACCGATTTGGAAGGTCAATTTCTGGGAAATGCTTCCTCAAAAGAAGACGCACTTGCCTCGATGAAAGACGAAATCGCATTCTTGGAAGATGAGCTTGATGCATGGATTGCTGGTATTCTTCATGATGGATGGGTTCGTGGAGTACGCCGTGTTCAAGCAGAAGGGGAAAAAGGATTGGTTTCGTTCATTCAAGAACGATTGAGTGGCTTAGGAGCAACGCATCAACTTGTACAGCAGTCCATGTTGCAATTCAATCAAGAACAACAACCTGAAGGGCAACCTTGGGATTGGGACATCAACATCCTCAACACGCTCGCCTCCACTCTGCGCCGAGGATTGTTCCCTGTCGCATACGCTGCAAACAAGTGGGACATTGCTCCAAGCGGAGTGATCGATGAACTCTCATTGTACTCAATTGAACCCTGTATGGCTGATGTTGAATTGGCCTTGCGCAGAGCGGCCAATGCTGACATCATTTCCTATCACCCCGGCGAATCCACATTTTCAATTAACGATGCTGCCAAATTGAATGAGGCCCAAACCAAAGCACTCACTCACATGCTTGAGCGAATTAAATCGGCCAATGGTACGGGTGTAGCTCGGTTGCTTGACCGAGTCTTGTTCGATATGTTGGAGCGTATTGTCGTCTACCCAGTACAGGACGAAACACATTGGGTTGACGGAGAGGGAAAAGTTCTCCCCGACGCTTTTGTTGTTGCCTCAGGCATCCAAGCAAAGGCCTTGGCATATCATGTGCACAGTGATTTGGGAGATGGTTTCATTCGCGGCGTGGATGGAAAGACCCGTAGAGTTGTCGGGGCTGACCATGAGCTGGCTGACGGCGACGTTCTCAAAATCCACGCCAAATCGTGAATCAATGGCCTTCAGGACGGTCGTATTCAGGGGTTAACCGTGCCATATCTGCTGAGTATTGACCGCCACGGTAGATGAAAATCACCGGTGCTAGAAGTGTAAGTACAATCAACAGGCCAAGGAAGAAGAGGCCCCAAGGTTTGACATCAGAAAGTGCGAACCCCCAAAGAGCCCACAGGAATGGAATGTAGAGAAAGATACTGTATCGTCGTGCTATGGTAGAAAAACGGGCATTCAAAATTTCTTGGCTGAAGAGGATCGGCACTTCCTCCTTCGTCACCAATCCCTGCTCTAATCCACAACGAGCACAGACTTGGGTTCGTGGCCCATTTCCATGAATGAAAAATTCACGGGGGTAGGTGCTTCCACAGAGTCGGCATGTTGGCATGGTGTTCCCTCATGTTGTCCAATGTCAAGGGATTCTTCAACCATCCGATGAAATCCGAAGGAATTCTTGAATGAGTGCACTTCCTTCGGGTGAACCGATCGATTCGGGATGGAATTGGGTTCCGTGGATTGGATAAGACGGATGTTCAAGCCCCATCACCAAGGATGAATCGACTTCTCGAGCGTTGACAACGAGTGCATGGTCCGAAAGTTCGTTCACAATCAGCGAATTGTATCGCGTGTATGTTCCAGGGGACTGCGAACCACGGAAGACGCCTGTATTTTCATGTTCAATACGAACCGGAACGCCATGAACTGGGCCATGAGGGGAAGGAATCACTTCCATGCCATCGGCAAGTGCCAGTGCTTGATGGCCCAAACAAACTCCTAGAACCGGTACAGCAAGTTGTCCTGCCAGTGCATGGTGGGCAAACGCCATTGTCAACGGGACGTCCTCGGGAGTGCCCGGTCCAGGTCCAAGAACAATGTGTGTTGGTTGAAGCCGGTCCATGAGGTCAAACAGCGCAGATGGGTCAGCCAACAGATCTGCCTTTTTCCCACGCCCAGAAAGAACGGTAACGTCATGCCCACATTGAGCAATTACATCAGCAACATTGAGGGAGAATGAGTCCAAGTTGTCGACGAAGAGAACCCCACACGCGCTTTCTGTTTCGATGCATTGTTGAAGAGTTTGTATCGTGGCCCCTCTCGCAGAAACAGGCACCTGTTCCTGATGGGCAATCGGATGGATTTCAAGTTCGCCGCGTGGGACATCGCCCTCATTATCCTCCATCCATCCAGTGGCGATTCGGAGTGCAGCACCTTTCCAAGCGGCTTCAGAAACTTCCTTTTTTGCATTTGAGGCGATGGTTATGCCACCTCCCGCCCCAATACTCCCTCTCCATCCTGCTGAGGTTTTGTGAGCCTCGAGAGTTCGTATCAAGATGTTCCAAGAAGATGCACCACTGTGGACATCAACCCAACCGGCCGAACCTGTCCAAAACGAACGAGGATACTGCTCCAATTCATCGATGACGGCACATACCATCGTTCGTGGGCAACCTGTGATGGAGCCGCCAGGGAACATGGATTGAAATGCGGTTTTCCCATTCTGTTCGGGGCGGAATTGGCCGGTAATGTGGCTAACGAGGTGCTGGACATTGGAGTACACTTCAACATCAAATCGACTGATTCCCACCGAGCCTACCTTGCAGACCGCCGAGAGGTCGTTTCGCATGAGGTCGGCCAACATTCGGTGTTCCGCCCGTTCTTTTTCGTCGTTGATCATCGCATTTCTTAGGTTGGCGGCTTCCTCAGGGGACGTCCCTTGCAAGCATGTTCCTTTGATCGGCGAAGATCGTATGGTGTTTTCATCACAATCGAGTAAGGATTCAGGTGACGAACTTGCGAGGGCAAACCCGAGGTCTGTAGCTTCGAGATAAACTGCATATGGTGATGGATTGATCTGGGTTAAATGCTTGAAGACCTCAAACGGATGGCCAATCGGCCCCTTCCAATGTTTTCCAACATTCACCTGGTACACCTGTCCTGCAACAATCCCTTCTTTTACGCGTTCGATGTTGGCTATGTGCACCTCATCGGAGTGAGTTGTAGATTCATCCATTCTTGGAGGGTCGTAAGGTCTTAGATCCATTGCTGGAGCGAGCAACGCATCTTTTGCGAGACTGGACCAAGAGGAATCAACGCCAAAGATGCGAAGTTCATCACTGCTTCGTTCGTGTAAAACACCACCTTCAACCAGCCACATGATGCTCAATAGTGCTCCATCTTTTGGGGGGTGTTGTAGCAGAAGTGGTTGTGTCCACTGCATCATATCGTATGCCATTGCTCCGGACCAAAACGGCCTTTTTGGCATGCCTTCGCAGGTAGGCAGGGAGAATTCTTCAACAGGGGTAATCGTTTGCAATTTATCCAGTAGGTCTTCCACATCAGATGCGATGAGGGTTACGCTGTGGTACCAACTTCCGTGTTTCCATTCTTCAACTTCTGCTCTCAAATCACATTTATTTTCAATCAAGGCAAGGTCGCCTGAAATTGGTGAATGAGGTGAAGCGGCCGGCATCGCTTTGCGAGAAGGTTGCCGAACCACTGCGCGCATTTTGGAGGGTGCAGCCAACATGGACCATTTTGCAAGGTGCGACTCAGGACCCCCCGAAATCAACATTATTCGGTCTGGCGAACCGTGTCGAAATGCCGTATCGCCGATCAAATCATGATGGCTTAATCGGGTAGAAACCTCGGTCAGATTCACCGACATGCTATCGCCCCATCTAGGACCAGGTGGCCTCTTGGGTAAAATGTTGGTTGATAATTTTTTGACATCGTTTGGATAAGACAGTGGTTTCACCGATGGTTTCACCATCAATTGAGGCGATTCTGCACACCCCAAGGCCCGAACCAACCACGAGCAATTCATGGCAGCGGGCAACAAGCCGTTCGTTCAATCTCCCTCTAACAACAGGCAGTCCAGCATCGGGTAGTTGAGCCTCTAAAATCGACGCAGTGATCCCATCAACCCCCCCATCTTCCTGTGTTGGCAGCCACACCGTACCGTCTTCATCAAGCAATATTGGTGTGCCGCGGTCGCTGTCGATAAGGGCATGTTCGTGAACAAAAAGAGCGACGTCACAACCAGCCTTTTCCGCCATGATTCGAGCATCCGTGTAAGGCGCCCAATCACCATGCTTGCATCCGTTGGTTTTCGTATTCCAACGAGGCGCAACGATTGATATTGCATCCACCTCTTCATTACGTATGCCAAACGGACGGTATTGCACGCCCCATCCTGAAGTGTTTGAATAGGAAATACGCACGAGTTGGTTGTCCTCTTCAGCAGCTCTTACTTCTGGGAACGAGTCAGGAAGCGATATTCGCAGGCGTTTTGCGTGGGCCTTCATGCGTTCAAGATGAGCGGGGCGGTCGGCTATTTGTCCACTGCTGTTGACAACAGCTGTCGTGAATACCTCATCGCGAGGACCCGTAATCTGAGTCATGCATTCTCCTCACAGCAGGTCATCAAGGAACGATGTATCAATTTGCGGAGAAGGAGGCGCGCTTGACTCACCAAGCAATGCATCAAATGTATCACTGGAAACTTGTTGTGGACGCAACACCGGTTGCGGTGCCTGGTATACCTCTCTTCCATAATTGCCGGTTTGGATTTGTTCTGCAGCGGCATAGATGTCAGTTGCTTGTTGTTGCGAGACACCTTGAGGAGGCGCTGGAGGCGCTGGAGGCGCTTCTGCCGGCGTACTTCCCCAGCCTTGGTCTTGAATGCCCCACGTGGCTTCTTGCAGCTCCCAATTCTTTGAGCGACGGTTGCTGTTTCCTCTCGAGCGAACAACGAGTACAAGCAAGAGAAGTACGATGATGAGCATTCCCGCTGCGATCAAGTTGGGTCCAGTGAGGAGGGATTCAAGTGATAATTGACCCGCATCTTCTCCTCCATCATCGGTTGTCCCGTCCTTGCCGAAGGCATTGAGTTTGAACGCAGAGACCGTTTCCTTACTCACACTTTCATCGTAAGGTGTGACTGCTACATACCACGCAGTGCTGTTGTCGAGTTCCTCGAAGAGTTTTGGAGTAATCAAGAAGGAGTTGGAAGCCTTGACATCTCCAATCATTGTAGCATCAGCGATGTCCTCAAACGATTCGTCAGAAATGTAGACTTGGTAGCCACGTACTTGCGCATCGGTGGAGTGTTCCCATTCTACCAATATGCTGGTTTCTTCGTTCCATGAGGCGGTGATTCCTTCGATATCGGGCAGATAACTGCCCAAATCAGTAACTCCATCATCAATTGACTGCCCCTTAATCACTACGAGGTTGGTGGTGTGTGCGTTGCCTGAAGTATCGACTGCTACTACAGCGACCCATATGTCTTGACCAGCAATGACTGGGGTATCGCCTTCTACCACCTCAATGGTGAGTGGAAGTGTAGGGTTGCGTCCTAATTTAGCAATGCTTGAGAGCGCTTGCCCATTTTGACTGGTTCCATCAAATTCAAAGGTCGCTGCGTAGACATCGTAGTATGCAATATCATCCGCTGTTGACAATTCAAAGTCCAAGAGAACTGCGCTTCCATCGTCGTTTGGCCGGTCGGTTAATTCGATATCATTCAAGCGGTCAGGTGGCGTGTTGTCGTTGACGTTATCGATTGGAGTCACCGTGGCTTGTGTTAGGTCAGTGAGGTGAACGTTCCCTTTCAAATCATGAACGGTTACTGCAACATAGAGTTCGATTCCAGGTTGTATCAGTTGAGGCGTTGAGGAAGAGAGGCCCGTTGTCTCGCCGTTGGTTCCGTACAAGGCGGTTGAAATAGTGAGTTCAATCGGGTTGGTTCTTTCATCAATCCATTGCTTGTTGAAGGTGAAGCAACCGCAGACATCAGGGTTTGTTCCAAAAGTAGCGTATGCAATGGCCAAGTCACTAACAGGTTGATCTGCAACCCATACGGTGTATGAGGCAAAGTCGTCCGCACCAGACGGCGTCCAAACAACATCTATCGCTGTTCCGTCATCGTTTGCGTGGTCGAAGGCCAAGAGGGATGTGATTCGCTCTGGAGCAGTTCCTGAACCGATGATGTTCTGGAAGGGAGTGACGGTGACAAGTCGAACCTCATCGATGTTTCCGTTCAGCCACACATCGTAGGCAACGACACCTACGGAATAGATTTGGCCGTCAATAAGCGGTACGCCGTCCAACGATGTGATGGTTGCTTCGGTGTCTTCACAGGAATTGATGACAGCTGCTTGGGAGAAACCATTAACGGTTCCGATAGAAACCGAATCCTCTGCACTGTTCCCGCCTTGCTTCATGAAGACGGTGTAGAACGCGCAATCCTCAGCCAAACTTTGGTTCCAATACACCGAGACACGCCCTCCTTCATCATCAGGTATGTCGGCGGCTCCAGTTCCTTCAATTGGATCTGGGGCTTGGTTATCGTTGAGTTCGCCGGTCGGAACGACCGGGCCAACGATGGTGACATCGGAGAGATTTTCCTGTCCGGCTTCATCAACACACGTGAATCCAAGCCACACTGGTAGACCCGGCGTGAGTGAAATAATGCTTTGATTTCCATTGTTTGGAAGGTAGGATTCTTTGGGTGATAGACCCAAGGCATCGGTCATGATGGAGGTTGAAACATAGACATTGGTTTGCGCAAGGTCAATTGCAGTACATCGTGCCCATTCAAGTTCAAGGTCACCGTCTTCTCCGTTGCTTCCCATGGCACTCGCGGTTGCCCAAAGGGGCGCACTTGGAACTTCATCAGAAGGTGAGGCTGGGCCAAATGGTGCTGATACTTCGCCCCATCGACCATCCGTGTATTCTACAACGACGACTGCGTAGTAGTCGGTCCCGTCTATGAGAGGCTGGCCGTTGGCAGTTTCAATGTCGGCACTGAGGCGACTGTGGAGAGAAACGGTTTTGTCAGGTGTTTGCCCCATCAATGCCAGTTCGTCTGGAAGGGTTGACCAAGGTCCCTCATTAAGGAACACCAGGTACCGAGCAAAGTCTTCATCGTGAACCAAAGACCAAGACGCAGTCAATGTGCTTCCACCGTCATCTGGACGGTCTTCAAGACCTTCCATGTCAACAGGGGTGTCTGTGCGAATGTAATCGTAGGTAATTCTTGCTTCCATAGAACCGTTTGAGGGAGAGTACAGACGAAGTTGGACATGGCGAGTGTTGTCGTAGAGCAGCCCATTGTCAACAGCCATTTGAAGCGTTGAGCCCAGATTTGGGTCTTGACTGATATCGAGCGTAGCATCGTATTTGAGAGAAACCGATTTCGCCCATATTGCCGCTCCATTTGCGGGGGAAGTGAATACCAAAGGCACCGTTTGGAACAGCAGTCCGTGAGCACCCGCAGTCCCCTGTGTTCCATCGAGAGCGTAAGGGCCAGTTGGATCGACCAGCGTTATGTCCACGCCAGGATGGGTCATCGTTGTAATGTTCGTTCCTCCGCTGTTTGTGAGGGCTCGAACAGTCAATGGGTGTGCCCTTCTCATCGTGTAATCCTCAACTTCAGTGTATTGGCCGTTGGTTTGCCAACCGACTAAACCTTCGGGGGTCGTTACCCAGACATGCGTTCCTGTAACGATGCCGTCGGTGATGTCACCTTGGTTGAATGATGTGAGGCGAGCATGTCCCGTCGTTCGAGATTCGCTCAGCGTAGCGGATGTACTGCCGAATGCGATAAGTTCGTCGCCGTTGCTCATCATTCCATTAACAGGCCATGTTGGTGTTTGATAGGATGCTAAACCGTCTTCGAAGGTTGTACTTGAGGCGTTCCAATGCGTCATTGGCCCGACATCCGACGCGATGTGCAGGCCCCACCAATCGTTGGTGAGGGCAGTAACGGTATTGGAAGGAAGTTGGTCAAATCTGTGTGTTGAAATGACTTGCATGGTTCCCGAATCGATCATTGTGACTCCAGGCCGGTCAGCCCCACGACCATCGTGACTCAAGACGAGAACAGGGCTTGCTCCGGGTGTGTTCGCTGGGATGACAGTAAGGCCCCATGTTGATGTGGCCATGAGCCCGTCTGAAGTGTCCATGAGAGTGGATGTTTCTGTGATTTCATCCCAAATAATCAATCCAGAAGGCGTAGCAAAGTATGCTTTGGTCCCGATGACCAAAACATCTTCGATAACATTGTTCTGAAGGCCGCTGCTGGTTGTTATGGAATCCATCCAATCCGAAGTGGAGTAATTAAATCGGCCAATACCTCCATTGGTTCCGATGTACATGATGTTGCTTGAAGCGTCAAATCCGTTAACGATGTTTGACGGTAAGCCAGCGATAAGACGGCCGACGTCAAATTGTTGGTTGTTGAGGTCAAATGTTTGTACGCCAGGAGGGCTCCCTCCTTCACCGGCCAATCCGATGATGAGGTGATTGTTGTAAAGCTTCATTTGGTCAAATTTAGTATGGAGTGCTCCATTGATTGGCATTAGATTCTTGTTGAGGACATCGAGCTTCATCAGACCGCTGGGCGTTGTGGCAATGAAGAGGTCGTCTCCTTGAAGATGGAAATCAGTACCTCTGGAATTTGAACCCATGGTCCATCCATATTCCCATTCAACATCGCCATTCGGCTGGAAGGTTCCTTGTAGAAGTCCAGCCCCGCTGCTCGCTCCGTTTCCACCCTGCCCGATTCCGCCGGTTGCGGCCCAAATATGAGTGGAATTACCAGTCATTGCTGTGATTTGACCGCTTACAAGTCCGGGAAGGTCAACCACTTTTTGCATGCCGAGGGTTGACAAGGTGGACACGTGGCTGTAACCCGATGAACCACCGGCTTGCCCCATCATCCATCCAGTTGAGCCTCCAAGCCACTGGAATGAGGTTACGGATGAGCCCCCGCCTTGGACATTCGCTTGTGTCGTTGTTGCTCCGTTGGAAGACATGATTGAGTACCCGCCCCCAATGATGTTGGAGCCTGAATTTCCGAGTCCATGGCCGACGATCAGTTGTCCGTTTGCATGAGCGAGAGAATCGTACCAAATTCGGTCACTGGGGAGATTGTGACTTGCCGTTGTTAAACTTGTGAGGAAGGAATTGGATGAGAAACTGTATTTTGAGATGGGTTGATTGTCGTTGTAGTAACCGATGTAAAGCGTATCGGAAGTGTCACAAGTGACAGAAGCGGGAGCGGTTCCATCCAATTGGGAACGATCAAATCCTGAAAGTGCAGTTTGGTTTTGAAGGTCCAATCGAGCAATACCGCCGTTGTTGTTGAACATGGCGATGTTCAATGCACCGCCGCACATTTCCATGGAAATCGGGTATCCATTGGGGATGTTGGTATAGGAATCGGCTGGGTAGGAGGACCACGAACCTGTGCCGTCACGGTGCGAGATGATTCCTTCAGCAAATCCACCCCATCCTTGGAAGCGAGCACCGCCAACGACGAGATTGGAACCGTCGGTCCACAATTCATAGAATATTGTACCTGCATTGGTGGGCAGCCCGTTACCAGCGGTCCACTTTGCAGCCCATTGGTTGGATGTTTCGTTGTAGCGGTGGATTCCATCTTCAGCAGCAAAGAGAACGTGACCATCGTATTCTACAATACCGCGAATTGGCAGTTCGTAGGTGTCCCATGAACCAATTCGCGTGCCGTTGGGGGCATGGAGATCAAGTCTGAGTTCGCCCCATGCAACCCATGTGTTTCCTGAGCTTGTGCGATAGGAAGTTACGCGGTCAATTGAGCCGGTTGGAAGGATGTTGTTTGCGAACGAACTGTTTGTGGTATTCCACATTGCAATACCCCCGGAACCATCGGCATTCCACCATTGTCCTGAAACGACACTGGTCATGAGGATGTCTCCAACCAGATTCATTCCAGCGATATCTCCTCCGTTTTGCCCAACCTGTGCGCCAATGTCCAGGTCGCCTACATTGGTCAAGTTGAACACATCAAGACGGCTTACTTCGTCGCTGGCAGTTCCAGAATGATAATACATGATGTTGTTGTGAATAATCATGCCGTAAGGGTCACCGTTTGCACTGTAGAGGCTGCTTGATTTCTCAATATCGTATGCTTCACCGCCCGTGGTGACGTTGATGAGTTGGAACCCATCATTGCCGCCGACCCAGAGTAAATTTTGTCGGATGTCTGCTACAAGTCCGGTGACATCGTCATTGCCTCCATCGAGAACACCGTTGTCTTCATTGAACGGTACTAGCCATTCGTTGGAGGTGATGTTGTAGCGCAACACGCCCAAACCATCGGTTCCGATGTAAGCGATATCCCCCATTGTTTCTACAAGGGCATTGCCCGTTTGGGTTCCTTGACCCCAGTTGTAATCATGTTGGAAGTATTGTTTGTTGATGAGCCCCACTCCACTGGTGGTTCCACCATAGACGTAGGTGTTGTCGTATCCGACGCTGTAGGTGGCCCAGTTGGGCATCCCGTCGTACACATTTTGACAATCTACGACTGCTAGATTTATCAACGTGTATTTGCATACACCAATGTTGGTGCCCGCGTAGAGTGAGCCGCCATCGATGGTAAAGTCAAAGAATTGAGAGGGGCGCGTCACCCAACTGCTTCCTTGACCAAAGTTTGTTATTTGGGCACCGTCCCATTTTCGCGCACCTTGTTGTGTTCCGATGTAAAGATTTGAACCGTCGCTTTCAAGGGCGTAAATTTCGCTGCTAGGCAGTGGGGCGTTTCTTCCGCTTGCAAGAATTGGAGAAAGGATTTCCCCGGTAGAGATGTCTTTACGAACTACGCCGTATCCCTGAAGGCCAAGATGGAGAATATTCCCCACCATAGCAACGCCAGCATAATCAACGCCGTTAATGCCAGTAGAGCCCCAAGGTGTCAACCAAGAATCGTTGGCAATATCGTAGCGTAGAACTCCTTTATCTTCGCTGGCCACATACGCCTTTCCACCGTTGAGTACAGCATCTCCAAGCAGAGAGGTTGGTATCCCGTTGGTCGTGTCGTATTGGATACAAACTCCACTTGAACGGTTGATGATCGAGAAGCCACCATCTTCCAGACTGATAATGACATGGCTTCCATCAACATCCATGCTCAATATTTCTGAACTGACGTCCCAGCAATTGGTCGATGACCATGAGGCAACTTGAGTTCCGTTGCTTGCAAGGTGCATGATATCTGCACTTCTGTAGGCTACGAATAGATCGGTGCCGTCGGTTTCCATTGCAGAAATCTCCGTCATCGCATAACCGATTGGGGTGAGCCATTCCGAATTGCCAACATCGTATCTGCTGATGGTTGAAAGCCCATCGAATTCGCCTGCGATGTAGAGAAGGCCATTGAGTTCTACAATGTGCAACATTTCGTTTGTTCCTGGTCCGCTTGCAAGGCTGATATTTCCTTGAAGCATCGGCGTTTGATTCGGAGTGAGGTGGGCCAATGTTCCCCATCCATCGGTTATGAGCAAGCCGGTTTGGCTTGGTGATGCGGGCCCGACGTTGGGCCAAACCATCATTTTTTGGCCATCTTGGCTAAGGCCAAAGTCCGACAGTGAATACGATGTCGCGAAGACTCCGTTTGTGGTGTTGTAAACATGGAGTGAATCTCCGTTGAGAATGAAGAGGTTGTCGTCAACCCTGGCGAGGCCAATAATTTCGTCACTATCAAGCCAGTTTGACGCAGACCATGTTGAAAGCCAGAATCCTGCAACGTAATCGAAACGAGCGAGGCCGTTATCGGATGAGCCAAGAAGAAGTTGATTTCCGGAAACCGCCATCGTGGTGACATCATCAGAGTGAAGTGTATTTCCGGTGTTCCACGATGATAACGGCGAGTTGGTTGCGAGGTCGTACCTCAACACTCCGGCGCCATCAAAGGCAGTGTAGAGGATGCCGTTAACTTCGAGCATGGTCGTCGCCGAATCCGGCACAATTTGTCCTGAGATCGTTTGGACGCTGTTCCATCCAGCCCCGTCCCACTTAGAGACGCCTTCTGAGTTGGCACCGTAGTAGTCTCCAGAGGTTGTGGGTAAGAAGGCATCAAACGATTGAGTTGGCTCTTGCATTGCCATGATTGCACTTGAATTGCTCAAGGAGAGCGCATGCATTGTTCCGTCATTTGCAAGAAGATGGATGGTGTTGTATTGCAAGTCGATGCCCATTGAATGAATTCCCTCATGCTCTTCAAAACTGATCATGTCAATGACAGTAGGGTCTGAGTTGGCGTCAAGCATGAGCAGGTCGTTGTTTGCAGCGACATACATGAGTCCTAGATTAGGGTGAATGGCGTAATCGTTGATGAAAACCGTGGCAATGCTTAGGGAAACGGCTGGGTCCACCGGGGCAAGTGATTGAATGATCATCTCGGTGATTTCAGCGTCGGACGGAAGCGTCCAGCCTGCATTGGAGTTGCTGTTTGGGTTCAAACGCCCTTCATACACGGCACCGTTGTCAAACTGGTTTGATTCACCCAACACGCCATAACCAGACCAATCAAACAGGTTCGTTCCCATTCCCTCAACAGCGAGAAGTGGCTCCTCGATGACCATCCCGTCATCTCCACTGACGCGAACTTCAAGCGTGACGTTTGATAATTCAGCACCGGGTGCAAAACTCAGATTCCAATCTGCGGTTGCTTGAGCTCCTGTTGTTTGATTGGCTCCAGTAGCGTCCAATGTTACCCATCCTGTGTCGTTGCTGCCTTCAAGAGGCCATGTGACTCCACTTGGTTCAGCGTGAGCCGAAACCGTTGGAAGCGTCAGCAATGGTGCCATTGACATGAGCACCATCAGGAGCACCATTGACAAGGCGCGGCTGGTCGCACGGGCATCATTTCCAGCCCCCCGGGTAGGATTCATGGAACACACCGGACTTTCAGGGTATTTGAAAGGGGCTCCTTCTTGTCTAAACAAGAATTCATTGTATTTCTCTAAAATCATTGAAAATTTGCCTAAATATTTAGTTCGAAGTCACCGTTGAGGTGGTGAAAAACGCCTTTGACCACCGAGGACTCACACAACACTCAAACCATAAGCGTCTGCCGTTGGATAAGGGGTCTGTATGGAACGAGAAGCCAAAGAGCGATTGCTCCGAAAAGAAGCGCTGGAATACCACGAGGCTGAACCGCGCGGCAAAATCAAGGTCGTCCCAACCAAACCTCATGCTACAGCCCACGAATTGAGCCTTGCTTACTCCCCGGGTGTGGCCTATCCATGTTTGGAGATTGAAAAGCGCCCCGAAGACGCCTACAAGTACACCTCAAAAGGCAACCTTGTTGCCGTTATTTCCAATGGAACGGCCGTTCTT